>Ga0247727_10000175_pt1 | contig 145473 bp, 114 predicted proteins | sample WisWelCaveWW1625_FD_202498 | JGI IMG/M metagenome (GOLD analysis project Ga0247727, IMG submission 202498) | Biofilm microbial communities from Wishing Well Cave, Virginia, United States - WW16-25 | ecosystem: Environmental > Aquatic > Deep subsurface > Groundwater > Cave microbial mat... | reverse complement strand
GCTGCGCGCCGACGGGATCAGCGTGGTGCAGGAGCGCATCTATCCCGACCGCTTCATCCACGTCGCCGAGCTCCACCGGATGGGGGCGCGCATCCGCAAGGAGGGCTGCTCCGCGATCATCGAAGGCGTGCCCAAGCTCTCGGGAGCGCCGGTCATGGCTTCCGACCTGCGCGGCTCCGCGGCGCTCGTCCTCGCGGGGCTCGCCGCCGAGGGGGAGACCGAAGTCCATCGCGTCTACCACATCGATCGCGGCTACGAGCGAATCGACGACCGGCTGCGGCGGCTCGGAGCGCGCATCGAGCGGCGGTCCGATCGTCTCGCCGAGATGGCGATGGAGGCCGCCGGCTCGGCCTAGGCGCGCCGGCGCAGCCGCTTCCGAGGCCGGGAGCCGCCGGATAGCATCCCGGCCCTTTTTGGTCGGGACGGGCCGAAAGCGTCTTGTTCGAGAGCCTCAGCCAAGCCCTGCAGCGCGTCTTCTCGAAGTGGGGGAAGGAGCGCACGCTCAATGAAGAGAACGTCCGCGCCGGCCTCGAGGAGATCCGGCGCGCGTTGCTCGAGGCCGACGTCCACCATGACGTCGCGGGGGGCCTCATCGACGAAGTCACGAAGCGCGCGGTCGGCCAGGAGGTCGTGAGCGGCGTCCGTCCGGCCGACCAGATCGTGAAGCTCTTCTCCGATTCGCTCATCGAGCTCATGGCCGGCGATCCGCCGAGGATCCCGACGCTGCCCGGCGCTCCGGCGGTCGTGATGATGGTCGGGCTGCAGGGGTCGGGGAAGACGACGACGGCCGCCAAGCTCGCCCGCCGGCTGCAGCGTCAGGGCCGCCGCCCGCTCCTGGTCGCGGGCGACACGCGGCGTCCGGCGGCGGTCGAGCAGCTCCAGGTCCTCGGCCGAACCCTCGGACTGCCGGTCCACGCCGAGCCCTCGGCCGAGCAAGACGACTCGGGTGTGCGGGCGCCGCGGATCTGCGCCGAAGGCGTCGCGCGCGCGCGACGCGACGGAAACGACGTCGTCGTGCTCGACACGGCGGGGCGGCTGCACATCGACGCGCCGCTGATGGACGAGCTCGCGCGCGTCGTCGAGCTGACGCACCCGCACGTGACCTACCTCGTCTGCGACGCGATGGCCGGCCAGGACGCCTACACCAGCGCGCGCGATTTCCACGGCCCCCTCCAGCTCGACGCCGTGATCCTCACCAAGCTCGACGGCGACGCGCGCGGCGGCGCCGCGATCTCGGTCCGCAAGGTGACCGGCCGGCCGATCGCCTTCGTCGGCACCGGCGAACGCCTGGAGGATCTCGACGAGTTCCACGCCGACCGGATGGCCTCCCGCGTCCTCGGCATGGGCGACGTCGTGAGCTTCGTCGAGAAGGCGCAGGAGGTCGTCGATCAGGACGAGGCGGAGGAGGCGGCGGAGCGGCTGCTCAAGGCGCAATTCACGCTCGACGACTTCCTCTCCCAGTTGCGCACGATCAAGAAGATGGGGCCCCTCAAGGGGCTCATGAAGATGATGCCGGGCCAGCTCGGCCAGGCGCTCGAGCAGGCGGGCGCGCACGAAAAGGAGCTCGGCCGCGTCGAGGCGGCGATCCTCGCGATGACGCCGGAGGAGCGCCGCCGGCCGGAGCTGATCGACGCCGGCCGCCGCCGCCGCATCGCGCGCGGCTCGGGCAACGAGGTCGGCGTCGTGAATCAGCTCCTGCGCCAGCACGACCAGATGCGGGAGATGATGAAGAAGGTGAATTCGGGCGGCCTGATGAGCAAGCTCGGCAGGCTGTTCGGCGGCGGCGGACCGGGATCGGAGCTGCCGGGAGGCCGCGGCGCCCGCGCGCAGCAGGAACTGCTGGCCAAGCTCGATCGCGGCGCCGCCACCGCGGAGAAGGATCCCGAGGGAGAGGAGCGCCGGCGCGCCGCGCGCCGGCGCGAGAAGGAAGCTCGCAAGAAGAACCGCCGGCGCCGCTGACGCGACGCCGCAGAGGCGCCGTCGAGGCGGCGCATCGAAGCCCCTGTTTCGCTGGAGAAGAACTTGGCCGTTTGCATCCGACTGAAGCGTTTCGGCCGCAGGAACCGTCCCTCGTGGCGCATCGCCGTCATGGACAAGCGCCACGCGCGCGACGGCGAGTCGATCGAGGAGATCGGGACCTACGACAACGTCACCGATCCCAAGCAGACCCGCGTGACGGTGAACGCGCCGCGCGCGCTCTACTGGATCAGCAAGGGGGCGAAGCCGTCGCGCATCGTCCATCAGCTCTTCAAGCGCCACGGCGTCTACGCCAAGCCCGCCGACGCCGCGCCCGCCGCGCCGCCGGCGAAGCCGAAGTGACCGGGGGCGCTCGATGAGCGAGGCCGCCGCGAAGGCGAAGCTCTCCGAGGTGCTGCGCCGGCTCGAGAAGCCGTTCGGCAAGGTGATCGTCCTGCCGGACGAGCCGACGCTCGACCACGCGATCTTCCTGCTGCTGCGCGAGAACTGGGACTACCGCAAGGCGCAGCGCGCGCTGCGCATCCTGCAGCAGCAGTTCGTCGACTGGAACGAGGTGCGCGTCTCCTCGCCGGCCGAGCTCCGGAGCGCGCTGCACGAGCTCGGCGACAAGGACCTCGACGTCAAGATCGAGAAGATCCGCGCGCTCCTCGCCGCGCTCTGGAAGGAGCGCAACGCCACCTCGCTCGAGTTCCTGAAGGAGATGGAGAACGAGTCGCGTCAGCGGCTCCTCACCAATCTCGGCGTGCTCCCGCAGGGGATCGTGCAGGTGCTGCTGCAGTGCCTCGTCGGCAAGGAGCCGCTGCTCGTGCACAACAGCGCGATCCGGACGCTCACCCGGATCGGCTGGATGGACCGCGTCCACAGCGAGGCGGCCGCGCGCAAGGTCTTCGAGAAGACGCTCGAGCCGGACGACCTCCACGCCTTCCAGCTCCTGCTCACGCAGCACGGCGAGGACGTCTGCCAGAGCAAGTCGCCGCGCTGCGGCGACTGCGTCCTCGTCGAGATCTGCCGCTTCAAGCGCAAGGTCGGGGTGTCGGGCGAGGCGGCGGGCGACTGACCCGCCGCCGCGGAGCGGACGCCCGACCCAGCTCGCGCCGGGAAACTCCTTCCGGTCACGCGCTCGCGCCGCGCCATGTCGTGAAAGGGACGCGATTCGGCGTTACCTGTCGCGTCCGCGAGGCGGTCCTCGCCTCGTGAACGGTCCCGTGGTCCTCACGGGGCCCGCGCGAGAGGTCCCCGATGCGGCGGTCGTGCTGCGCGCGGGGAGGAGGAGAGAAGTCGATCGGCCGCGCCGCGAGCCGCTGGCTCGCGGCTGCGGGCCTCTCCACGCTCCTCGCCTGCCGCGCCGCGCCGCCCGCCGACGATCCCGAGGGCGCCGCGCTCTCGCTCTTCCTGCAGGCGCGGATCGCCCGCGTGAATGGCGACGTCGAGCGCGCGGTCGATCTGCTCGAGCGCGCCGCGGCGCTGCAGCCGAGCCAGGGCGCGATCGCCGCCGCGCTCGGCGAAGGGCTGCTGGTCCTCGGCGAGGAGGCCGAGGCGCGCGCTCCGCTCGAGCGGGCGGCCGCGCTCTCCGACGACGTCGGCGCGCAGGTGCTCCTCGCGCGGCTAGACGTCCGCGATCGCCGGCCCGACGCGGCGCTCGTCCGGCTGATCGCGCTCGACGAGCGCCGCCCCGCGCAGCCGGCCGTGCTCGAACTCCTGCACCCCCTGCTCCTGTGGGCCGGCGAGACGCAGCGCGGCCTCGAGATCTTCACGCGCACCCTCGCGGTCGCGCCCGACCTCGCGTTCGCCCAGGAGGCGTGCGGCGACTTCCAGGCGTGCCTCGGTCGCGACGAGGAGGCGCTGGCGAGCTATCGTCGCGCGCTCGCGCTCGAGCCGGGCCGCCGCGCGGCCGAGCTCAAGGCGGCGCGCATCCTCGGACAGCAAGTTGACCAGCTCCTTCGCCGCCTGCCTGCGCCCGCTGATCCTGGCCTCGGCCTCCCCGCAGCGCCGAGCTCTGCTCCAGGATCTCGGTGAGCCGTTCGAGGTCTTCGCCGCCGAGATCGACGAGACGCCGCCGCCCGGGCCGATCGCGGAGGCGGTCCGCGTCATCGCGAAGCGGAAGGCGGCGTTCGTGTCGGCGCTCATCGCGCGCGGCACCGTGCTCGCCGCGGACACCGTGATCGACCTCGACGGCGAGCTGCTCGGGAAGCCGGTCGACGCGGCCGATGCGCGCGCGATGCTTCACCGCCTCTCCGGGCGGACGCACCAGGTCCACACCGGCGTCGCGCTCGTGTTCCAGTCTGGGAGGCAGTCTGGGAGTCAGCCTGCATGGACGCCCGGCGATCTCGCGGCCGACGACGTCGCCACCTCCACGGTCGCCTTCCGGGAGCTTGAGCCCTCGGAGATCGAGCGCTACGTCGCCTCGGGTGAGCCGTCCGGAAAGTCGGGGAGCTACGCGATCCAGGGCGGAGCGAAGGGCTTCGTCTCGAGGATCGAGGGCGACGTCGACAACGTGGTCGGCCTGCCGCGAGCCGCCGTGGTCCGCCTGCTCGCGGCCCTGGCGCGACGAGTCGCGTCCCGACCCTGACGTCGCCGGGATCGACGGCTCGTGCCGCCGCCGTCGATTGTCAAAGGGCGGCCCCGGCCACTATCATGTCCCCCTTTTCCGCAGGGCCAGGGCGAGCGACGGACACGATGCGACCGATCGGATCACGGAGCGCGACCCTCGGCGCCTGGGCCGGTGCGGCGCTGCTGCTCGCCGGCGCCGGGGCGACGAGCTGCACCCACGAGTACCGCCCCTATCAATCGAGCGAGGTCGCCCACGGCTGGGAGCTCGGCGGCGCCAAGGCGACCGTCGAGGTCGCCAAGGATCGCGGCTCGCGCGAGCGCGGCTTGATGTTCCGGACGTCGATGCCCGCCGACCACGGGATGGTCTTCGTCTACCCGGAGCCGCGCGTGCTCCGGTTCTGGATGAGGAACACCGCGATCCCCCTCTCGATCGCCTTCATCGAGGAGGTCGGGGAGGGGCAGGGGCGGATCGTCAACGTCGTCGACATGCAGCCGTTCGTCGAGCGTCCCGAGGCGGTCTCTCACCAGAAGGTCCGCCTCGCCCTCGAGATGAACCAGGGCTGGTTCGAGCGCCACGGGATCAAGGCGGGCGACGCGGTCGCGCTGCCATCCTGGGTGCACGAGATCGTGGCGGGCGAGGACAACTGAACCGGGCGCGAAAGCTCCCGTTGTTTTCGAGGCCCAGAGGTGGCCAAGGAATGAAGGCCGACATCCATCCCAAGTACGTCGAGTGCGTCGTGACCTGCGGCTGCGGCAGCACGTTCACGACTCGCGCGACGAAGCCGAAGATCATGGTCGAGATCTGCTCGGCCTGCCACCCGTTCTACACGGGCAAGCAGAAGTTCGTCGACACGGCCGGCCGAGTGGAGAAGTTCCTCCGCCGCTACGGCAAGGCCGAGGCGAAGAAGGTCTGATCGGCCGCGATGCTGCACCCGGCCGTCCGGGCGACGCTCGCGGCGGAGGCGCAGCGCGCGGCCGAACTGCAGGAGCTCTTGGCCGCTCCCGACGTCGCGCGCGACCCCGCTCGGCTGAGGAGCCTGCTGCTCGAGGCCGGGCTGCTCGAGAAGCGCGTGCGCCGCTTCGGCGAGCTCGACCGCTGCGAGCGGCAGGCGGCCGAGGCGCAGGAGCTCGCAGCCTCCGAGTCCGATCCGGAGCTGCGGGCGCTCGCCGTCGCCGAGGCGGCGACGCAGCGCGAGCAGGCCGACCGGATCGGCGACGAGCTGCAGGGCGAGCTGCTCGCGCGCCACCCCTTCTCCGATCGCAACATCATCCTCGAGGTGCGCGCCGGCACCGGGGGCGACGAGGCGTCGCTCTTCGCCGCCGACCTTGCGCGCATGTACCAGCGCTTCGCCGAGCGCCACGGTTTCCGGTTCGAGCTGATCGACAGCTCGCGCAGCGAGGTGGGGGGCTGCAAGGAGCTCGTCGCCTCGATCGAGGGCGGCTCGGTCTTCGACTGGCTCCGCTTCGAGAGCGGCGTCCACCGCGTGCAGCGGGTCCCCAGGACCGAGGCGCAGGGGCGCATCCACACCTCGACGGCGACGGTGGCGGTCCTCCCCGAGCCGAAGGACGTCGAGATCGACGTGAAGGAGGGCGAGCTGCGGATCGACACCTATCGCGCCGGCGGTCCCGGCGGGCAGGCGGTCAACAAGACCTCGTCGGCGATCCGCGTGACCCACCTGCCGAGCGGTCTCGTCGTCATCTGCCAGGACGAGCGCAGCCAGAGCCGCAACCGGTCGAAGGCGCTGCGCACGCTGCGCTCGCGGCTCTTCGAACTTCAGGAAGAGAAGACGAGGAGCGAGCGCGCGAGCGACCGCCGCGGCCAGATCGGGACGGGCGACCGCAGCGAGAAGATCCGGACCTACAACTTCCCGCAGGATCGGGTCACCGACCACCGGATCAAGGAGAGCTTCCACCCGCTCTTCGCGATCCTGGACGGCGAGCTCGAGGAGCTCGTCGCGGCGATGAAGAGGCACGAAACCGATGAGCGCCTGAAGGCGCTCGAACGCAACGAGCTCGATGGAACCCGACGAACCCCAGGAGAGAGGCTGCAATGACCGCCGAGGAACTCCCCGAGATCGAGGACGAGCAGCCGGGCGCGGCGCCGCCCTCCGCCGCGCCGATCGCGCCGCCCGCCTACGCCTACGGCCCGCAGCCGGCCGACCCGCGCCTCTACCGCTTCTTCTGGTGCGCGATGGCGTGCGTCCTCGGGACGCTGATGCCGTTCACGTCGCAGCACGCCGAGTGGAAGGCCGACGCCTTCAACCGCGCGTTGAGCGGCCCGGTCGGCTTCGAGACGTTCTGCGGCGCGCTCGTCGGCTTCTTCTCGCTCCTCGTCGCCGCCCAGTACTGGTGGTGCATGAAGTACCGCAAGGTGAAGGTGTGGCCGCTCCTGATCATGCTGCCGATCGTCATCGTCGCGTGGTTCACCGTGGTCCAGGGGGTCAAGGCGCGGCTTGGCTTCGACTGGAAGGGCAAGGATCCGCTCCATCCGGCGGTGACCGTTCCGGGCGCGGCGTGGGGCGACGTCCGGTTCTGGAACTCGCTCTTCTCCCACGTCGGCGCCGGGTGGCTGCTGGTGCTGCTCGGATCGACGGCCTTCTTCATCTACTTCATCCTCGCAGTCGCGGGAGTCGGAGGGGCGAAGAAGGCCGCGCCGGCGGGCCGCGCTCGCCGCTGAGCGCGGATCGCCCCGCCACCACTCCGTGACGATCGTCGGCCTCGTCGCGTCGCTCCGAGAGCGGCTGCGCGGCGCGGTCGAATCGCCGGCGCTCGAGGCCGAGCTCCTCGTCGCCAAGGCGCTGCGCTGCGAGCGGGCCGAGCTCCTCGGCCGCGACCGCTCGCCGGCGAGCGACGCGGTCGTCGCCGAGGCGCTCGCGCTCGCGGAGCGCCGGCAGCGCGGCGAGCCGATCGCCTGGCTGATCGGCGGCCGCGAGTTCCACGGCCGCCGCTTCCAGGTCGGGCCGGGCGTCCTGGTGCCGCGCCCGGAGACCGAGCACCTGGTCGACGTCGCGCTCGCGGCCGCGCCTCGCGGCCTCTGGGCCGACGTCGGGACCGGGTGCGGCGCCGTCGGGATCACGCTGCTGCTCGAGCGGCGCGCTCCACTGCGCTGCCTGGCGATCGACCTCTCGCCGCAGGCGATCGCCTGCGCGCGCCGCAACGCGATCGAGCTCGGCGCCGACGAGCGCGACCTCGTCCTGGTTCAAGGCGACCTCCTCTCGCCGGTCGCGCCCGGTCCGCGTCTCGACGGAATCGTCTCGAACCCTCCCTACGTCGAGCCGCACGAGTGGCCGCTGCTGCCGCCCGAGATCCAGTGGTTCGAGCCGCAGCTCGCCCTCACTCCCGGATGCGAGAGCGCGGCGGCCTTTCGCGGGCGCCTGATCGCGCAGGCGGTCGAGCGGCTCAAGCCGGGCGGCTTCCTGGCGATCGAGGTCGGCGCCGGCCAGGCGGGCGTGGCGCGCGATCAGCTGCTCGCGGCCGGGCTGCGGCGAGTGGCGATCACGAACGACCTCGCGGCCATCGGTCGCGTCGTGAGCGCGTTCACCCCAGGCGCGACCGGATGAGGTCGACGAGCGAGATGCGCGCCTTCTCGGAGAGCTCGATGAAGTAGAGGGCGAGCTCGAAGCGGCGCTTGCCGGTGCCGTGGCGCACAGGCTGGCAGCGCACGACCGCGCCGGCGAGCTCGAAGCGCAGCCTTGCGTCGTCCTTCGCGTCGCCTGACGTCAGGTCGAGAGCGATCTTGACGCGCGAGAGCTCGGGAAACGGCCGCTCCGTCGTGCAGCAGAGTCCGGCGACCGAGAGGTTCCTGAGCGCGGCCGGCGACGCTCCGTCCGGGGCGGAGATCTCGACCGGGGACCAGAATGTCACCCGTTCGCTTCGGCGACGGTCTTTGGTCTTCGTCGACATGGCTTCCCTCGGAACGGGGGGTGGAAGACCCCGGGTGGGAGGCGTGGCGGACGAGCAGTTCCCGGGATCTCATCGGCTCGCGCGGGCGAGCGGCTGGAACGGGACCGGGACGGCACGAGGCGAGGCTCTAAGATTCCTCGACTCACGGAGGGACGACCACGATGGCCGAGCTGAATCGCATCTTCCTGATCGGGAGGCTCACGAAGGACCCCGAGCTGCGCTACACCGCCGGCGGCATGGCCGTGGCGCAGCTTCGGATGGCGGTGAACCACACCTACTACAAGGGCAAGGAGCCGGGAGCGGAGCGCGGCGAGAAGAAGGAGGAGGTCCTCTACATCGACGTGAACCTCTGGGGCCGCTCGGCCGAGACGGTGAAGCAGTACACGTCGAAGGGGCGGGAGCTCTTCGTCGAGGGCCGGCTGCAGCAGAACGACTGGACCGACAAGCAGGGGCAGAAGCGGACCGGCTACCGCGTGAACGCCGAGCGCTTCCAGTTCATCGGCAGCGGGAAGCCGGCCGGCGAGCGCGAGCCGGCCGCCGAAGAGAGCGGCCCGCCGCCCGAGACGTTCGACGGCGGCGACGCCGGTGCTCGCCAGGAGAGCGCGCCCAACGAGAAGGCGGACGACCTCCCCTTCTGAGGCGCGTGATCCGAAGGCGAGGCGACCCAGGGGCCGCCGGCGGGAGCCGAAGCGACTTGAACCTGCGCGTGCTGCTCTTCGCCGGACTTGCCGAGCGTGCCGGGGCGCGCGAGTGGAGACTTCACGACGTGGACGAAGCGACGACCGTCGGCTCGCTGATGGCCGCGCTGCGGGCGCGCCATCCGTTCCTCGCCGCCGTGCCGTTCGCGGTCGCGCGCAATCACGTGATCGCTGCCGATGGCGATCTGCTCGCCGACGGCGACGAGCTCGCGCTCCTGCCGCCGGTCTCGGGCGGCTGACGATGGGAGCGGGATCGGTGCGTCCTTCCGCGTCCGAGTCGCCGCGACGGCTCACGCGCGGGCCGATCGACGTCGCGGCCCTCGTGCGCGAGGTGGCGACCGTCGACCACGGCGGCGTCTGCACCTTCGTCGGGACGGCGCGCCGCACCTCCGACGGCAAGGAGGTCGATCTGCTGCGCTACGACGGCTATGCCGCGATGGCCGAAAAGGCGATCGAGGAGATCGTGAGCGAGGCGATGGCGAAACACCCCGGAAGTCGCGTGACGGCGGTCCACCGGCTCGGCACCTGCCCCCTCGGCGAGGCCTCGGTCGCCGTGGTCGCCGCCGCGCCGCACCGCGACGCCGCCTTCGCCGCCTGCCGCTTCGCCATCGACGCCATCAAGAGCCGGGCGCCGATCTGGAAGCAGGAGGTCTTCAAGGACGGCACGGCCTGGGTCGGGGATCCCGGATCGTTCCAGGCGGCAGCGCGCCGCGGCGGGAGCGACGAGCCATGAGGCCGACCCTTCCGCGCTCCGCGGCGGCGCTCGCCGGGGCCCTCGCGCTCCTGATGCCACGCGCAGGGGCGCAGGAGGCCGAGACGGCCGCCGACCTCGCGGAGCTCGAGACGCTCCAGACGTCGCTGCGCCGCGGCCAGCTCGGCCGCGAGACGGGCGACGCGCTCGACGAGTACCTCGTCGATTTCCCGAGCTCTGCGCGCGCCCACGCGCTGCGCGCCGAGCTTTCGCGCCGCAAGGGGCGCTACGAGCCGGCGGAAGAGGACGTCGCCGCGGCGCGCCGCGAGCCTATCGCCGATCGGGCCGCGCGCGTCGCCGTCGCCGTCGTCGCCTTCGACCTCCACTTCGAGCGCGGCCAGGTCGACGGCTGCGAGAGCGACCTCGACGCCGGGCTCCTCGGCGCGGACGAGGGCGACCGCGCCTTCGCTCCGCTCTGGAGCCGCCGCGTCGTCCTGCTCGCGACGACCGGACGACGCAAGCAGGCGTACGCCGAGTTCGTGCGCAGCTTCAAGGACTCAACGAAGAGGGACTCGACCAAGGCGGTCGAGGACGCCCCCTACGTCCTCGAGCTCGGCCGCTCGCTGCTCGAGCTGAACGAAGTGCGCCGCGCCGCCGAGGCGTTGAGCCCGCTCGAGAAGGTCTGGCGCGACGCTCGCGACGCGCGGCAGGGCGAGGCGTTGCGCCTGCTCGGGCGCGCCTATCGCGTCGGCCACAGCGGCGGCGACGCGCTGCCGGCGATCAGCGCGCTTTGCGACGCGCTCGCGATCGACCCGAACTCCGTCGAATCGCAGGTCGAGCTCGCGCGGACGCGCATCTTCCGCATGGACTCCGACAAGGCCGACGAGTCGGTCGACGAGGCGCTCGCGGTCAACGGGCGCAGTCCCGACGCCTGGTCGGTGCGCGCCGAGCTCCTGCTGCTGGACCAGAAGCCGAGCGAGGGGCTCGCGGCGGCCGACCGCGCGCTGCAGGAGAATCCGCGCCACGGGCCGGCGCTGGCGACCCGCGCCGCCGCACTCGGACTCCTCGGCCGCAAGGACGAGGCGGAGCAGGTGACGGCGCAGCTCCTCGCGGTCGCGCCCGACCGCGGCGACGAGGTCTGCCGCGTCGCCGACCTCCAGAACCACCTCTACCGCTTCCGCGAGGCGAGCGAGAGCTACCGGCGCGCGATCGAGATCGATCCGGGCTTCAGCGCGAGCTACGTCGGGCTCGCCCGCTGCCTCGCGAACCTCGGCGACCTCGCCGGCGCGCTCGACGCGCTGAAATCGTTCCGCCGCCACGACGACGTGCCGCACATGCTCGCCGACAACACGCAGGCGGCGCTGAAGACGCTGTCGAGCTTCGTCGAGGTGAAGCGAGGCGTCTTCACCTACCGGATGCACCCGATCGAGAGCCCGGTGCTGGTGCCGCTGCTCGACGAGCTCTACGGCCGCGTCTGGCCCGACCTCTGCACGCGCTACGGCTTCGACGTCCGCCAGCCGGTGCGCGTCGAGTGCTTCCCGAAGCACGACGACTTCTCGGCCCGCACGGTCGGCTTCACCGGCTTCGGCGCGCTCGGCGTCTGCTTCGGCGACGTCTTCACGCTCCTCTCGCCCCGCTCCGAGCTGCGCGGTGGCTTCAACTTCGACAAGACCGCGGTGCACGAGCTCACCCACGTCGTCACGCTCGGCCTCTCGCGCAACAAGGTCCCGCGCTGGCTCACCGAGGGCATCTCGGTCCACGAGGAGCACGTCTACGCGAGCAACGGCGACCGCGAGATGGACCTCGAGCTCTACAACAACTTCCGCAGCGGCGAGATCGTCCCGGTGCGCGAGCTCAACCGCCTCTTCGGCGGCCCGCGCATCCTCTTCGGGTACTACGAGGGCGGGCTCCTCTGCGACTATCTCGTCCTTGAGCGCGGCGAGCGGGTGCTCCACGAGATGCTCGAGCGTTATGCGAAGGACGAAGAGACGCCCGGCGTCGTGGAGGCGGTGCTCGGGATGAGCTGCGAGGAGCTCGACCGGCGCTTCCTCGAGTGGCTCGACCGGACGCGCATCTCCACGATGAAGGTCCAGCCGACCTATTCCGACGACGGCCGACGCCGCCTGCTCGATCGGGTGCGCGCCGCCTCGGGCGACGGCGCCCCCGACGCCGAGCTCCTTTCCCAGGTCGCGTGGGCCTATCACCGCGCCGGCCGCTCCGTCGACCGCGACGACTTCCTGAACCAGGCGCTGCGCGCCGATCCGCGCCTGCCGTCGGCCCACTTCCTCCTGGCCGAGCGGGCGCTCGCCGCGAGGACGCCGGACGAGGCGGCACGGCGGGAAGCGGCGCGCCGCGAGCTGCGGCTCGGCCTCGAGGCGGGCGGCGAGGAGTTCTTCGCCCTGCTGCGCTTCGCCGAGCTCCTGTCGGAAGATGGAACGGCGCCCGCGGCGACGAGCGTCGAGCCGCGGCGCCGCCCGCCGCCGGGCGACCATGCGGGGGGCGACGGCGAGCCCGTGCCCGAGCTCGACGCCGCGCAGCACGCCTTGCGGGAGAGGCTCCTCGAGCTCTACGCCCGCGCCAAGCGCTGCTTCCCGCGCTACGTCGCCGAGAACAACCCCTATCTGCTGCGCGCGAAGCTGCTGCGCGAGCTCGGCCGGGGCGACGAGGCGCTCGGGGAGCTGCGCGCCTTCTGCGAGATCCACGAGTCGGACGTCGAGGCGCGCCAGGTCCTGGTCCGGCACGCGCTCGACCGCCGCGACTGGAGCGAGGCAAAGCGCTACCTGCTCGAGCTCTGCATGGTCGACCCGTTCGTCCGTCAGGTCTGGCGCGACCTCGCGCGCTGCGAGAAGGAGCTCGGCGCGCCGGCCGCCGCGATCACGCGGCTCGAACGCGCGCTCGTGATTGACCCCTCCACGGAGCCCGACTACGATCCCGCCCGCGCCGCGCGGCCCGACGACGACGCCGAGGCGCGGACGCGCGCGGAGCTGCTGCTCGACCTCGCGGAGCTTCGCCTCGACGTCGGAGAGACGGCGGACGCCGCGCGAGCTCTGGACGAAGCTCGCGGGCTCAAGCCCGATCTTCAGCGGCTCGAGGCGCTCACGAGCCGCGCAAAGCAGAGCCGTTGAGCGAACGCGCCTCCTCGCGGGGCCGCGGACCAGGGACGGCCCGGGAGCTTCACTCGGGACGCAGGAGGAGGGGGGGCGTGACCGGGCAGCGACCGCCGGCGCAGCAGCTTTTCCCCGCGTCCCTCGCTCCCACGATTCACCAGCGCGAGGCGCCGACGGAGGCGCAGGAGCTCCTGCAGAACCTCTGGGAGCGGATCGGCGCCGAGCTCCGGCAGCAGGCGCCAGGAGCTCTGGCGCTCGCTCCCTGGCTCGCGCGCGTCGAGCCGGTCGCGCTGCGCCACGGGACTCTCGAGCTCCTGACGCGCAGCGCGCGCGCGCTGCCGCTGCTGCGCGAGCGGCTCCTGCCCTGGATCGAGCGCGCCGCGCGCCGCGCGCTCGGCGTGGCGGTGAAGGTGCGCCTCGACGTCGACCAGAGCCTCGGGGGCGCCCTGCGGGCGCTCGGCGTCACGCGCGCCGCGCCGCCGCCGCCGCCGCCCTTCGTCTCGCGGCCGGAGACGCGGCTCGCGCAGACGGCGCTGCTGCGCATGGCGCGCGAGCCGAGGCCGGAGTTCGACCTCGTCGTCCTCGAGGGCGCGCGCGGCGTCGGCAAGTCGCACCTCCTCCGGACGTTCCTCTCGCAGCGGCGGCGGCGATTCCCGCGCGAACGGTGGCAGCTCGAGCGGGCGGAGCTCTTCTTCCGCGAGTTTGCGGCCGCCTGCCGCGACCAGGCGCGCGCGACCTTCCGCGGCGAGCGGGTCGCCTGCGACGGCTTCGTGATCGACGACGTTCAGGAGCTCGCCGGCAAGCTCGCCTGCCAGGAGACGCTCGTCCAGATGCTCGAGTACTTCCAGGCGCGCGGCCGCCCGGTCGTCGCCGCGACCGAGCCGATGGCCGGCGGGCCGCGCGAGTTCCTCCCGTCGCTGCGCTCGCTTCTGCGTCGCGGGCTGCGCGTCGTCGTCGCGCAGCTCTCGGCCGCGTCGCGCGCCGAGATCCTGCTCGCCCGCACGCGCGCGCTGGCGTCGCCGCCGGCGGCCGCGGCGTGGGGGGCGTGGATCGACGAGCTCGCGGCGGCGACCGAGCTCCCGCTCGAGCGCTGCGTGAAGGGGGTCGAGGCGGCGGCCGCGCTGGCGCGCAGGCTCGGGCGCGCGCCGCGTCGTGACGAGCTCGACGGCGAGCTGCCCGACCTGCTGCCGCGAGCCGGCCGCCGCGAGCCGTTCGACCGCGTGCTCGACCGCTGCGCCGAGTTCGTCTCCGTGCCGCGCGACGCGCTGGTCGCGGGCGCGCGCACGCGCGGCGCGGCGCTCGGACGCCACCTCGCCGTCTACGTCGCCGTCGAGGTCTTCCGGCTCCAGCGCGCCACGCTGCGCCGCTGGCTCGGCACCCTCTCGCCGTCGGTGCTCCCCTACGCGAAGGCGAAGATCGAAGCGCTGCGCGCGCGCGATCGCCGGGTCGACGGCTTCATCCGCGAGGTGGCCGAGGAGATCGGCCGCGGCCAGCGGTTTCTCTTTGCGGAGGCGCCATGAAGAGGGCGTTCCAGTTCGTGGCCGTTGTTCTTGGAATCGTGGTCGCGGCGAGCCGACCGGCCGAGGCGCTCTTCGCTCCACGCGGCGCCGCGGGCAGCGTGCGGCTCTTCGTCGACGTGCCGCCGGAGCTCTCGACCTACACCGGCCGCCAGCCGGTCACCCTCGGGCTGCCGTTCTCCGACGGCCTGCTGCACCCAGGCGACGGCTGCCGCGTGGTCGACGCGGGCGGCGTTCCGCAGCTCGCGCAGTTCCAGGTGACGTCGTCGTGGGAATCGCAGGACGTGCGCTGGCTTCTGGTCGACCTCATCGCGTCGATCCGTAACGGCCAGCCGCCGGCACTCTTCCTCGTGTACGGGCCGTCCGTTCCTCGCGGGCCGACGCGCACGCCGCTCGTCGTGACCAACGGTCGCGGGGCGGTCTCGGTCTCGACGGGAGCGCTCGACGCCCGATTCGCGCTCGCCGGCAGCTCGCTCGGCAAGTTCGCGCTCGAAGGGATCACGCCGCCGGGCGCTCCCGTCGTCTACGCGCCGCAGGCGCAGTCGGTCTCCGTCGAGCTTTTCGGACCGGTGCGCGCCGTCGTCAAGCTCTGCGGCGACTACGTCGCCCCGAACGGAGCGAAGGTCGCGGAGTTCGTGATGCGGTTCCGCTTCTACGCGGGGCTCCCGTTCGCGCGCGTCTATCACACGTTCGTCTGGACGTCGGACGCCGCGACGCAGATCGGCTCGCTCCGATTCACGGCCACTCTCGGATCCGCGAGCCAGATCACGACGGCGGTCGACGGGACGACCGTCGCGGCCTCCGGCAGCTTCGTCCTGAAACAGACCGACTGGAACGCCGCCGTCGACGCGAACGGGCTCGGCCTCGGACAGCAGTGGGACGGCTGGGTCGAGATGAAGGATCCGAACCGCTCGATCGTGGCGGCGCTTCGCTGGCCGTGGCAGCAGCATCCCGCCGGACTCGCCGTCAGCGGCGGCACGGTAGCGATCGGGTTGATCGATCCGATCTCGCCGATCAGCCTCGCGGCGAACGACGTCGTGATCCCGCCGCTCAAGAACTTCGACAACGGCTACTACGTCCTCGCCACCGGGAAGGGGCCGTACGGCCCGCTCTGCCCGCGCGGCGTCGCGAAGACGCACGAGCTGCTGCTCTGGATCGCGCAAGCGGGCTCGCACGACTACGGCGTGAGCGCCGCGATCAAGAACGCCGTCCTGCAGCATCCGATCGCCGGCTACGCCGACCCCGCGTTCGCGTCGCAGGCGGCGCTGCCGTCGCCGATGTCGCCCTGCGATCCGGCGAGCTTTCCGGAGATCGAGGGGGCGATCGAGCGCTCCTTCGACTGGTACACCCGCCAGCGCGCGGGCGAGTGGGACTTCGGCCTCTGGAACTTCGGCGACGACCAGTACGACTGGAACGGCAGCGTCGGGAGCCCGGCGCTCGTCGACGGCCACTACCGGCCCGACCGCTACTGGCTCAACAACGGCAAGGGCTGGTCGCTGACGCCGTGGCTGCTCTGGATGCGCTCGGGAAACCGCAAGTACCTCGAGCGAGGGGAGTCGCACGCGCGCCACGTCATGGACGTCGACACCTGCCACGTCACGAACGTCGCGGAGTTCAAGTACCGCGGCGGCTCCTACGGCTACAGCCTGCTCCACTTCGGGCAGGAGTCGTGGCCGGTCGACATCTCGAACGACTCCGAGTACCTGCCCTACTGCTACTTCCTGACCGGCTACGAGCGCGCGCGCGACGTCATGCAGGAGCGGGTCGAGGGGATCCTCGCCACGTATCCCAACAACGCGCTGGTGCCCGACGTCGACGACATGCAGGCCTTCCTCTCGCAGGACTACGTCATCGCGCCGGGCGTCGTCGCGTCGAAGACGCTGCTCTTCAATCGGGAGCACTACCGGACGCTCGGCGAGCTGGCGCTGCTCTACGAGAACACGCTCGACCCGGCTCTCCAGTCCAAGGCCGATCCGTTCCTGGCCGACCTCTATGCGGCGCAGGCGACGAACGGCTGGATCTCGGGACTCAAGACGAACTTCTGGTTCTCGCAGTCGCTGAACGTCGCGCAGCGCGCCTTCCCGAGCGAGCGGTCGAACCTGCGCGAGCTGATGCGCCGCTACGAGGAGTTCGAGGGGAACTATCTCGTCCCGGGAGTCACGGGACAGGTCGACGGCCCGCGCTCGCTCTGGACGCTGCTCACGCTCGAGGAGCACACCGGCGATCCGAACTACCTCACGGTGGCGGCCGAGGTCGCGCGCACGCAGGCGCTCGGCATCTACGAGGATCTGAACGAGTGGCGCGGCTTCGGGACGCCGCCGATGCACGAGTTCGGGCCGATCGTCCGCGACTGGGTCGCCGTGATGGGGCGGCTGAGCCGGCTCCCGCCGAGCCAGCGTCCTTCCGGGCTGGCGCGCGCGACCTACTTCAACGCCGGCCTCACGACGCTCGTGCCGAGCGACGCGCCGCGCCAGTTCTACGGGCGCCACGTCCTCTTCGTCCTCGACGAGAGCGACGCGCCGATCCAGGTGACGCTCGACTACAACGCCCTGAACGGCGGCTACGGCATCGCCAACCGGATCCGAGTCATCGCGCCGAACGGCGCCGAGACGGTGATCGACCGCGTCCTCGAGCCCGAGCCGACCGAAGTGCTCACGCTGCTCAACTATCCGCTGCTCACGCCGCCCTACACGACCGAGGCAGCCTCGCACTTCGACAAGGCGACGACCCTCGATCTCGCGCCCGACGGCCAGACGGGCGCCTACGCGATCGAGTTCTACAGCACCAATCTCGAGACTCCGGTCTTCGCCCGTTCCTCGGCCGGAAAGCTGGTCCATTACTTCCCGGAGTACCAGGAACGAGCCCAGCACGTGGCGCCGTGGGACCTCTACTTCGTCCACGGCTCGCAGATGCCGAGCGTCACGTCGCCCTTCTACGCGGCACAGGCCTGGTTCCAGCCGAAGGGGTCGCTCGTCGACGTCACGCTGGTGCACGCGGGCTACGTGCTCCACGTCAACGGCGGACTCCCGACGTCGCCGGTGGGGCCTGACGATCCCGTCTACACGATCAACACGCAGTCGTGGCCGCTCGTGCGGGCGTTTCGGAACGACGGCGTCGCTCTCGGCCGCACGGCGATCCTAGGCACGACGACCGACGGCTTCACCAACCCGTCCGGGATCGCGGCCGTCTTCACGCCCGCCACCACGAGCCTCCACTCGTTCGTGACGCAGAACGAATCGTGGCACCTCAAGATGTTCCTCGCCGGGATGGAGCCGTTCGTCGCCGCGACGGATGCCGAGTGGTTCGATCCGCGCCTCTACCCCTCGCCGCCGCTCGCCCAGTTCCTCGTGCCGAGGGATTGACGCCCCGGACCGAGGGAGCGGCGCGCCGCATTGCGCGAAACCGGGGCGCTGCGGTCAGGCGTCGCGCACGCGCGCGAGCCGCCGATCGCGCTCGGCGACGAACCGCGCGATGCCGTCGCGCAGCGAGGCGGAGTCAAGGTGCGCCTCCTTCACGATCTCCTCGACCGAGCCGCCGGTGCGCCAGCGGTCGTCCCAGTCGGGGCCGAGCGCGTACTCCTCGCTCACCTTGTTGGCGAACCACTCGGCCATGAGCTTGCGGCCGGCGGAGCTGAAGACCGTCGAGTCCTGCCAGTCGCGCCACGAGAGGAGCTTCTCCTGGTACTCCTTCGGCTGCATCCGGAAGAGCTCGTGGCTCGAGACGATCAGTATGCGGACGTTGGGTCCCTTCTCCTTCAGCTCGGGCAGCAGCTTCACCATCGAGTCGACGACGCTCGTGCCCTGGCAGAGGATCGTCCCCTGCTTCGGCCTCGCCGGCTCGAAGTCGCGCGCGACGTAGAGCCCCTTCGCGGCCATCCGGAAGTCGTCGATGCCGAGCTTCGCGCGATCGGGGATGGTGACCGGCGGCCGCGTGAGATGGAGCGCGACGATCGGGACGTCGGTGGCGAACGCGGCGGCGAGGCAGGGGGCGACGTCGTTGTGCTCCCACGGATGGAGGTTCACGATGTGGCCGCGCGGGAAGAGCTGCGTGACTCCCGGCGCGAAGATCCCGAAGTGGGTGCGCGAGTCCTCGGCCGTCTCGGGGCCGGAGTGGCTGGCGACCCACAGGACGCGGCCGACCTTGATCTGGCTGTCCTGCGCGAGCTGCGAGAAGAGCCGCATGAGCCCGTACTTGAGGTAGCTGAACGAGCCGTAGGTCGAGCAGGCGCCGAAGTAGCCGCGAAACTCCTCGAACGGCCGCGGCGAGAGGTTCGTGACGGCGATGCCGGCGGCGATGCCGGAGTTCGTGAACTCGGTGATCTCCTGCGGAAGGAGCGCGCCGTCGCTGTTGCTCTCGCGGTTCCACCAGCCGTGGCCCGTGAAGGCGCCGTAGCCGAGGGCGAAGCCGGCGATGTTGGTCGACTCGGCGAGGTCGGCCGACATGGCGATCACGAGCGGCCGGCCGGCGACCTCCTGGCTGATCGCGTTGACGTAGCCGGCGAACTTGGCGAAGCCGGCGCGGTTGGGCGCCTTGGTGCCCGGCGCGACGAAGAGGTCGGCCGGGAGCCGCGCCACGTCCGTGATCCGCGGATCGCGCGCCGGATCGACGTCCGCGCGCACCTTGCAGGTCGGCAGCTCGGCGGGGACCGAGTCGCCGAGCTCGACGAGGCGGTTCGCCAGGAACTCGAGCAGCTCGGGCCGCTTCACCCTGAGCGCGTCGAGCGCGCGGTTCATGTTGGTCCAGGTCTGCTCGCGGAAGGCCTTCGAGTCCTCGGGCGCCGGCTGGTCGACGCCGACGAACTCGACGCCGTGGCGCTGCGCGAACGCCTTCTTCGTCTCCCAGAAGAGCGCGTGGTTCTTGGCGTGCGGGACGCCGTGCGACTTGGCGTCGACGACGCCGTAGCCGCGACCCTTGCGAGTCTTGACCCAAAGCATGTTGGGCGTCGTCTTCGTCGCGCGTGACAGCAGCCGCGACCACGCCTGTCCGATCGCCTGGAAGTCGTGGCCGTGCAGCGTCCCGTCGACGTTGAAGCCGTAGGGCTCGAACCACTCCTGCGGGGTTCCGTGCACGACGGTCGAGACGGCGTGCGGGTCGATGCCGTGGTCGTTCCAGTCGACGACGTAGAACAGGTTCCCGAGCCCGAGCCCGTACGCGCTGTTCTTGGTCTCGTGGATCGCGCCCGCCGTCATTCCGCCTTCGCCCTCGAACGCGAAGACGCGGACTTCGTCGCAGCCGGCAGCGCGCAGCGCGAGCGCCTCGCCCGCCGACGGCGGCGAGCCGTGGCCCGACGGGCCGGTGTTGAACTTGAAGAAGAGCGTCTTGCCCTCCATCTCGGCGTGGCCCGGCAGCCCGCCGTTACGCCGCAGGTTGAGCAGATCCTGCGGCAGGAGGGTGAACCTCTCGCCGAGCGGGTGGGCGTAGCGCGCCTCGCCCGTCTTCTCGTGCATGAAGCGCAGCGCCTCGTTGAAGACGGCGAGCGTCGCGTAGATCCCGGGATTGCAGTGGCCGGCGACCAGCACGAACTTGTCGCCGAACCGCTTCTCGGGGTGGCGCAGGTCCCAGCGCATCGCGCCGGAGAGGAGCGTCGTCACGACCACCGGCACCTTCGATCGGCTGCCTCCGGGGTGGCCGCTCTGCCGGTGGTTCAGCATCAGGTCGATCATCTGGTCGACGACGTCGGCGACGACCTCGAAGCGGGGCGCCCACTGCTCGAACTGCGCCTGCGTCGGATCGACGCGAGGACGCCACGCGACGGAAGCCGAAGCGGAGGGGAGCGCGCTCATCGAGGTTCCACCGGCACGGAGGAGAAAGGGGGCGCGATTGTAAGCGCTACGCTCCACGTGATGGCGAGCGCGACCTTCGGACCTCCCCCTTCACCCGGCATCGGGCTCGACGCCGTCGCCGGCCACGCCTCGGCGCGCGCCTTCCTCGCCGCGCGCGTCCGCGCGAGAGCGCTGCCTCACGCGCTGCTCTTCTCGGGGCCGCGCGGCGTCGGGAAGCGGACGCTGGCGCAGGCGCTCGCCGCCGACCACTTCTGCGCGACGGGCCGCGGCTGTGCGAGCTGCCGCGACTGCGGCGCGCTGCTGCGCGGCCACCACGCCGCGCTTCGGACCGTCTCCATTCCGGAAGGGAAGAGCGCGATCCCGATCGACGCGATCCAGCAGCTCTCGCACGAGCTCAGCCTGCGCCCGCTCGACGAGCGCGGCCGCGTCGTGTTGATCGCGGGCGCCGATCGGATGACCGCTCCTGCGCAGGACGCGCTGCTGAAGACGCTCGAGGAGCCACCGCCGGGCAACGTGCTCGTGCTCACTTCGGTTCGGCCCGACGCGCTGCTCCCGACGATCCGCTCGCGCTGCCAGCGCTTCGCGCTTGCGCCGCTCTCCGATCGGGAGGTCGAGTCAGTCGCGGAGCGGCTCGGGCTCAAGCTCGCGGTGCCGGTCGCGGTCGCGGGCGGCTGCCCCGGCGCGCTCGTCGAGCTCGTCGATCCTGCGTTCGAGAAGCTGCGGCGCGGCGTCGCCGCGCTCCTGGCCGACGCGCGCGGAGGCGACGATCTCGCGCGCTGGATCACGCTGCTTCATCACGATGGGCACGACGGGGGGCACGATGGACACGAGGGGCCCACTCGACCGGCGAAGGAGGTCGAGACGGCCGAGCTGCGCGCGCGCGCTCGGCGACTCCTCTCGATCGTCGCGTCGCTCGTGCGCGACGCCGTCGTGTTGAGGGCGTCGCACGGCGCCGGTACCATCCGCAACGCCGATCAGCTCGAGCGGCTTCGAGCGATCGCGGTGCGGCCCGAATGGGCCGACGCGAGCGCGGCGCTCGGGCGGCTCGCGCGGGCCCACGATCGTCTCGAGGGGAACGTGGACCCGGCGTCGGCGCTCTACTGCGCGCTCCATCCGGCGGCGGACGAGGCGGCGCAGGCGAGCGAGAGCTGACGCGGCCGCGCGGCCCGAAGGGATCCCCGGAATGCGCCGAGTCACGACGGTCCGCTACGGCAGCCTCCGGCTCCGCGGCCTCTTCACGGTCGAGACGGAGGAGGCGGTCAAGGCCGGCGACTCCTGCGTCGTCCGCTCCGCGCGCGGCACCGAGCTCGGCGTCGTCCTGGCGCAACCGATCGAAGACGGCCAGGGCAAGACCGGCTGCGGCGAGTCGGCCTGCGGCTCCTGCGCGACCGCGCAGGGCTCCGTCATGCGTCGCGCCAGCGCCGAGGAGATCCAGCGCGAGAAGGAGCTCCGCAAGCGCGGCGTCATGGACGAGGTCCGTTTCGCGCGCGAGAAGTCGCGCGAGCAGCGGCTCGGCCTGAAGATCGTCGGCGCCGAGTACCTCTTCGAGAAGGAGAAGCTGATCCTCCACTACGCGTCGAGCGGACGGAGCGAGTTCCGCGACCTCGTGCGCGACATGGCGCACAAGTTCAAGACGAGGATCGAGCTCAAGCAGATCGGCGCGCGCGACGAGGCGCGGCTCACCGGCGACGTCGCCTCTTGCGGCCGCGAGCTCTGCTGCCGCAGCTTTCTGCACGATCTGCAGCCGGTCTCCATGCGGATGGCGAAGCAGCAGAAGAAGACGCTCGACCCCACGAAGATCGCGGGGCAGTGCGGCAAGCTCAAGTGCTGCCTGCGCTACGAGGACTCGGTCTACGTCGAGCTGCAGAAGACGCTGCCGCGGCGAAACTCGTTCGTCCGGATCGAGGAGGGGATCGGCCGCGTCATCAACGTCGACCTGCTGCTGCAGAAGCTCGTGCTCGAGGCCGAGAACGGCGAGCGCAAGGTCGTGCACGTCTCGCAGCTGCTCGAGACCGGCCTCAAGCCGCCGCGTCCGGAGCAGGACGAACCGCGCGAGCGTGGCCCCGAAGGCGAGCCGCCGCGTCGCATCGCGCCGGCCCGCGTTCCCACGCAGGGACCGGCGCCTGCCGGCGCCGCGCCGCCTCCGGCTCCGACGGCCAACCAGGCCGACGACGGCGACGACGACGAAGCGCCGGGCGACCCCTCTCTCGAGGGGTGACCACCCCGGCCCCGTTTTCCGCTCCATCCCGACCCTGCAGGCGCCGATGGGTACCGATGGGTACCTGGGGGGCAGCCCTGGGGATGGGGAAGCGGATGCCGGCGCTCTCACTCGAATCGCGCATCGACGAACTCGTGAGGTCCGATCGCCGCTTCGCAGCGGAGGCCTACCACTTCGTCTTCGACGCGCTCGACTTCGTCGCCGCCCATCCGGGCCGAAGCCGCCGCTCGTCGCGGCACATCACCGTCACGGAGCTGCTCGAGGGCTTCCGGCAGCTCGGCCTCGAGCAGTTCGGGCCGCTCGCGCGCTGCGTCTTCGAGAGCTGGCGGGTCCACTCGACCGAGGACTTCGGCGAGATCGTCTTCCGCCTGATCGAGCACGACCTGCTGAACCAGGGCGAGCACGACCGCAAGGAGGACTTCAAGGACGCCTTCGACTTCCACGAGGCGTTCGAGGAGGGCTACCGCCCGCAGCTTCGGCTCGAGGAGAAGAGCTGACGGTCTCGGCTACTTCCCGCCGTCGGTGACCGTCGTCGCCGGGCCATCCTTCGCTCCCGCGTCCACGATCTTCGCGTCGAACGAGTCGTACTCCGGGAAATCGGTCGGCTTCTTGCCGAGCTTCTCGAGAACGATCTTGAGCGCCGCCTGGAGCTGGCGGTCCTCCTCGAAGTCGCCGAGGATGAAGGAGCCCTGGCCGGGGAACGGCTTCTTGCGGTCGTCGCAGACGCGCTCGCGCAGGAAGTGGCGCAGGTAGAAGCGGATGTCCTCCTTCGAGAGCTTCGTGTGGAGCGACTCGAAGAAGGCGTCGAAGTCAGGGTAGCCCCTCCAGTCGTGGCGATCGCCCTCGGCGAGCTTCCCGAAGACGTCGCGGTTCGCCTCGTAGTGGTCGTCGAGGTAGCCGTGGAAGACGGTCGCGCGCCGGCGATCGGAGGACTTCTCGACGAGGCGGGCGTACTCCTGCTCCTTCCAGAAGTCGGGCTGGTCGAAGTCGACCACCACGTCGGGATGGATGCCGCCCTTCACGTAGGTCTTGCCGTCGATTTTCTGGGTGACGACGCGGCCGTCCTTGTCGTACTCGCGGTCGGGCGTCGTGCCGTCGGGGAGGAAGTAGCGCGCCGTGGTGATCTTCATGAACGGGCCGACGTCCCACTTCCCGTTGCCGTTGCGGTCCGTGAAGGGCTCGCCGGCGTCGTACTCGAGGTTGCCGTTGACGTCGGTGAACTTCTCCTCGCGGGTGGTCGGCGCCATCGGCGTCTGCACCGAGCCCTTGCCGTAGGTGTGCTCGCCGACGACCGTCGCGCGTCCGTAGTGCTTGAGGCAGCCGGAGAGGATCTCGGAGGCGCTGGCGGAGACGGCGTCGACGAGGACCGCCATCGGCAGCTTGTCCTTGTCGTCGACGTAGAACGGCAGCGTCGGCGTGTAGTAGGGCTGCGAGTCCTGCGGGAGCGGCCCCTCCGTCCGGACGACGAGCTTGTTGGCGCCGCAGAAGAGCCCGACGAGCGCCTGCGCCACCTCGAGGTAGCCGCCGGTGTTCTCGCGCAGATCGAGGATGAGCGCCTTCATCCCGGCCTGCTTCAGGTCGGCGACCGCCTGGAGCGTCTCGCGCGGCGTCTCGCGCCCGAACGTCATGAGCTCGACGTAGCCGATGCCGCCCGGGAAGAGCTCGGCGTTCACCGACGGGATGACGATGCGCTGGCGCGGAAGGGTGAAGTCCTGCGGCTCGGTCCAGCCGCGTCGGAAGACCGAGACGGTGACGTTCGTGCCCGGCGGTCCCTTGAGCCGTCCGATGATCTCGTTGATGTCCTTGACGCCCGTCGTCTCCCAGCCGTCGACCTTCAGGATCTGGTCGCGGCTGCGCAGACCGGCCTCGTAGGCGGGGCCGCTGTAGATCGGGCGCGTGATGGTGAAGACCTTCTCCTCGCCGACCTGGTCGACGTAGGCGCCGATCCCGCCGTAGTCGCGCTGGAGGTCGAGGTTCCAGCGCTCGTGCTCGGCCTGCGTGAAGAAGTTGCTGTGGGGATCGAGCCGGCGCAGCATCCCGTCGGCGGCCGCCTCGATGAGCTGCTCGCGCATGTCGGGCGGCGTGAACTGCTTGCCCTGCACGTGGCGCTCGAGGATCTTCTCGAGCACCTCTTGCAATAGGTCTAGATCGGAGGACGGTCCGAAGCCGTCGCCGGGCCGCTGCTTCCTGAGCTTCGCCTCCATCACGCGGCTCTGCTTGTCGATCTGGAGGAAGGCGGCGGCGAGCCGCCCCTCCGGCGTCGGATCGCGCTGGATCTGCTGGAGCAGCGGCTTCGCCTTCTCGAACGATCCGATCTCGGCGAGCGCCAGCGCGCCCTGGATCCGGAGCTCCGCGCGCTCCGAGTCGAGCCACTTCTCGAGCTCCTGCTCGCAGCGCCGCCGGTCGGCCGAGCTCACGCGGTAGAGCGCCTTGGCGACCTCGAGCTTGAAGGCCGGATCGAATTCGGATTCGAGCGCGCCGCGCAGCGCCTTGGCGACCGTCTCGTCGCCCGAGAAGTCGGAGATGCCGAGGAGCTCGACGGCGACGCGCCTTACGTCGGGCGAGCCCTTGCGGTCCTGCGCCAGCGCGAGCAGCGCGTCGCGCGCCGGGTCGAGCTCCTCGAGCTCGATCAGCGCCCGGCTGAGGGCGAGCTTTCCGACCGGGCTCGCGCTCGCCAGCCCGCCCTGAAGCGCCGCCTTGGCTGGCGCCCCGAGCTCGAGCAGCTCGCGCGCTGCGCCGCAGGCCGCGTCGGGTCCCGACTTCTCGGCGCGTGCGAGGATCGATTCGATCCGCTCGTCCCCTCCGCGCGCCGCAAGGACCGCCACGACGAGCGCCGCCAGCACGTTGCGAATCACCGAGGGTCTCCTTGGCCCGAAACGACCGCCGTCACGAAGCTTCGACCACGGTCGAGGGCGGCCTCAAGTACGACCAACGGCGCGCGCTGTTCGTGGTCGCGGGATCTTAGATGCGCCGGGGACGCCCGCAACTCGGGCGGCCCCTGTGCGGCCCGGCACGCCCGATAAGATCGGGAGCCAATGTCGTCCGCGCGCCAAGCCCTCACGCACGTCGACGCCGCGGGCCGCGCGCGGATGGTGGACGTCTCGGACAAGGCGATCACGGAGCGCCGCGCCCGCGCCCGCGCCGTCGTCCTGATCTCGGCCGCGGCCGATGCGGCGCTGCGGCGAGGGAAGCTCCCGAAGGGTGCGGCGCTAGAGGTCGTGCGGCTCGCCGCGATCCAGGCGGCGAAGAGGACGGCGAGCCTGATCCCGCTCTGCCATCCGCTGCGCCTCACGAAGGTCGACGCGCAGCTCAGCAGGGCGGCGCGCGGCCGCTGGCTCGTCGAGACCGAGGTCGTCGCGCTCGACCGGACCGGCGTCGAGATGGAGGCGCTCACGGCGGCCTGCATCGGCGCGCTGGCGCTCTACGACATGGTGAAGGCGGTCGACCGCTCGGCCGCGATCGAGAGCGTCGTGCTCCTCGAGAAGTCGGGCGGCCGCAGCGGACGATTCGTGCGCTCCGCGTCGTCGAGCGCCGGCAACGGGCGCTGATCGTGGCCGACCCGCGCCCCTCCGCCGGCGACGAGCTCCTGGTCGCCCTCGTGATCTGCTCCGACCGCGCCGCCGCCGGCGCGCGCTCCGACGAGACGGCGGACAAGCTGCGCGCACTGCTCGAAGCCGGCCGCCACCGGCTCGCCGAGGTCCGCGTCGTCCCCGACGAGCGACCGGCCATCGAGCGGGCGCTCCGGGAGCTCGCCTCCGGCCACTCGATCGTCCTCACCTCGGGCGGCACGGGCCTCTCGCCGCGCGACGTGACCGTCGAGGCGACGCGCGCGGTGATCGAGCGCGAAGTCCCCGGCCTCGGCGAGGCGATGCGGGCGAGGAGCCTCGCCGCGACGCCGACCGCGATGCTCTCGCGCGCCACGGCGGGGACGCTCGGCCGGACGCTGATCGTCAACTTGCCAGGCTCGCCGCGCGGGGCCGTCGAGTGCCTCGAGGTCGTCCTGCCGGCGCTCGCGCACGCGGCGCGGCTGCTCGCCTCGGCGGTCGCCGACTGCCGGGCAGAGCTGAAGCGATGAGCGCCGCCGGGCTCAAGGTCGGAATCGTCGGCGCGACCGGCGCGGTCGGCGAGGAGCTCCTGCGCGTCATGGAGGAGCGCCGCTTCCCCGTCGGCGAGCTGATCCCGGCGGCGAGCGAGCGCAGCGACGGCCGCGTCGTGACCTTTCGCGGAGCGACGGTGAAGGTGGTGAAAGTCGACGTCGCGGCGCTGCGAGCGTGCGACGTCGTCTTCCTCTCCGCCGGCGCCAGCGTCAGCCGGGCGCTCGCGCCGGAGCTCCTGCGCGGCCGGCCGCGGCTCTACGACAACACGAGCGCCTACCGGCTCGACCCCGACGTCGCGCTCGTCGTGCCCGAGGTCAATCGGGAGCGGCTCACGCCGGCCCACCGCCACGCGGCCGTCGCCAACTGCACGGCGATCCTGCTCGTGCTGGCGCTCGCGCCGCTGCAGCGCCGCTTCGGGCTGCGCCGCGTGATCGTCTCGACCTACCAGGCGGTCTCGGGCGCGGGGCGCAAGGCGGTCGAGCGGCTGCTGGCGGAGCTTCGCAGCGAGCTCGAAGGACGGCCGCTTCCTTCGGGCGGCGCCGCGCCGCGCCCCTTCGCCTTCAACTGCATCCCAACGATTGGCGAGATCGACCCGAGCGGCTCGCTCGAGGCGCGCACGACCGGAGAGGAGCGCAAGGTCGCGCAGGAGGTCCGGCGCATCCTCGAGTGCCCCGACCTCCCGATCGCCGCCACCTGCGTGCGCGTGCCGGTGCTGCGCGCCCACTCCGAGTCGGTCCTCGTCGAGCTGAAGGACGAGGGCGCTTCGCTCGAAGCGGTGAGGGAGGCGCTCGCGGCGGCGCCCGCGGTCGAGCTGCGGGACGATCTCGCGCGCGGCGTCGTCCCCACGCCGCGCGAGGGGACCGGCGGCGACGGCATCCTGGTCGGACGCGTGCGCCCCGGCGATCGGCCCGGCTCGTTCCTCTTCTTCCTGGTCGGCGACCAGCTGCGCAAGGGCGCGGCGCTCACGGCCGTGCAGCTCGCGGAACTCCAGCTTCCTTGACTTCGCTCTCCGGCGGACCCTAAATGGCCGCCCCTCAAAGGACGCCCCGGAACGACGCCGAATGCCCACGATCTCGAGCAACGACTTCAAGAACGGGATCACCATCGTCTTCGACGGGCAGCTCTGGGACATCATCGAGTTCCAGTTCGTCAAGCCGGGCAAGGGGACGGCCTTCGTCCGCACGAAGCTCAAGAGCCTGAAGAGCGGACAGGTGCTCGAGCCGACCTTCGACTCCAAGCAGAGGGTCGAGCAGGCAATCATCGAGAGGGCCGAGTGGGAGTACCTCTACCGCGAGGCCGACCACTTCGTCTTCATGGACACGACGAACTTCGAGCAGCACCACGTGGCGAAGAAGGTCGTCGAGCCGATGCTCGATTTCCTGAAAGAGAACACGAAGTGCAGCGTCAAGCTGCACGAGGGAGAGGTGATCGGCATCCAGCTCCCCGACTTCATGGAGTTCGAGGTCGTGGAGGCCGAGGCCCACATCCGCGGCCAGCAGGCGTCGGGCGGCGGGAAGCCGGCCAAGGTCGAAACCGGCGCGAGCGTCATGGTGCCGCCGTTCGTGGAAGTCGGCACGCGCATCCGCGTCGACACGCGCACCGGCCGCTACGTCGAGCGCGCCTGACCGGGGTTCCGGTCGAAACCTCTAGGGGAGTGGAGGGGATGGCAGCGAGCAAGCGCTCGGGCAAAGGGAAGGCGGCGTCGGCCGCGCCGGCGGCACCGGCGGGGAGGAAGGACGCCGAGATCGCCCGGCTGGAGCGGCTGCTCGAGCTCATGCGCGACCACGCGCTCGCCGAACTCGAGATCGGCGCCAACGGCCGCGCCGTCCGCATGACGAAGGCGGGCGCCCACCTCGCCGCCGCGCCGGCTGCGGCGCCGGCGCAGCTCCACCTGACGCCGCCCCGGTCGGGCGAGCCGTCTGCCACGGGCGCTCTGCCCTCCTCGAAGCCGATCGCCGCCGGCGAGCCGTTCCTCTCGCCGATGGTCGGGACCTTCTATCGCGCCGCCTCGCCCGAGGCGAAGCCGTTCGTGGTCGAAGGCGACTCGATCAAGCCCGAAGGGGTGCTCTGCATCATCGAGGCAATGAAGGTGATGAACGAGATCAAGGCGGAGCGCGCCGGGAAGGTCGTGCAGATCCTGGTCGAGAACGGCGAGGCGGTGGAGTACGGCCAGCCGCTCTTCGTGATCCAGCGGACCTAACGGGTCGGATCGCGGCATGTTCCGGCGGATCCTGGTCGCCAACCGCGGCGAGATCGCGCTGCGCGTGATGCGGGCGTGCCACCAGCTCGGGATCGAGGCGGTCGCCGTCTGCTCCGAGGCCGACAAGGGGTCGCGCTACCTGCGGATGGCGCACGACACGATCTGCATCGGGCCGGCGCGCTCGGCGCAGAGCTACCTCGACATCTCCCGGATCGTGAGCGCGGCCGAGATCGCCGACGTCGACGCGATCCATCCCGGCTACGGCTTCCTCTCCGAGAACGCCCACTTCGCCGAGGTCTGCCGCTCCTGCAACATCACCTTCATCGGTCCGCCGCCCGAGGCGATCGACCTGATGGGCGACAAGTCGAAGGCGAAGGACGCGGCGAAGAAGGCGGGCATCCCGATCATCCCCGGCAGCGACGGACCGGTGCAGAGCGAGCAGGAGGCGAAGACGGTCGCCCACCAGCTCGGCTACCCGGTGATGATCAAGGCGGTCGCGGGCGGCGGCGGCCGCGGAATGAGGGTCGCCCACAACGACGTCTCGCTCGTGAACGGCTTCTTCGCGGCGCGCTCGGAGGCCGAGGCGGCGTTCGGGGACTCGAGCGTCTACCTCGAGAAGATGATCCAGAAGGCGCGCCACATCGAGGTCCAGTTCATCGCCGACGCCCACGGCCAGGTCTTCAGCCTCGGCGAGCGCGACTGCACCACGCAGCGCCGCCACCAGAAGCTCATCGAGGAGTCGCCCTCGCCGGTCGTGACGCCGGAGCTGCGCGAGCTGCTGGGCGAGGCGGCGCGCAACCTCTGCCGGTCGTCCGGCTACGTGAACGCGGGCACGGTCGAGTTCCTGCTCGACGCGCGCGGCAGCTTCTACTTCATGGAGGTGAACGCGCGCATCCAGGTGGAGCACCCCGTCACCGAGGAGGTGACCGGCTTCGACCTGGTCGAAGCGCAGCTCAGGGTCGCGGCCGGCGAGAAGCTCCCGTGGCGGCAGGAGGAGATCGCGCTGCGCGGCCACGCCATCGAGTGCCGGATCAACGCGGAGGACCCGGCGAACGGCTTCAAGCCGTCGCCCGGCGTCATCACGACCTGGATCGCGCCGGGAGGGAAGGACGTCCGGCTCGACACCCACGTCCACGCCGGCTACCGGATCCCGCCGTTCTACGACTCGATGATCGCCAAGCTGATCGTGCGCGGGCCGACGAGGGACGAGGCGATCACCACGCTGCTGCGAGCGCTCGACGAGTTCGTCGTCGAAGGGGTGAAGACGACGATCCCGCTTCACAAGGAGATCCTGCGCAGCGAAGCCTTCCGGCTGGCGAAGATGGACACGAAGTACGTCGAGACCCACCTGGCCGCCTGAGCCCGGGCGGCCGTGAAGCTCTCGCACCCGCGGAGCCGATAGGTCTCCCCGGTACCCTGCGGTGGAGGTCGTTCCCATGTTCTCCCTGGTCGCGGCGGCGGCAGCGATGCTGCTCCAGGTCCCACCCCCGGCCACTCCGCCTCCGCAGAGCGCGCCGCCCTCGCAAGCCCTTGAGGAGCTCCTGCGCCGTCTCGCGCAGGAGCGGGGCGAGCCGACCGACGACGGCAGCCTGGAGGCTCCAGCCGGCGAGCCGGGACCCGCCGGCCGCAAGGTCCTCGAGCCGCCGCGGCTCACGCGCTCCTCCGACTCGGTGCAGGTGGCGACGGCGAAGGGCGAGCGGCGCGACCTCGCCTACTGGGACTCGCGGCTCGACCTCGAGCCGGGCGACGAGGTGCGGCAGGGGCCGCGCGCGACGACGCTGCTCGACTTCGCCGACGGCACGCACGTGCGCGTCGACGGCCGCGCGCTCTGGCGGATGACGACCGCCGTGGGCGCCTCGCCGCGGCGGATCGTCTTCGAGGAGCTGCGACGCATGGCCGAGTTCCGCCTCGGCCGCGCCGACCTCGACACGGTCCTCACGCTCCCCGGCGGCAACGAGCTCGCCTGCCGGCAGGCGCGCGTCACCGTCCTCGACTTCGACGTGCGCGCGCTCGAGATCCGCAACGGCGGACCGGAGCCGGTCGTGGTGCGCAGCCCCTACCTCGGCGCCCGCGTGATCCCGCTCGCGGCCGGCCAGCGAGTGGTGCTGCCGGTGCTGCCCGAGCCCGCCGCCGCGGTCGACCACCTCACGCACGAGGCGAGCGTCTTCGACGACGCCCGCGGCCGCCTGAAGGTCGAGGCTCCCGACGAGGTCGTCCTCGCGGCGGCCGGCGACTCGATCGAGATGACCGGTCGCGGCTCGATCCCCGGCATCGTCCGCGCCTGCGGCGCCCGCATGGTCGTGAGGCCGGGGGAGACGATGACGCTCACGCGCGCGCCGCTCGGCTTCCCGCGACCGACGGAGCGCGACGAGTAATGGCCCGCTCCGTCATCACCGGCGGCGCCGGCTTCCTCGGCAGCCACCTCGCGGAGCGCCTGCTCGCGGAGGGGCACGAGGTCATCGTCCTCGACAACCTCATCACCGGCGGCGTCGTCAACGTCGAGCACCTCTTCCGGCGGCCCGAGTTCTCGTTCATCCAATACGACGTCACCAACTTCATCCACGTCGAGGGCAAGGTCGACTTCATCTTCCACTTCGCCTCGCCGGCGAGCCCGAAGGACTACCTCGACTTCCCGATCCAGACGCTCAAGGTGGGGTCGCTCGGGACGCACAAGGCGCTCGGGCTGGCGAAGGCGAAGGGGGCGGTCTTCCTGCTCGCCTCGACCTCCGAGGTCTACGGCGACCCGCTCGAGCACCCGCAGCGCGAGAGCTACTGGGGCAACGTCAATCCCGTCGGCCCGCGCGGCGTCTACGACGAGGCGAAGCGCTTCGCCGAGGCGATGACGATGGCCTACCACCGCTACCACGGCGTGCAGACGCGCATCGTCCGCATCTTCAACACCTACGGCCCGCGCATGCGGCTGAACGACGGGCGGGCGCTGCCGACCTTCATGACGCAGGCGCTGCTCGGCCGGGACATCACCGTCTACGGCGACGGCTCGCAGACGCGCAGCTTCACCTACGTGAGCGACCTGGTTGAGGGCATCTGGCGCCTCGCGCTCTCGCAGGAGGTCGACCCGGTGAACGTCGGCAACCCGCGCGAGATGTCGATCCGCGAGTTCGCCGAGACGGTGAAGCGGATGACCGGCTCGAAGAGCCGCATCGTCGAGCGGCCGCTTCCGGTCGACGACCCCAAGGTTCGGCAGCCCGACATCACGCGAGCCCGCGAGAAGCTCAAGTGGGAGCCGCGCGTCTCGCTCGAGGAGGGGCTGACGCTGACGCTGCCCGAATTCGAGCGCCGCCTCAACGCCGCCCGGCCCGGAGCGGCGCGATGACGCCCGGAGCGAAGCGATGACGCATCGTGAGCTGCTGGAGCGGATCGCCGCCCGAAACGCGACCGTCGCCGTGCTCGGCCTCGGCTACGTCGGCCTGCCGCTCGCGCTCTCCTTCGCCGAGGAGGGCTTCGAGGTTCTCGGGCTCGACATCGACCTCCGCCGCGTGGAGGCGCTCTCGAAAGGCCGGAGCTACATCGACGACGTCGCGAGCGAGCAGTTGGAGGCGCAGCTCAAGCGGAACAAGTTCCACGCGACGACCGACTTCGACGAGCTCGTCAAGGCGCACGCGGTGATCGTCTGCGTGCCCACGCCGCTCAACAAGAGCGGCGATCCCGACATCAGCTACATCGTGAACGCGACGCTCGAGATCGCGCGGCGGCTGCAGCCCGGCCAGCTCGTGGTGCTCGAGAGCACGACCTATCCCGGCACGACCGTCGAGGTCGTGCTGCCGCGGCTCGCCGAGGCGCAGGAGCGCACCTCCAAGGTCGGGAAGGACTTCTTCCTCGCCTTCTCGCCGGAACGCATCGATCCCGGCAGCAGGACGTTTCACGTCCGCAACACGCCGAAGGTCGTCGGCGGCGTGACCGAGAAGTGCGGCGAGGCGGCCCGCGCGCTCTACGCCGCGGCGCTCGAGAAGATCGTCCCGGTCCGCGACGCCACCACGGCGGAGATGGTGAAGATCCTCGAGAACACCTTCCGCATGGTCAACATCGGGCTCGTGAACGAGATCGCGCTCTTGTGCGAGCGGCTCAACGTCGACGTCTGGGAGGTGATCGACGCCGCGGCGACCAAGCCCTTCGGCTTCCTGCCCTTCTATCCCGGGCCCGGCCTGGGCGGCCACTGCATCCCGATCGACCCGTTCTATCTCTCGTGGAAGATGCGGACGCTCCACACGAGGGCGCGCTTCATCGAGCTCGCCGGCGAGGTCAACTCGGCGATGCCGGGCTTCATGGTCGACAAGGTGGCCGCGGGGCTCAACGACCAGAGCAAGGCGGTGCGCGGCTCGCGGATCCTGATCCTCGGCTTCGCCTACAAGCGGGACGTCTCCGACGTGCGCGAGTCGCCGGCGTTCGACATCGCGACGAAGCTGCACGAACGCGGCGCCGAGATCTCGTACCACGATCCGCACGTGGCCGAGGTCGAGCTCGAGTGGGGGAGGCTCAAGTCGGCGGCGCTCACGCCGGAGCTCTGCCGCCGGCTCGATTGCGCCGTCATCGTCACCGACCATTCCGCGCTCGACCTCGACGTCGTGCTCGAGCACGTGCCGCTCGTGGTCGACTCGCGCAACGCGACCCGCGGCCGAAGCGCGAAGGCGCGCGTCCTCAAGCTGTGAGGGAGATGCGGCACGGCGCGCTCGCGTGCGCGCCGCCGCGACCGAAATGAGCACGATCCTCGTCACCGGCGCCGCCGGCTTCATCGGGTCCCACCTGACCGACGCGCTCCTCGCGCGCGGCGACGCGGTCGTCGGGCTCGACAGCTTCGATCCCTTCTACGACCCGGCGATCAAGCGCAGGAACCTGCGCGGCGCGCTCTCGAGCCGCTCGTTCACGCTCGTCGAGGCCGACCTGCGCGATCGCGCCGCGATGCACGCTGCGCTGGCGCGCCATCGGCCCGAGAAGGTGGTCCATCTCGCGGCGCAGGCCGGCGTCCGCCCTTCGCTGCGCCAGCCGCAGCTCTACGTCGACGTGAACGTCACGGGCACGCTCAACCTGCTCGACGCGATGGTCGCGGCGGGGTGCGGCCGCCTGGTCTACGGCGGCACGTCGTCGGTCTACGGCGCGAGCAGCCGGCCGCCCTTCAAGGAGGAGGACGCCGCCGACCGGCCGATCTCGCCCTACGCCGCGACCAAGCGCGCCGCCGAGCTACTCGGTCACGCCTGGCACGCGATCCACGGCGTGCGCGTCACGGTGCTGCGCTTCTTCACGGTCTACGGGCCGCGGCAGCGCCCCGAGATGGCGATCCACAAGTTCGCGCGGCTGATGGTCGAAGGCCGGCCGATCCCCCGTTTCGGCGACGGCTCCTCGGTCCGCGACTACACCTACGTCGACGACGCGGTCGACGCGATCGTGAAGGCGCTCGGCCTCGACGAGGGTTTCGGCGTCTACAACGTCGGGGAGTCCCGGACCTGGTCGCTCTCCCAGCTCGTCGAGCTGCTGGCGCGCGAGCTCGGCGTCGACGCGAAGATCGACGGCCAGCCCGACCAGCCGGGCGACGTGCCGGCGACCTGCGCCGACCTCACCCGCTCGCGGCGCGTGCTCGGCTACGACCCGAAGGTGGCGCTGCCGGAAGGGATCCACCGCTTCGTGAAGTGGCTGCGTTTCGAGGCCGGGATCGGCACCGCCGCGTCGCAGACGGGGCCCGACCGAGGGGCGCGCTGACCCGTGGCGGCGAGCCGGCGCGTGACGATCGTCGTCGGGGCCCGGCCGAACTTCATGAAGGCGGCGCCGGTGCTGAGCGCGCTCCAGGCTCGCCGCGACGGTTCGGGCGGCGACCCTCGCTTCGACGTGAAGCTCGTCAACACCGGCCAGCACTACGACGAGCGGATGGCCGGCTCCTTCCTGCGCGACCTCGGCTTCCCCGCGCCCGACGCCGATCTCGAGGTCGGATCGGGGAGCCACGGGCAGCAGACGGCGCAGGTGGTCGAGCGGTTCGAGGCGTGGCTCGCCGCCCACCCGCAGGAGCTGGTGGTCGTCGTCGGCGACGTCAACTCGACGCTCGCGGCGGCGCTCGCCGCGGTGAAGCTTCGGATCCCGGTCGCCCACGTCGAGGCGGGGCTGCGCAGCTTCGACCGCACGATGCCGGAGGAGCTCAACCGGATGGCGACCGACGCCCTCGCCTCGCTCCTCTTCGTGACCGAGCCCGCGGGCGTCGAGAACCTGCGGCGGGAAGGGGCGCGCATGGATCGCGTCGCCTTCGTCGGCAACACGATGATCGACACCCTGCTGCGGTTCCGCGATCGGGCGCTCGAGATGCCGCCGCCGAAGGAATGGCCGGCGCGCTTCGGCGTCGTAACGCTCCACCGGCCGAGCAACGTCGACCTGGAGCAGCCGCTGCGAGCCATCGTCTCGGCGCTCGCGGACGTCGCGCGCGATCTGCCGCTCGTCTGGACGGTCCACCCGCGGACGGAGCGTCGGCTCGCCGAGTTCGGGCTCGAGAAACCGGCGCGCGCGGCGCCGGGACTCACGCTCGTGCCGCCGCTTTGCTACGTCGAGTTCCTCGCCGCGATGGCGCGGGCGAAGCTCGTGCTCACCGATTCGGGAGGGGTGCAGGAGGAGGCGCTCGTGCTGCGCGTGCCGGTCGTCACGCTGCGCGAGAATACCGAGCGCCCGGTCACCGTCGCGTGCGGCGGCAACGTGCTCGCCGGCAGCGATCCCGACCGCATCCGCGCCGGCGCGCGCGCGATGCTTGCCAAGGATCCGCGCTCGTTCGGCGTGCCGGAGAAGTGGGACGGCCGCGCGGCGGAGCGGATCGTCGACCGGATCGAGCCCTTCCTCGACGGCGGAGCCGGGCTGTGATCCTGGTCACCGGCGGCGCCGGCTTCATCGGCTCGCACCTCTGCGAGGCGCTCGCGGCGCGCGGCGAGCGGGTGCGCGTGCTCGACGACCTCTCGTCGGGCCGGGAGGAGAACCTCGCCGCGGTGCGCGACCGGGTCGAGCTCGTGCGCGGGAGCGTCGTCGACGGCGCCGCCGTCGCGCACGCGATGGAAGGAGTGACGACGCTCTTCCACCTCGCCGCGATCCCCTCCGTCCCGCGCTCCTTCACCGAGCCCGAGCTCTGCCACGCCGTGAACGCGACCGGCACGCTCCACGTCGTCGTCGCCGCCGCGCGCGCGCGCGCCAGGCGGCTCGTCTTCGCCAGCTCCTGCGCCGTCTACGGCGACGCCGGCGAGGCGCCCGTGACCGAGGAGCGGCCGTCCGCCCCGAAGTCGCCCTACGCCGCGCAGAAGCTGCTCGGCGAGCGATACCTGCGCGAGTACGGCGCCAGCCACGGCCTCGAGACCGTGGCGCTGCGCTTCTTCAACGTCTTCGGGCCGCGCCAGGACCCTCGCTCGCCCTACTCGGGAGTGATCTCGATCTTCTGCGAGAAGCTGCTGCGCGGCGAGCCGGCGCCGATCCACGGCGACGGCGCGCAGACGCGCGACTTCGTCGAGGTGGGCGACGTCGTCCAGGCGCTCCTCCTCGCGGCCGACGTCGAGACGGCGGACGGCGGGACCTTCAACGTCGGGAGCGGGAGCTCGCGCACGCTCCTCGAGCTCCACGCGGCGCTCGCGCGCTGCGTCGGCTCGGCGAGACCTCCCGTTCACGGCCCCGCGCGCGCCGGCGACGTCCGTCGCTCCGCGGCGTCGATCGAGCTCGCGCGCCGCCGGCTCGGCTACTCGCCGCGCATCCGTTTCGAGGAGGGCCTCGCGTGCACGATCGAGTGGTTCAAGCGGCGCGCAGCGGAACTCGGGAGCGTCGGCCGATGAGTCGAGCGGGCCTTCGCCTGGAGACCGGACGATGAGCTTGAAGGGCGTGATCCTCGCGGGCGGACTCGGCAGCCGCCTGATGCCGCTCACGAAAGTGACCAACAAGCACCTGCTGCCGATCTACAACCGGCCGATGATCCACTACCCGCTCGAGTGCCTGGTGAAGGGCGGCGTCTCCGAGGTGCTGATCGTGACGGGCGGCGACTCGGCCGGCCACTTCCTGAAGCTGCTCGGCGACGGCCGCGAGTTCGGCGCCCGCGTCTACTACGCCTACCAGCAGGGCGAGGGCGGCATCGCCGACGCACTGCGGCTCTCGGAATCGTTCGTCGCAGGAGACCGCGTGGTCGTCGTGCTCGGCGACAACCTGGTGCAGAAGACCATCCGCCCTTCGGTCGATCGCTTCCGGGCGCAGCCGAAGGGGGCGCGCATCCTGCTGAAGAAGGTGCCCGACCCGGAGCGCTTCGGCGTCGCCACCGTCGAGGGACGGCGGGTCGTCTCGATCGTCGAGAAGCCGAAGCAGCGGAAGAGCGACCTCGCCGTCACCGGCATCTACTTCTACGACGCGCAGGTCTTCGACATCATCCGTACGCTCACGCCTTCGGGCCGCGGCGAACTCGAGATCACCGACGTGAACAACGGCTACCTCGCGCGCGGCGAGCTCGAGTGGGACGAGCTCGACGGCTGGTGGAGCGACGCCGGCACCTTCGAGTCGCTCTACAAGGCCAGCACGCTCGTGCGCGAGGGCGGGGCGAATCTTGACTGAGCCGGCGAACGGGAGAGTCGCGTGCGCGTCCTCGTGACCGGCGGCGGCGGGATCCTCGGGACGGCGCTCGCCCGCACGCGGCCGCCGCAGGCCGAGCTCGCCGCGCTGCGCCGCGCCGAGCTCGACGTCACCGAGCGGGTGCGGACGATCGACGCGATCGTCCGCCTGCGGCCCGACTGGGTCGTGCACGCCGCCGCGATGACCGACGTCGACGGCTGCGAGCGGGAGCCCGAGCGGGCGTTCCGCGTCAACTGGCTCGGCACGGCGAACGTCGTGGACGCAGCGGTGCGCGCGGGCGCGGCCGCGATCGTCCTCTCGAGCGACTACGTCTTCGACGGCACGAAGGGCGAGCCCTACGTCGAGCACGACGCCCAGAACCCGCTCTCGGTCTACGGCCGGAGCAAGCTCTTCGCGGAGCGCGAGGCGCTGGCGCGCGCCGGACGGGTCCACGTCGTCCGCGCGCAATGGGTCTTCGGGGCGGGCGGCCGCAACTTCGTCGACACGATCCTCGCGGCGGCGCGCGCGAAGCCGCGGCTGAAGGTCGTCGACGATCAGCGCGGCTGCCCGACCTGGTCGGACCACCTCGCGCAGGGGATCTGGCGGCTGATCGCCGCCGACCCGGGCGGCGGGATCTGGCACCTCGCGGCGCGCGGCGCCGTCACCTGGCACGCCTTCGCCCGGGCGATCGTCCGGGAAGCAGGAGTCGCCGCCGAGGTCGAACCCTGCACGACCGCCGACTTCCCGCGCCCGGCCCGGCGCCCCGCGAACGGAGTCCTCCGGAACTTCCGTCTCGAGCTCTCGATCGGCGACTTCATGCCGACGTGGGAGGAGGGATTGCGCGGCTATCTATCCCAGCTTTCGGAGCGGGCGCGAAGCGGCGCATGAAGACGATCCTCATCACGGGCGGCGCGGGCTTCATCGGCGCGAACCTCGTCCGGCGCGTGCTCGCGCTCCAGCCAGAGTGGCGCGTGGTGAACCTCGACGCGCTCACCTACGCCGGCGACCTTGCCCGCCTCGCCGACGTGGCCGACGACCCGCGCTACGCCTTCGAGCGGGTCGAGCTCGCCGACCGGGCGGCGGTCGCGGCGCTCTTCCGCCGCCGCCCGATCGACGTCGTCTTCCATCTCGCGGCCGAGTCGCACGTCGATCGCTCGATCCTCGAGCCGGCGCTCTTCATCCAGAGCAACGTGCTCGGCACGCAGAACCTGCTCGACGCGGCGCGTGACGCGAAGGTCGAGCGCTTCCTCCACGTCTCGACCGACGAGGTCTACGGCGCGCTCGGCCCGACCGGAAGGTTCACCGAGTCGACGCCGCTCTCGCCCAACTCGCCCTACTCGGCGAGCAAGGCGGCCGCCGATCTGCTCGTCCGGGCCGCCTGCGCCACCTTCGGCTTCCCGGCCGTGATCACGCGCTGCTCGAACAACTACGGGCCGTGGCAGTTCCCCGAGAAGCTCGTCCCGCTGATGATCTGCAACGCGCTCGACCAGAAGCCCCTCCCGGTCTACGGCGACGGGCAGCAGGTGCGCGACTGGATCCACGTCGACGACCACTGCGACGGGATGCTCGCGGCGGCGGAGCGCGGCCGGATCGGCGAGATCTACAACCTCGGCGGCGACTGCGAGCGACCGAACCTCGAGATCGTCGAGAGCGTGCTCCGGATCCTCGGCCGGGACGGCAGCTCGATCCGCCACGTCGCCGACCGTCCCGGCCACGATCGCCGCTACGCGATCGACGCGTCGAAGGCGAAGGCCGAGCTCGCGTGGGCGCCGCGCCGCCGGCTCGACGAGGGGCTGCGCGAGACCGTCCGCTGGTACCAGGAGCACGGGGAGTGGGTCGCGCGGGTCCGTTCCGGCGCCTACCGCGACTACTATGAACGGCAGTATGGCGGCCGGCTGAGGAGCCCCGTGCGACCGGAAGGGGCACGGCCGTGAAGGCGACTGGGGCGGGGCTTCAACCTCGGGGAGGCGGACGGCCGAAGGGAGCTTCGGCCCCGGGGCAAGGCGGGCGGGAGCGTATGCCGAGCGTGACTTACGGATCGACGCGGCGCGCCGCGTTCGTTCACCTCCTCGCGCCGCTGGCGTTCGCCGGGTGCATCACCTCGGACGACGGGCGGGTGGAGCAGCTCCTGAACCAGCGCGGCTTCGGGGCGCGCTACACGGGCGACAGCAACGAGCAGTACTACCTCGGCATCGGCGACCAGTTCACGACCAACGACGATCAGCATCCGGAGTTCAACGACGTCTTCACGATCCGGCCCGACGGGGTGATCGACGCCAAGAACATCGGCGAGATCTTCGTCGCCGGCCTCACGATCCCCGACCTCGAGGAGACGCTCACTCGCCGGTACCGGGAGTTCAATCCGAACGCGCAGATCGAGGTGCAGCTCGGCGTCTCGCAGTCGAAGTGGTTCTACATCGACGGCGAGGTCAACGCCGGCGGCCGCAAGCCGTTCACGGGGGGCACGACGCTCTTCGACGCGGTCTTCGAGGCCGCGCCCACGCTCCTCGCCGACGAGGACGGCGTCGAGCTGATCCGCGCCGACCCCTACCATCCGCTGGTGATGGAGTTCGACTACGACGACATGCTGAAGGGCGGCTGGTCGCTCGCCAACGCCGAGGTGCGCGAGAACGACATCATCTACGTCCCGCCCAACCTCTTCGGCTACCTCACCAACTACGCGACGATGGTCTTCTCGCCGGTGGCGATCTTCACGCAGGCGATCTTCTCGGCCAACCAGCTCGTCTTCTCCGTCAACACCTTCGGCAATTCGGGCCGCTTCGGCGGCGCGGGCGGCCGTGGCGGACGGCGGATCTTCAGCTACGTCGCGCCGTCGAGGCCGGCCTCCTGCGCGCTCGCGCTCGCACCGGTCGATCCTGCGCTGCTCGGAGAGGAGTGATGGTCGATCCCGCGCTCGAGCGGGAGATCGACCCGCAGCAGCAGATCCGCCAGATCCTGCGCGTCGTGAAGCGCGGCTGGCTGTCGATCGTGACCTGCGTCGCGGCCGGGTCGCTCGTCGGCGTCGCGCTCTGGTTCTTCCTGCCCGAGACCTTCGTCTCGACGTCGAAGGTCATCCTGCGCGGGACGTGGCTCTACGACCTCCCCGGACAGCAGAAGGCGCTCGCCGACCTGCCGTTCCCCACGCGCGCCCGCATGCTCGCCGAGCAGTTGAAGAGCACGAAGTGGGTCGAGGAGGTGCTCGACAAGCTCGAGTGGGCCGACTGGGCGCGCGCGAAGAGCGGCGGCGACGTCGACAAGCGGGCGTTCGTCCAGAAGGTGAAGGAGCGGATCAACTGCCGCATCACCCCCTCCGAGACGGGCGAGCGCTTCGTCATCATCGACTTCGCCTGGAACGAAAGCGTGGCCGCGTCCGGCTTCTGCGACGAGCTGGTCAACCACTGGAAGCAGATCACCACGGAGCGCTACGCCGAGGAGGTCGACGGCGGCGTCAGCGTCAGCGAGGAGGCGCTTCGCACGAAGGAGCTGGCGCTCGACGATTCGCGCCACGCGCTCGAGCAGTTCGAGATGCGCAACGGCATCAGCGCGATCAACCAGCGCCAGGACACCCAGCAGCGCGCCGATCAGCTCCGGCTCGACCTCGACGTCGTCGGCGCCGACATCGCCAATCTCGAGGCGCAGGTCGAGACGATGGACCAGGCGCTCGCGGCCAAGGGCGAAGACGGCAACCTCCTGCTCCCGCCCACCCTCTCCGACGCGAGCCAGGTCAAGAACGCCGAGAAGGAGGCGCGCCTGCAGGCGTGCCTGGTGCTCCTGCAGGAGATCGACGACCTGAAGGCGCGCGGCTTCACGGAGACGTGGCTGCCGCTCCAGCAGAAGATCGCCGAGCTCAAGCACCAGCTCCAGGCGGCGGCCGTCCTCGAGAACTCCGTCGACGTCGCGGGCGAGGCGACGCAGAACCCCGAGTACGTCGCCAAGAAGACCGCCCGCGACGACGGCTACACCCAGCTCCAGGGAAAGCTCGCGCAGAAGCTCTCCATGGAGTCGACGCTGCAGGAGATCGACACGACGCTGCAGACGCTGCCCGAGGTCCTGAGGCAGCACGACTCGCTGCGCTCCGACGTCGCCGCGCGGCAGCAGCTCGTCTTCGAGCAGGTGCTCGCGCTCCAGCCGCTCAAGGACAAGCAGCAGGCGCTGCGGCGCAAGGACGGCGGCCCGCTCACTCCGTTCGAGCAGATCGAGCCGCCGATGCCGGCCCCGTCGCCGGCCGCCTCGACCGGCTGGGTCGCCCTCATCGCCTCCTCGCTCTTCGGGCTCGGGGTCGCGGCCGCGATCGTGATCGGCGGCGAGCTGCTGCGCTCGTCGTTCACCAACGCCGACCAGGTCCGCCGCACGCTCAAGCTGGCGGTGCTCGGCGAGGTTGCGCCGATCCAGACCGCTCCCGAACTCCGTCGCGCCCGCTTCGTCCGCGCGCTCCAGATCGCCGCTTCGGCCATGCTGCTCGCCGGCATCGCGTCGGCGATCTGGGTCTGCGTCGTCTACCCGGAGGACCTCCCGCGCAGCCTCGTCGAGTGGGCGCAGGGTCTGCGCGACGCGCTTTCCTGATCGACCCGCCATGCGCCTGCTCTTCCTCGCGCATCGGGTGCCCGACCGGCCCACGAAAGGCGACAAGATCCGCGCCTGGCACGAGCTGCGGGCGCTGGCGGCGCGCCACGAGGTCCACTTCTTCGGCGTCGATGACCGGGGGGACGCCGCGGACGCGGGCGACGCGGCCCGCCCCGACTGGGCCGGCGAGGTCGCCTCGACACAGGTCTTCCGGCTCGAGCCGATGGCGGCGCGGCTGCGGGCGGCGCGGGCGCTCGTCGTGGGCGGCGCGCTGACGGCGGCCCACTTCGCGCTTCCCGCGCTGCGGGGCGCCGTGAAGGCGGCGCTGGCGGAGCGGCGTTTCGACCTCGCCTTCGTCTACAGCGGCGCCGTCGAGCCGCTGGTCGGCGGCTTCTCTCCGCGCGTCGTCGACCTGGTCGACGTCGACTCGGAGAAGTTCCGCCTCTACCACGAGCTGCGCGCCGTCCCCGCGATCAAGCGGCTCGCCTGCGCGATCGAGTGGCGCCGGCTGCGCGCGCTCGAGAAGCGTGCGAGCGAGTCGGCCGAGGCGACGCTCGTCTGCACCGAAGGGGAGGCCCTGACGCTGCGGTCGTTCGCCCGGCCGCGTCGGCTCGAGGTGGTCGGGAACGGCGTCGACCTCGACGCCTTCCCGTTCGCCCCGCCCGCCGGCCGCGCGCAGGACGAGATCCTCTTCGTCGGCGCGCTCGACTACCGGGCCAACGTCGACGCCTGCGAGCGTCTCGTGCGCGACCTCCTGCCGCGCATCCGCCGCGAGTTCCCCGCCGCGAGCGTGACGCTCGTCGGCAGCCGGCCGGACAGCGCGGTGCGCGCGCTCGCGCGCGAGCCGGGCGTCTCGCTCCACGCCGACGTCGAGAGCGTCCTGCCCTTCGTCCGGCGAGCGACGCTGACGCTGCTGCCGCTGCGGGTGGCGCGCGGCGTCCAGAACAAGGCGCTCGAGGCGCTGGCGAGCGGGCTGCCGCTCGTCGTGAGCGGCGAGGTCGCGCGTGGACTGTCAGGGATCGACGGGCGCGACTGGCTGGCCGGCGCCGGCCCGGAGGAGCTCGCGAAGGCGGCGGTCCGCCTGCTCGGCGACGCGGCGCTGCGCGAGCAGCTCGCCCGCGCCGGCCGCGCACTCGTCGAGTCGAGCTACGACTGGCGCCGCCGCCTCGACCGGCTCCTCGAAGTCGTCGAGGAGTCGGCGAACGCGCTTCGTGAACGGCCGATCGCGAAGGTCGGGACGGCGCCGTGAGTCCGCGCCACGTCCTACTGGTCTCGTGGTGGTTCCCGCCGCTCTCGGGCGGAGGAGTCCATCGGCCGCTCCAGTTCGCACGCCATCTGGCGAAGCAGGGACACCGGGTCACGGTGCTGACCGGCGTTCCGCCCGCCGGCGAGCCGGTCGACGAGGCGCTCCTGCGCAAGGTGCCGCAGGAGATGCGTGTCCTGCGCGTGCGGCTCCCCGACCCGTTTCGCGCGTGGGCGCGGCTCAAGGGTGCGCGCCCCGCCGCCGCGCCCGCCACGCACCCGACCGAGCCGGCGGCGCCGCAGCTCGCGCCGGCGAATCGGGCGGCGCGGCCGCGCTGGCGTGATCTCGTGACGTCGATGATCGCGGTGCCCGACAAGTGGCTGCCGTGGATCGTGCCGGCGACGGCGCACGCCGCGATCGCGCTGCGCGGCGACGAGCCCGACCTCGTCCTCTCGTCGTCGCCGCCGCGCTCGATGCACCTCGTTGCCCACGCGCTCGCAGGGCTGTTCAGCTGCCCGCTCGTCCTCGATTTCCGAGATCCCTGGATCGGCAACCCGTTCAAGCGCTATGCGGCGCCGCTCTTCGTGCGGGCCGAAGCGGCGCTCGAGCGCAAGGTCGTCCTCGCCGCGTCGCAGATCGTCCTCAACACGCCGGCGCTCGAGCGGCAGTTCCAATTGCGCTACGGCGCCCTCGTCCGCACGCGGACGATCCCGAACGGCTTCGACCCCGACGCTTTCGAAGGGCTGCCGCCGGCGACCGGCGGCGGGACTCCCGGCTTCGTCGAGCTCGCCCACTACGGCCAGCTCTACGGACCGCGCAGCGGGCGCTTCCTCGTCCAGGCGCTCGCGCGGCTGAAGGCCGACGTGCCCGACGCGTTCGCGCGCGCGCGGATCGTCCTCTTCGGCGCGGTCGACGGCGACACCGGAGTGCTCGCGCTCGCCGCCGAGCTCGGAGTCGACGGCGCGCTCGCGCTGCCGGGCGCGCTTCCGCACCAGGAGGCGCTCGCCCGCCAGCGCGCGAGCGACGTCCTCCTGCTGCTCGGTCCCGAGAACCGCGAGCCCGAGGTGCAGGTGCCCGGCAAGCTCTACGAATACTTCGCCGCCCGCCGCCCGATCCTCGCCCTCTCGCGCGCAGGAGGCGCGATCGACGAGCTCCTCAGGAGCTCGGGCGTACCGCACGAGCGCGCGGAGCCCGACGCGCCCGACGAGATCGCGGCCGCGCTCGCCCGGCTGATCGAGCGCGCCGGCCGCGCCGATTCGAAGGCCGCCGCCGGCGGCTCGATCGATCTCTTCCGATACGACCGGCTGACCGAGCGACTGGCCGACTGCCTCGACGAAGCGTGGCGTCGCGCCGGCCGCTCGCCGGCTGGCGCCGCTTCGGGCGCGTGAGAGGGGCGCGGCGATGTGCGGCATCACCGGCTTCTTCGCGCGCGATCCGGCCGCGCTGCGCCGCGAGTCGGAGCTCACGGCGATGGGGGAGACGCTCCACCATCGCGGGCCCGACGCGCACGGCTCGACGCTCAACGGCGGCGTCGGGCTCCACAACCGCCGCCTCGCCATCCTCGACCTCTCGCCCGACGGCAACCAGCCGATGTTCTCGCCCGACGGCCGCGTCGCGGTCGTCTTCAACGGCGAGATCTACAACTTCCAGGACCTGCGGCACGAGCTCGAGCAGCGCGGCTGCCGGTTCAGGTCGCGCTCCGACACCGAGGTCCTGGTCCACGGCTACGCCGAGTGGGGGTTCGAGCCCCTGCTCAGGAAGCTGAACGGCTTCTTCGCCTTCGCCCTCCACGATCGCGGCGCGCGCCGGCTGCTGCTCGCGCGCGACCGCCTCGGCGTGAAGCCGCTCTACTGGGCCGAGACGAGCGCAGGCCTCGTCTTCGGCTCCGAGCTCAAGGCGCTGCTCGCGGAAGGGAGCCTGTCGCGCGAGCTCGACCCGACGGCGCTGCTCGACTACCTCTGCCTGCGCTACGTCCCCGCCCCGAAGACGATCTACCGCGGCGCGAGGAAGCTCCCGGCCGGCCACTGGCTCTCCGTCGAGCTCGACGGCTCGGCGAAGCTGCGGGTCACGATCGAGCGCTGGTGGGACCTGCCGCCCTTCGCGACGCGCCACGATCGGCCCGAGCGGCTGGCCGAGGAGCTGTGGGAGCTCCTGGTCGATTCCGTCCGCCTGCGGCTGATCGCCGACGTGCCGCTCGGCGCGTTTCTCTCGGGCGGGCTCGACTCCTCCTGCGTCGTCGCCGCGATGGCGGAGCTCGCCGCGAAGTACGGTGGCCGCGTCGACGCCGTCACGATCGGCTTCAAGGGCTGGGACCAGAGCGAGGTCGACCACGCGCGCCGCGTCGCCAGCGCGCTCGGCATCCGGCACGTCGTCGACGAGCTCGAGCCGGCCGCGATCGACCACGTCGACGCGCTCGCCGGGTTCTTCGACGAGCCGTTCGCCGACCCTTCCGCGATCCCGACCTGGCTCCTCTCGAAGCGGGCGCGCCACGAGGTGAAGGTCGCCCTCTCCGGCGACGGCGGCGACGAGTGCTTCGCCGGCTACCGCCGCTACCGCTTCGATCTCGCCGAGCACCGCGTCCGCTCGCTGCTGCCGGGTCCGCTCTTCCGGGCGCTCTTCCGAGCGGCCGGCCGGCTCTGCCCGAAAGGCGACTGGCTTCCGCGGCCGCTGCGCGCGAAGACGACGCTTCAGAACCTCGGCCGCTCGCCGCTTCAGGCCTACTTCCGATCGGTGAGCGCGCTCGCGGCGGAGGAGGCGCGAGCGCTCCTCCATCCCGATTGGCGCGCGATGGTCGCCGGCTACGAGCCGGTCGAGGCGCTCAAGCCGTGGTACGAGTCGGCGCCGGCGAACGACCCGCTCTCGCGCGCGCAGTACGCCGACTTCCACACCTGGCTGCCCGAGTACGTCCTCACGAAGAGCGATCGCGCGTCGATGGCCGCGTCCCTCGAGGCGCGCGAGCCGCTGCTCGACTGGCGGCTGGTCGAGCTCGCCGCGTCGATGCCGCCCGACGTGAAGATCCGGGCCGGCGTCGGCAAGTGGATCCTCAAGCGCGCCGCCGAGAGCCACCTGCCTCGCGCGACGGTGGAGCGCCCGAAGCAGGGCTTCGCGCCGCCTCTGAAGGAGTGGGTCAAGCGCGAGCTCTCCCGCTCCGATCTGCGGTTCGAAGCGCCGTCGATGATCGACGCGGGCGCGCTTCAGGCCGCGATCGACCTCCATCGTGGCGGGCGGCGCGACCTCTCCGAGCCGCTCTACTCGGTGCGAGTGCTTCGCGCGTTCGAGCAGCGCTGGCTGGCGCGCCCGTGAAGCTCCTCGTCTTCACGACCCTCTTCCCGCATCCCGGCGCGCCGCACCACGGCGTCTTCGTGCTCGAGCGGCTGCGCCACTGGCTCGCCGGTTCGTCGAGCTCGTCGGGGTCGTCGCCGTCGTCCATCGTCGCGCCGCGCGAAGCGGTCGTCGTGGCGCCGGTCCCGTGGGTGCCGCGGCTGCTGGCTCGCGGCCGCCACGCGGCGCTCTGGGACGTGCCCATCGAAGAGCGGCGCGAGGGGATCCGCGTCTTCCATCCGCGCTACCTGCTGCTCCCGAAGATGGGGATGAGCCTCGCGCCGCTCACGCTCGCGCGCGCCGGCCTGAAGTGCGCGCGACGGCTGATCCAGGCGGGAGAGCGGTTCGATCTCGTCGACGCCCACTACCTCTATCCCGACGGAGTCGCCGCCGCGCGGATCGCAGGCTCGCTCTCGCTGCCGCTGGTCGTGACGGCGCGCGGCAGCGACGTGACGCTCCTGCCGCGCTACTCGATCCCGCGGCGATGGCTGCGCTGGATGCTCGCACGCGCGAGCGCCGCCGTCGTCGTCGCCGAAGCGCTGAGGCGCGAACTCGCGCCGCTCGCGCCGCGTGAGCTGCCGATCGTCACGCTGCGCAACGGCGTCGACCTCGAGCGCTTCCGGCCGCTGCCGCGCGACGCGGCGCGCGCACGGCTGAAGTGGCCGCCGACGCGCCGGATCGTGCTCTCGGTCGGCCACCTGATCGAGCGCAAGGGCCATCACCATCTCCTGGCCGCCCTGCCGCGGCTGCCGGCCGACGTCGACGTGAAGATCGTCGGCGACGGCGAGGAACGGGCTCGGCTCGAGCGGCTGGCCGCGTCGCTCGGCGTGGCGGCGCGCGTCGAGTTCTGCGGCCGCATGGCCCACGAGGAGCTGCACGTCGCCTTCTCGGCGGCCGACGCGCTCGCGTTGCTCTCGTCGCGCGAAGGCTGGCCCAACGTCCTGCTCGAGAGCATGGCGTGCGGGACGCCGGTGGTCGCGACGCGCGTGCACGGGACTCCCGAGGTGGTGCGCGACCTGGCGGTCGGGCGGCTCGTCGACTCGACCGAGCCGCCGGCCGTCGCGGCCGCGCTCGAGGAACTCCTTTCCCATCCGCGCGACCGCGGCCGGGTGCGCGCCTACGCCGAGGACCATTCGTGGACGCGCACGGTCGACGGCATGGAGGAGCTCTTCCTGCGCGTCGTCGCTTCCCGCCGCGGAGCCGTGGCGTGAGGATCCTCTACCACCACCGCACCCGCTCGCGCGACGGCCAGCGCGTCCACATCGACGGGCTGGTCGGCGCGTTCCGCCGCGCCGGCCACGAGATCGAGATCGTCGCACCGACGCTTCGCGTCGAGTCGCCGCGCCCCGGCGCGCAGCGCCACGGATCGGTCGAGCCGCGCGACGAATCGGGCCCGCCGCGCGCCTCCGCCCTGCGCGAGGCCGCCGAGCTCGCCTACAACCTCGTCGAGTCGGCGCGCCTGCGCGCCGCCGCTCGGCGGTTCCAGCCCGACGCGCTCTACTCCCGCCACGCGCTCTTCACGACGAGTCCCGGCTCGGCCGCGGCTGCGCTCGCGCTGCCGCTCGTGATCGAGGTGAACGCGCCGCTCGCGCTCGAGCGGGCGCGCCACGGGGGGCTCAGCTTCGAGGCGCTCGCCCGCCGGCTCGAGACGCGCGCGCTGAATCGCGCCGACCGCGTCGTCGCGGTGACGAAGGCGCTCGCCGATCGGCTCGCCGAGCAGGGGGTCGCGCGCGAGAAGCTCGAGGTCCACTGGAACGGGCTCGAGCCCGAGGCGCTCGCGCGCCGGCCCGACGGCGCGGCGGTGCGTCGCCGCCTCGGCGTCGATCAGAACCTCGTGCTCGGTTTCGTCGGCTTCGTGCGCGACTGGAACCGGCTCGAGCGCGCCTTCCCCTTCCTGGCGAAGGAGCCGCGTGCCGTCCTGCTCCTCGTCGGCGAGGGGCCCGATCGTCCTCGGCTCGAGCGCGAGGCGTCGCGAGCCGGCGTCGCCGATCGCGTCCGCTTCCTCGGCACGGTCGCGCGCAGCGAGGTGATCGACCACGTCGCCGCGTTCGACGTGGCGCTGCTCCCCGAGACGCCGGAGTACGCCTCGCCGCTCAAACTGCTCGATTACCTCGCCGCCGGCCGCGCGCTGCTCGCTCCCGACCGTCGAAACCTGCGCGAGGTGATCAGCGACGGCGAGAACGGCCTGCTCTTCGATCCGGAGCGCCCGTCCGCCTTCGACGAGAAGCTCGCCGCGCTCGCGGCGTCGAGCGAGCGGCGCGAGCGGCTCGGCGCCGCGGCGCGCGCCACGATCGACCGGCTCGGGCTCACGTGGGATCGGAACGCGGCGCGCGTCGTCGCGCTCTTCGCGGCGGAGATCGAGCGCCGCCGCGCTGCGGGCGGAGTGCGATGACCTCGGCCGCCCGCCGTTTCGGGCTCGGTGCGGTGGCGCTGCTCGTGGCGGCGGCCTACGCGCCGCTGATGCCGTGGCTGGTCGAGCGGTGGCGGGCGCCCGACGGCTTCTTCTCGCACGGCCCGCTCGTGCCGCTGGCGAGCGGCTGGCTCCTCTGGCGTCGGCGCCACGAGCTCGCAGCGTCGTCGCGGGAAGGAGACTGGCGCGGGCTGCTGCTGATCGCGCCGGCGCTCGCGCTGCTGCTCGTGAGCGGGCTGCTGCGCTTCGACTCGCCGGCGCTGGCGACGCTGCTGCTGCTGCTGCCCGGGCTCCTCGTGCTGCTCGGCGGCGTTTCGAGCGCCCGCGCCGCCGCCGCTCCGATCGCCTTCCTCGCGTTCGCGATGCCGTGGCCGATGGAGCTGCTCGCCGACGTCGTGCAGTCGCTGAAGCTCCTCGTCGTCGCGGCGAGCGCCGCGCTCGTGAACCTCTCCGGCGCCGGGATCGTCGCGCGCGGGTCGTGGCTGCTGCTGCCCGGCGGCGACCGGCTGCTCGTCGACGACGAGTGCTCCGGGCTGAGCTCGGCGATCGCCCTCCTCGCGCTCGGGACCTTCATGGCGGCGACGGCGCGTCGCAGCCCGCCCTCGCGGCGGCTCCTGCTCGTCCTGCTCTCGCTCCCGGTCGCGCTCGCGGCGAACGTCGCGCGCGTGACGCTGCTCGCCGCGATCGGAGTCGCGCGCGGCGCCGACCGCGTCGCGGCGTGGCATCACTCCGCGAACGGCGCCTCGTTCTGCGTCGCGCTCGTCGCGCTCCTGCTGCTCGAGCGAGGCCTTCGTGCGCGGCCCCTCGCGGAGCCGCCGCCGTGACCGGCCGCAGGCTCCTCGCCGCGCTCGTGCTCCTCGGCGCGAGCGCGCTCCTCTCGTGGCGGCTGCACGGGCCGCGCGGCGCGGCGAGCTCGCGCCGGGTCGCCGGGCTGGCCCTCGAGATCGAGGGCGATCGCGGCCGCGACCTCCTGATCGACGAGCGGCGGTACGAGCTCCTCGAGACGCACGACGTCCTGCTGCGCGCCTACTCGGTCGGCGGCGCCGAGGTCGTCGCCTGCGTCGCCGTCGCCGGGCCCGACGGCAAGGCGGTCCATCCGCCGCGGATCTGCTACCGCGGCCAGGGGTGGAAGGTCGAGGAGCGCGAGCCGGCGTCCCGCGAGCTTGGCGGCCGTCGCAGGACGGTGAGCGAGCTCGTGATCTCCCGCGGCGTCGAGCGGCAGCTCGTCTGGGCGTGGTACCGCGTCGGCGGCGAGGAGACCGGCTCGTGGTGGCGCGAGCAGTGGCTCGCGCTCGTGGCGCGCGTCGCCGGCCGGGACGACCGCGCGGCGCTGCTGCGCTTTTCGACACCGATCTCGGGGCCGATCTCCGGGCCGATCGGCGGCCCGCTCGCGGACGAGGGCGAAGCGGCCGCGCGCGCGACGCTCGCCCGCTTCCTCTCGTCGTGCCTCCCGCTGCTCGACGAGGCGCTTGCCGCCGCCGCGACCGCCGGAGAAGCTCGCCGGGAAGGGACCCCGGCGCGATGAGCGGTGCGATCAACGGCCTCAGCATCGACGTCGAGGAGTACTTCCACGCGGTGAACCTGCGCCGCGCCTTTCCGGAGACGGAGTGGCCGCGGCTGCCGCGGCGGGCGCGCATCGGCGTCGAGCGGATGCTCTCGATCCTCGAGCGCGCGCGGAAGAAGGCGACCTTCTTCGTCCTCGGCTGGGTCGCCGAGCACGAGCCCGAGGTGGTGCGTGCGATCGCCTCGGCCGGCCACGAGATCGCCTCGCACGGCCACTCGCACCGGATGGCGCAGGAGCTCGGGGCCGACGCCTTCGAGGCCGACGTGCGCAGGAGCCTCGAGCTTCTCGCGCCGCTCTCGCGTCAGCCGATCCAGGGCTTCCGGGCGTCGACCTTCTCGGTGACCGAGCGGACCTGGTGGGCGCTCTCGCGGCTTCGCAAGCTCGGCTTCGCCTACGACTCGAGCGTCTTCCCGGTGCGCCACGACCGCTACGGCGTCCCCTCCTTCGCGCGCACTCCCGTCACCGTCGAGGTGGAGGGGGGCACGATCGTCGAGCTGCCGCTGCTCACGTGGCGGCTGCTCGGCCGCAACCTTCCGGCGGCGGGAGGCGGCTACCTCCGCCAGTTCCCGCTCGCCTTCACTCGCGGCGCGCTGCGGGCGATGAATCGCGCCGGCCACCCCGGCGTCGTCTACGTCCATCCGTGGGAGCTCGATCCAGAGCAGCCGCGCGCCTCGGCGGCCGTCATCGGAAGGCTCGGCCACCTGCGCCACTATCGAAACCTCGATCGCACGGCCGAGCGCGTCGCACGGCTGGTCGACGAGTTCCCCTTTGGTCCGCTCGCCGACCTGGTCCCTCTGGCGAAGCCCGCGCCCGCGCCGCAGCGCGCGACGCCGTGATCGGGCGTCGCTGGAGCGGCGCGTGAGCGCGACTTCGCCTTCGCCCGACGTCATCGTCGTGGGAGCCGGGCTCGCGGGCGCTGCCACGGCCTTCTTCCTGTCGCGCGAGCGGTCGCTGCGGATCGTCCTGCTCGAGCAGGAACCGGAGCTCGCGGCTCACAGCTCGGGCCGCAACGCGGGACTCGTGCGCCGCGCTTGCGGCGACCCGGCGCTCGATCCGCTCTGCGACGAGGGTGCCGCCTTCTACGCGGCGCCGCCGGACGATCTGCCGGTCGATCCCCGATTCCGCCGGACCGGTTCGTTCCTGCTCGTCACCCCCGAGCAGGCGAAGCGGTGGGCGCGCGCCGGCGTCGTCGCGGCGACCCACGCGGAGCTCCGCCGCGCCGTGCCGCCCTTCGAGCCCGAGCCTCGAAGCGCCGTCCTTCACTCGGCGGACGACGGCGTGGTCGAGCCGCGCTCGGTGGTCGAGGGATTCCTCGCCGGCGCGCGGCGCCGCGGCGTCGAGCTGCGCGTGAACGACCGGGCGACTCGACTGCACGTCGAGCGCGGCCGCGTGGCGGGCGTCGCCGCCGCGCGCGGGCGGCTCGCCGCCGCCTGCGTGGTCGACGCGGCGGGAGCGTGGGCGGGCGAGCTCGCCGCGACCGCCGGCGCGGGCGACGGCCAGCTCACGCCGCTGCGACGCCACCTGCTCGTGACCGAGCCCGACCTGCGCGTCGATCCAAGCTGGCCGTGGGTCTGGGACACGCTGCGCGGCTTCTACTTCCGGCCCGAGACGGGCGGGCTGCTCCTGTGCGCTTGTGACGAAGGGCCCGATCGGCCGGGGCCCTGCGCCGTCGATCCGGTGATCGCCGCGCAGATCTCGAGGAAGGTCGAGCGCTGCCTCCCCTCGTTCGCCGATCTGCGGCCGCGTCGTCTCTGGGCCGGCCATCGCACGCGCCGGCCCGACGGACGGTTCCTGCTCGGCGCCGACCCGCGAGTCGGCGGGCTCGTCTGGGCCGCCGGGCTCGGCGGCCACGGCGTCACCACGGCGCCGGCCGTCGGTCGCCGCGTCGCGGAGGCGGTGGTCGCGCTGCTCGCCGCCGGCCGCTGAACGAGGTCACTTCGCGGGCGCGGCGTCCGACGCGATCGCCTCGTCGCACAGCGCGAGCAACCGCTTCAGGAGCGCCTGCGCCGGTCCTTCGACGCCCGCGGCGAAGGCGATCCGCTCGCGCGCGAGATTCGGCGTCTGGCACGCGAAGGCCTCGAGCGCGATGGGGAGCGAGAGGCGCGGGTCCTCGCCGCGCTCGCGGCTCGCCGCGACCCACGCGACGCGCGCCGCCTCCGCGTCGCCGAGCACGTAGCTCGCGCGGGCGACGACCTCCTGCGCGCGCGCGCGCAGCGGCGCGTCGGTCGGCGCCGTCGCCAGCTGGATCGCCGCCTCGCCTAGCGCCTTCGCCGCCGCCGGCCGGCCGCGCGCGTCGAGCTCGTACTCGCCGAGCCAGACGGCGATCTCGGGATCCTCGGAACCGAAGGCGCGCGCCCGCTCGAACATCCGGACCGCGAGCGCGACGTTGCCCTCGTCGAGCGCGAGGTGACCGTGGACGCCGAGCACCTCGGGATCGAGCGCACAGGAGCGATTGGCGAGCTCGATGTAGCGGCGCGCGAGGTCGGAAGCGTTCACGGCGCGCGCGAGGCCCGCGAGACGCGCGAGCGCCCGCACGCCGGCGGCAGGGAGGGGGCCGGAGGTCCAGGTGGCGACGGCGGCCTCGAGCGCCTGGCCGAGCGCGGACACGGTCGCCGCGTCGGCTCCCGAGGTCGCCGCGGCGGCGATGGCGAACTCGTGCGCCTCGAACCACGGCCCCGGCTGCGAGACGAGCGCCGCGGCGAGCTGGCGGCGGATCGCCGCGTCCATCCGCGCCCCGTCCCCGTGCAGCCGGCGCGCCGCGATCCGAAGCGACATCGGGTCGCTGCCGGCGCCCTGCGCGGCCTGGACGACGGAGCGATCGAGGTCCTGGCGCGCCTCGAGCCGGCGCAGCCCCGCGGCCGCCTCGCACCACGGCGCGCTGCCGAGCTCGAGGTCGGGCAGCCGCCTTCCGATCGGCGCGCGCGCGATCGCGCAGAGCGCCGCCGCGCGCAGCGAGGGCTCCTCGGCCGCCGACGTGAGCAGCGCGAGCCCCTCCGCGCCCTTGCCGTGCGCGAACTCGTTCCATGCGGCGATGAGCCGCTGGTGCGGGAGGTCGAGCTTGCCGCGCGCCGCGATCGCCGCGATCCGCTCGCGTGCGGCCGCGTCGAGATCGGCGGCGAAGAGGGCGATGGTCCGGAGGCTCTCGAGGTCGTCGGGGTCCTGCTCGATCTGGCGCGCGAGCACGGCCGCCGCCGCCGCAGGATCGCCGGCCGCGTCGAGCGCCGCCGCTTCCGCGCGCGCGAGCGAACCGATCGAAGGGCAGCGCTCGAGGAGCGCGCGCTCCTCGGCGCGCTTGAGCGGCGCGAGGGTCGGCAGGTCGGCGAGGAGCGCGAGCCTCAGGAGCGAACCGAGGAACTCGTGGCGCGGCGAGGCGAGCTCGAGGCTGACCAGCCGCTCGAGCTCCCGGTCGCGCTCCGCCTCCGCATCGGAGAAGGTGCGCAGCCGCGCCGCGACCGCGGCCGGCAGGCTCTTCTCGGGCAGCTTCGCGTCGAAGGCGGCGAGCGCGACCGCGACGAACCGCTGGGTGGCCGCGTCGAGCGCGACGCGATGGCGGACGAGGACGTCGACGCCCGCCTGCGCGCGGCCGGCGCTGCAGCCGACCAGCCCGATGAAGCGGGCGAGCTCCGACTCCGGATCACCCGCGGCGACGCGCTCGCGCAGGTACTGCCACGTGGCGTCGACTCCGTCGCGCGCCAGCCGGACGAGCGCGATGCGCCGCGTGTGGTCGATCGACGCCTCGACGTGCGGCGACTCGCTCAGGAGCTTCTCGACGCCGTCGAGCCGGCCGAGCGCGAAGAGGACGTCGGCGAGGAGCAGCTTCGTCCCCGATTCGTGGGTCGAGCGCTCCTGCGCCAGCTCGAGCAGCTTCTTCGCGGCGGCGAAGTCGCCGGCCGCGAAGACCTCCCTCGCCAGTTCGGTGCAGTCCGAAGCGCCGAGCGCCGCGATCTGCGCCGTGTGGTCGGCGATGAAGGGCTCGCACGAGCCGTCGCGCCGCGCGGCGCGACTCGCCAGCAGGACGCGCAGCGCCGACCGTTCCGACGGCTCGAGCTCGAGCACGCGGGCTGCGTTCTCCTCGGCCTCCTTCGCGCGGCCGAGCGCGAGCTCGGCGCGGGAGGCGAGGCCCAGCAGGAGCCGCTCTTCAAGAGTGGCGCCTTCGGCGCCCGGGGTGGCGCCGCCGCCGCCGCGCGCCACCGCGAGCGCGATGTCGGGCCGGTTGCCGTCGAGCGCGACCTCGGCCGCAAGGATGCGCGCCGCGCCGGTCGGGTCGTCGCCGAGGACGCGCTCCTGGATCCTCCGCAGGGCGTCGTGGTCGCCGCGCCGGCGCGCGATCGAGTAGGCGAGCCGCACCACGTCGACGTCGAGCGGCGGGTGGTCGAGCAGCCAGTCGAGCTCGCGCGCCGCCTCCTCGTCGCGACCCTCCGCGAGGTCGTGGTCGATCAGGAGCAGGCGGAAGTCGGCGACCTCGGGCTGCGACTGGACGAGGCCGAAGAGCAGGACGAAGGCCTGATCGCGGTGGCCGCCGGCGACAAGGTTGCGATAGACCTGCAGCGTGAGGCAGGGCTCCTGCTCGAGGTCGCGCAGCAGCGCCTTCGAACCGGTCGCCAGCGCGTTGGTGCGCACGGCCAGCGGGCCGCGCCGCCCACCCGGGAAGAAGGCGCCGAAGCTCCGGTCGGCGACGACCTTCGTGGCGTAGACGCGCCTTACCCGGTCGGCCTGCTCGGCGACGAAGCGCTCGAGCTGCGACGGCTTGCCCCGCAGGCGCGTCCAGTCCTCCTCGAAGCGCGCGAGGTTCTCGCCGTGGTCGCGCTCGAGCTTCAAGAGCTCGAACTCGTCGGCGACCACTTCCGCGAGGCGGTCGTCGAGCGGCCGCAGGATCGCGATCCGACGGCGCAGCAGCGAAGCCGGGTCGCGCGCGTCGGGGAGCGCGAGCTCGGCGATGCGGGCGGCGAGCTCGGGGCGCGCGCAGCCGGCGAGCCCGTCGACGAGGCAGTCGAGCACGAAGGCGCGGTGCTGCGGATCGCGGAACTGCCAGCTCTTCCCCCGCTGGTGGATCAGGAGGTTGGCCGCCTCCTCGAGCGCCGCGACGCAGTCGCTCCGATCGCCGGCGAGGTAGCGCGCGTAGCCCGACGTGAAATTGAGCAGCATGTCGTTCGGCCGGATCGGCCCGAGCGAGTCGAGGATCTGCGCCGCGTCCGTGCCTTGGCCGGCGCGGACGCGCTCCTCGATCGCGTCGAAGACGCAGCGCCGCGCGTTTTCAAAGTCGCGGCGCGCCCCCTCGCCGTCGCCGCGCGCCCTCTCGGCCGACGCGCGGTCGACGTAGGCGCGCCGCAGCGTCGTGAAGGTCTGCGCCGCGTCGCGCAGCAGGCCGAGGTCGTGGAAGCCGTTCGCCAGCGTGTTGCGGATCGCCAGGAGCTCGAGCTCCTGCTCCGGCTTCACCGGCAGCTTGAGCAGGATCTCGGCGGTCCGGCGCAGCTCGTAGCCGCGGCCGGCGCGCAGGTGCATCTCGGTGCGCACGCGACCGAAGGTCGGGTCGAGCTCGGGCGACGTCTCGTAGTCGGCGAGCTTCCGGTCGGCCGCCGCGAAGCGCTGCTTCGCGTTGCGGAGGAACTCGAACGCACGGTCGCGCTCGGGAGTCCCGTAGGGCGGCTGGAGGCAGGCCTCCTCGATCGCCTCGCGCGTCATCGGCTTGGCCGCCGTCGAGGCGAAGCGCTTGACCGCGCGATCGAGCTCGCCGTCGTGTCCCGGCAGGACGCGCTGCGCCAGGAGCAAGCGCCCCTGGTCGAGGATCTGCTCCGAGATGCTGAACTCGGCGCAGCCCGACGCGATGCGGAAAAAGCGGGCGCGGTCGGGGAAGGCGAGCGTCGCTTCGTCGAAGTGGAGCGCCGCCTTGTCGTAGCGGCCGAGCTCGAGGAGGACGCGGCCGACCCGCTCCCAGGCGACCGGGTCGCCGGGCGAGAGCGCCTGCGCCTGCTGGAAATCCTCGAGCGCGTGGGTCGGCCGGTGCACCCGCAGGTTGCAGTCGCCGCGGCGCGCGAGGAGCTCGCAGCGGCGCGATCGCCCGCCTTCGCCGTCGGCCGGGGTCAGCTCGATCGCGCGATCGAGCGCCGCGAGCGCGCCCTCGATCTCGCCGTCCGAGAGCAGCGACAACGCCCGCTTCACCTCGCTCTTTGCGTCGCGCGGCCGCGTCGCGACCGCGGCCGCCCCAGCGACGAGCGCCGCGCTCAAGAGCAGCAGCGCCCAGCTCAAGAGCGCCTTCCGACTTCGACGTCTCGCCATCGCCGCTCCGCGGGGCCGCTCCTCCGGAGCGCGCCGACCTTCCCCTTATAGGTGCCACATTCTGCACCTATGTCGAGCAGAGAATCGCCGCCGCCCGAGGGAAGCTCTCGAAGATTCGGGCGCGCCTACGCCGGCTCGCCCTCGAGCTCGTCCTGGCCTTCCGCTCGGTCGACCATGCCCGGGAGCGAGAGGCGGAAACGGACGCCTCCCCCCGGGAGCCCTTCGACCGCGAGCGAGCCGCGGTGGCTGCGCACGATCCCGTGCGCGGCGGCGAGCGCAAGGCTGCCGGGTCGGCCGCTGCCGAGCGCGTCGTGGTAGGGGAGCAGGAGGTCGGTCGGCCGCGTCGGCATCCGGACCGCGGCGCTGCCGGTGACTTCGATCTCGAGCGCCGCGGCCGCCGCCTCGAGCGAGAGAGCGACCGCTCCTTTCCCGTCGGCGCCGGCGGCGAAGCGGACGAGGTTTCGCAGCGCGCCGGCCAGGAGCTCGGCGTCGCCGAGGATCGCCGGGATCGCGTCCTGGATCGTGGCGGAGATCTTGAGCGGCGGCTCGCCGCTCTTCCAGCGCTCGACGAGTCCGCGAAGGAATGGGGCCGGCTCGATGCGGGCGCGCTGCGGCTTGCGCAGCCGGACGAACTGCTCGAGCTCGTGCAACGTCGCGTGGATCCGTTCGGAGCACTGCCACATCGACTCGTAGCGGGCCTTGAGCTCCGGGGACGTTCCGAGCTCGTTCCGCAGGAGCTGGAGGATTCCCGAGACGCCCATCAGCGGATTGAGGACCTCGTGCGAGAGCCCCTTGAGGAACGTGGCGAGCGCCTCGATCGGCACGTCCCGTTCGCCGCCCCAAAGCTCGTCGGGCCGGGCCGCGAGCAGGCGAGCCACCGCCTCCGCTCCCTGCGCGAGATCGAACGGATCGAGCAGGAGCGCGTCGGGTTCGGCGCGCAGGGCGGCGCGAAGGAGGCGCGGCCGCTCGGCCGGGACGACGAGCAGGAGCCGCGCGCGCCCGGCGATCACGCGCAGCGACGCGACCTGCGCGCGCTCCGCGTCGGCGAGCTCGGCCAGGTCGACGACGAGCAGGTCGATCGGCTCGCGGCGGAGGCGCGCGGCGGCGTCGGCGAGCGTCGGCTCGACGAGCAACGCGAGCTCGCGACCTGCCAGAGCGGCGAGGAGGCCGCAGAGCAGGCGGCCGCGCTCGGAGACGACGACGGCCCTGCGCATCAAATCGCCTGCGTTTCGCCTCAACAGTGGTCGGGGGTGCTCGGGAGCCCGGCCGCACCCGGAGGCGCGCCTGCGACGGACTCCCGTCCGTGCGCGGCGACGCGCAGGAGTTCTCGTCCCGGGTGCTCGGCTCGTGCGTGGTCGCCGGTTGTAGCCCCGTTCGCGCGGCGCGACAACCGGCGCGGCAGATCGGATGGAGTCACCAATTGCCCGGCGGGCGACGCGAGCTATGCATTGCACTTTCCCTTCCGATCGAAGCCAGCCTGGGGGCAGCGACTGAAGGGCGCGCGTGCGGGCCGACGATAGGCCTCGGTAGAGGGCACGGCCGCCGCGCGTGGAGGCTGGCTGGCTGGAGGAAGGGTTGAGGTCGGCGCTGGACCTGTCGGTCGTCATTCCCTGCTTCAACGAGGAGGACTCGATCCGTCCTCTCGCGCAGGCGTTGCGCGACGTCCTCCCGCGAATGGGAAGAAGCTTCGAGATCATCTTCGTCGACGACGGGTCGACCGACGGGACCGCGCAGCGGATGGACGAGGTCGTCGCCCTCGACCGGCGCGTGCGCGCCATCCATCTCGAGGGGAACGCCGGCCAGACGGCCGCGCTCTGCGCGGGCATCGACTACGCCGGCGGCCTCTACGTGCTCGCGCTGGACGCCGACCTCCAGAACGATCCGGAGGACATCCCGGCGATCGTCGCCGAGCTCGACCGCGGATTCGACGTCGTCTCGGGCTGGCGCCGCGACCGCAAGGACCGCTTCCTCTCGCGCCGCCTCCCGTCGATCGTCGCCAACTCGATCCTCTCGATGGTGTCGGGCGTGCGGCTGCACGACTTCGGCTGCACGCTCAAGGGCTACAAGGCCGAGTTCCTGCGGCGCGTCCCGCTCTACTCCGACATGCACCGCTACCTGCCGGCGTTCGCGGCCGCTCTCGGCGCGAAGGTGAAGGAGGTGGTCGTGCGCCACCATCCGCGGCGCTTCGGAAGCTCGAAGTACGGGATCGAGCGCATCTATCGCGTTCTCGTCGACATCCTCGTGCTCCAGCTCCTCGTCCACTTCGCCTTCCGGCCGGTCCACTGGTTCGGCCGCGTCTCGCTCTGGGTCTTCCTCCTGGTCGCCGGCCTCCTGCTCGGCCTGCTCTGGAAGGAGGGACGCGACGCGCTCAACACGATCGTGCTGCCGGGCATGACGGCGCTCGGGCTCTACCTCGGGGTCACCATGCTCTCGCTCGGCTTCCTCTGCGAGCTCCTGAACCGGGTAGGAGACGAGAGCATGCAGCAGCTCTACACCGAGCACGACGGTTCGCCGGCTGCGCTCGCGGAGGCGACGGCATGAGCGACCACGACGTCGAGCGCGACCTCACCGTCGTCGTCCCCGTCCACGACGATCAGGTCGAGTTCGAGGCGATCCTCGACTCCTACGGACGCGAGTTCGAGAAGCGCGGCCTCTCCCACGAGTTCGTCTTCGTCCTCGACGGGACCTCCGACCGCCTCTTCGACCGCCTCGCCCAGGAGCTCGCGCGGCGCCGTCCGAGCGGCACGAACGCGCGGCTCATCAAGTTCAACCAGCCCTTCGGCGAGTCGATCGCGCTCGCCTCCGGCTTCCGCGAGGCGCGCGGCCGCGTCGTGCTCTCGCTCCCGCAGTACCTGCAGACCGACCCGGCCGACATCCAGAAGGTGCTGGACGCCATCGATCGCGGCGCCGACGTCGTCACCTGCTGGCGGCGGCCGCGAGTCGACCCGTGGCTCAACCGCGTGCAGTCGTGGTTCTTCAACTCGCTGATGCGGCTGCTCACGCGCGCGAAGGTCCACGACCTGAACTGCCTGCAGCGAGCGATGCGCCGCCGCGTCTTCGAGGACGTGACGGTCCAAGGCGACATGTACCGCTTCCTCCCGGTGCTCGCCTTCCGGGCCGGCTACGCGGTGGCCGAGGTCGAGGTCAAGCACCTGAAGGAGGAGGGGGGCGGCGCCTTCTTCGGCTCGCTCTTCGGGTTCGGCGTCTACATCCGCCGCATCCTCGACGTCGCCGCGCTCATTTTCCTGACGCGCTTCACGCGCAAGCCGCTGCGCTTCTTCGGGCTCGCGGGCGGGACGATCTTCCTGGTCGGGCTCGTCACCTGCTTCGTGCTGCTGGTCGAGTTCATGCTCGGCGGAGACAACGAGAACACGCGGCTCAAGAACCGCGCCTGGCTGATCTTCGGAGCGTTGATGCTGGTGCTCGGCGTGCAGACCTTCTTCATCGGGCTGGTCGCCGAGATCGTGATCTTCACGCAGGGGCGGAAGCTGCGCGACTACAAGGTCGGCCGCGTCTCCGAAGCCGGCGGCTCGACCGCCCCTTCGTCGACCGACCTCGCGCCGCCCGAAGGCCCGGAAGGGAATGGTCGGCGACCCGACGAGAGCGCGATCCTCCTCGTCCCCAAGGCGCGCGAGTACCGGACGGCGTCGGTGCCGCGCGCGCCGGAGCGCTCGACCGAGCGCGCCGGCTGACCGGGCCAGGGGGAGGGGGGATTGGGCGGCGACGCGGTCGTCGAGCTCGCGCCCGACGCGAGTCCGCACGGCTTCGACGAGTACGTCGAGCGCCACCCCGACGCGACCTTCTTCCACGGCACGGCGTGGCGAGACCTCGTGCGCCGCCATTTCCCGATGCACCGTCCGCGCTACCTCGAGGCGCGCCGTGGCGGTCGGCGGGTCGGCGTGCTGCCGCTCTTCCAGACCTCCTCGCCGCTCTCGGGGCGCGCGCTCGTCTCGCTGCCCTACGCGGTCTACGGCGGCCCGCTCGCCGACGACGCGCCGGCCGAGCTCGCGCTGCTCGACCATCTGCGCAGCCTCGTGCGCGACGGCGGGCTTCGCTTCGCCGAGCTGCGCTGCCTGAGGCTTCCGCGCGCGGATGGCGCGGCGAGCGGCGGCTTCGCGTCGCTCCCGGGCTCGGAGCTCTACTCGACCTTCGTGCGCGAGCTGCCGACCGATCCCGAAGGGTGCCTGGCGATGATCCCGCGCAAGTCGCGCGCTTCGACGCGGCAGGCGCGCGATCGCCACGGGCTCGTCTTCGCGGAAGAGCCGGGCCGGCTCGACGACTTCCACCGCCTCTTCGTGATGAACAAGCAGCGGCTCGGCTCGCCTGCCTTCTCTCGCGCGTGGTTCGCCGACCTGCTCCGGCTCGGCCGCCGCCGCGTGCGGCTCCACGTCGTGCTCGCCGAGCGCCGCGTCGTCGTGGCCGTGATCTCCTTCCTCCACCGCGAGACGTGGAATCCCTACTACTCCGGGTCGGAGCCGGAGGCCGACCGGCTCGCGGCCAGCAACTTCGCCTACTGGCAGCTCATGCGCGCCGCGGCCGCCGAGGGCTTCACCCGCTTCGATTTCGGCCGCAGCCGCGTCGCCACCGGCGCCTTCGACTTCAAGCGGAACATGGGCTTCGAGCCGACGCCGCTGCCCTACCGCTACGTGATCGGCGATGGTGGGGCGATCCCGTCGGTCCACCCCGGCAACGAGCGCTTCTCCCTTCCGCGGCGGCTGATCGGCGCGCTGCCGCTCCCGCTCGCGCGCGCGCTCGGACCTCGGCTGATGCGGCTGGTACCCTAGCCCGCCCACGACGCGCGAGGGAGCCCGTGAACCGTCCCACCGAAGCCGCCGAGAAGAAGCCCGCCGCGCTCCCGCTCGAGCTCCTCCTCGTCGACGACGAGGAGTCGATCCGCGTCACGCTCACCGACGACCTCGTCGCGGCCGGCCACCGCGTGACCGCCGTGGCCGACGGCTCCGAGGCGCTGCGGATGATCGACGCCCGCGTCTTCGACGTCGTCGTGAGCGACATCCGGCTGCCGGGCGTCGAGGGGACCGCGCTGCTCGATCGGATCAAGCAGGTGCGCCCGGCGACCGAGGTCATCCTGATGACCGGCTACGGCACGATCGAGTCGGCCGTCGAGGCGCTGCGCGCCGGCGCCTACCACTACGTCGTGAAGCCCTTCCTGAACGAGGACATCGTCGCCCACGTCGGCCGCATCGCGCAGATGAAGGCGCTCGCCGAGGACAACAAGCTCCTGCGCGAGAAGATGGATCGAGAGGGCTTCAGCACGATCATCGGCCGCTCGCGCACGATGGAGGAGGTCGTGCGCACGGTTCGGACCGTGGCGAAGAGCGACGCCTCCGTCCTGATCGAGGGCGAGAGCGGGACCGGCAAGGAGGTCATCGCCCGCGCGATCCACGATTCGAGCGCACGCGCCAAGGGGCCCTTCGTGCCGCTCTCGTGCGCGTCGCTCCCCGAGAGCCTGATCGAGGCCGAGCTCTTCGGCCACGAGGCCGGCTCCTTCACGGACGCGAAGAAGCTGCGGCGCGGCCGCTTCGAGCTGGCGCAGGCCGGCACGCTCTTCCTCGACGACATCGACGACCTCAAGCCGGAGGTGCAGGTGAAGCTCCTGCGCGCGATCGAGACGCGCAAGATCGAGCGGGTCGGGTCGGAGCGGCTGCTCGACGTCGACATCCGGCTCCTCTGCGCCACCAAGCAGGAGCTGCGCACGATGGTCGAGAAGGGGGAGTTCCGCGAGGACCTCTTCTTCCGGATCAACGTCGTGACGGTGAAGCTCCCGCCGCTGCGCGACCGCAGCGAGGACGTCCCGCTCCTGGTCGAGCACTTCCTGCGGGTCCACGGTGGCGGGCGGCCCTATGAAGTGAAGCCCGAGGTGATGGACGAGCTGATCCGCTACCCATGGCCCGGCAACGTGCGTGAGCTGCGCCACGCGATCGAGCGGGCGATCGCGCTCGCCGGCGAGGGGCGGCAGCTCAAGCGCGAGCACCTGATCCCGCCCTCGGACGAGTTCCGCTCCGGCGCCCGCGTCTCGACGCGCGTCTCGACGCTGAAGGAGGTGATCGAGGACGCGGAGAAGGAGCACATGAAGCACGTGCTCAAGCTCACGCGCGGCCATCGGGCGCAGGCGGCCAAGCACCTCGGCATCAGCCGCAAGAATCTCTGGGAGAAGCTGCGCGACTACGGCATGGAGGATCTGTGACCGGCGGCCTCGCCGCGGAAGCTGCGGCGAGACCGTGGGACGCGGCCTTCGCCGCCGACCTCCATCTCGCGGCCGCCGATGGCGAGGGCGTCGAGCGCGCGGTCGGTCTCGTCGAGCTCTGCCGCGAGCGCGCCGGCCGTCTCTATCTGCTCGGCGACGTCTTCGACCTCTGGACGTCGGGAGCCGAGCTCAGGCTCGCCGGGTTCCGGCCGCTCTTCGAAGCGCTGCGCGCTGCGCGCGAGCGCGGCCTCTCGATCGAGTTCCTCGCCGGCAACCGCGACTTCAACTTCACGGAACGGGACGGCGCGAGCGTCGGCGTCTCGGTTCACGCCGCCGAGGAGGTCGCCGTCACGCTCGCCGGCCGGCGGCTGCTCCTGCTCCACGGCGACCAGCTCCTGCAGGACGACGTCGCCTACCAGCGGATGAAGCGGGTGATCCGCGGGCCGGCGCTGCGCTTCCTGGCGCGCCACCTGCCGAGTCCGATCTCGCTCGCGCTCGGTCGGCGGCTGCGCCGCTACTCGCGCCGGATCGTGCCGACCAAGAGCGCCGCTCGCCTGTCGATCGTGCCGGCCGCGGTGCGCGAGCGGCTGGCGGCCGGGTTCGATGCGCTGCTGTGCGGCCACGTCCATCGGCTCGAGCGGGTCGACTTCGGCGGCGGAAAGGAGTTGCTCGTGCTCCCGCCCTTCTTCGAGGAGGCGCGCTTCGTCGTGGTCGCCGGAGGGGCGCTGCACGTCGCCTCCGTCGACGGCACCCTTCACCCGCTGCCGGCGGCGCATGCGCCCGTTGCCTGAGCGCGTCGTCTCGCGGGTTGCGCGGCATTTCGCCACTCGCTTAAGTCTCGCGGTTTCGCGATGAGCCCGAGGGACGCTCTCCCGAACATCGTCACCATCGACGGCCCCGCCGGCGTGGGGAAGAGCTCGGTGGCGCGGGGCGTGGCGCAGCGTCTCGGGTACTTCCATCTCGACACGGGAGCGACCTACCGTGCGGTGACGCTCGCGGCGCTGCGCGCGGGCGTGACCGACGCGACGGCCGACGAGGCGCGCCTTCGTCCGCTGGTCGAGAGGATCGTGGCCGGCCGGCGCATGCGGGTCGGCGCGGGAGGCAGGGTTTGGCTCGACGACGAGGAGGTGTCGGAGCAGGTGCGGAGCGCCGCGGTGACGGCACTCGTCAGCCCCGTCTCCGCGCTGCCCGTCGTGCGTCGGGAGCTCGTCGGTTTCCAGCGGGAGATCGGAGAGGCGCGGGCGCGCGACTCTCGCGGAGTGGTCGTCGAGGGGCGCGACGCCGGCTCGCAGATCTTTCCGCAGGCGCGCTGGCGCTTCTATCTCGACGCGTCGCTGCGCGAGCGGGCGCGGCGGCGCCTCGCGCAGGAGTCGAGGAAGACGGGCTCGCGCGACGATCCGCGCCGGCTCACCGCCACGATGGAGAGCCTCGCGCAGCGCGACCGCATCGACCGCGAGCGGCCGGTGGCGCCGCTCTGCGTGCCCGAGGGCGCGACGGTGCTCGACACGACGAGCCTCTCGCTCGCGCAGGTGGTCGACGCCGTCTGCGCCGAAGTGGCGTCGAGCTCGCGCAAGCCCCCGGACGGGCGCGAAGGAGGGCGGCCGTGAAGTTGGTCAGCCTCTTCCTAAACCGCACCTTCAAGGCGCCGCTCTGGCTCCTCTTCAGGCTGCTCTACCGGCTGCGGATCGAGGGGGCGGAGCGCTGTCCGCGGCGGGGCGGGCTGCTCGTGGTCGCCAACCACCAGTCGCTCTTCGATCCGCCGCTGCTCGGCGTGGCGCTGCCGAGGGTGCTCGTCTACACGCCGCGCGCGACGCTCCGAAGGAGCAGGATCTACCGGCTGCTCACCTGCGGGCTCGACCTCGAGCACGTCGAGCGCGAGGGGCGCGACGTCGGCGCGGCGCGGCGGATGATCGAACGGCTGCGGCGCGGCGAGGTGATCGCCCTCTTCCCGGAGCAGACGCGCACGCAGGACGGCTGCCTCGGCCGCATCACCGGCGGGTTCCATATGCTCGCGGCCCACGCCGAGGTGCCGGTGCTCCCCGTGCTGATCGAGGGAGCCTTCGAGGTCTGGCCGCGCGGGCGCTCGCGGCCCCGCGGCCGCGGCCGCATCCGCATCCGGGTCGGCGAGCCGTTCGAGGTGAAGCAGATGGAACGCGGCGAGGCGGCGCGCCGCGTCGAGCAGGCGCTGCTCGAACTGGGGGCGAAGGCCCGGCCGGCCGGCACGGCGGTGCCGGTCGAGTCCGCCGCTGTACGCGACTGACGCGGCGCCTCGACGCGCTCCGGTGTCACTCCCCGTGCGGGGAGGCCGGGACGCGCAGCGCCGCGGAGCTCCGAATCGTGTGGTTCGAGCGGTTGAACGTCAGAGGTGATCGGAACATGGTGAAGGAACTGGTGCGTCGCTTCGAAGGCGACGCGGAGGAGGTCGAGAACGAGGTCGCGCGAGTGCTGCTGGCGACGCCGAACGACCTCCTCGAGAAGCGCTACGACGAATCGGTCAAGACCTTCAAGGCCGACACGATCATCAGCGGCAAGGTGCTGCGCGTGATCGGGACCGAGGTCGTGGTCGACATCGGCTACAAGTCGGAGGGAGTGATCCCGGTCGACGAGTTCGAGGACCCCTCCAAGCTCGAGCCGGGGCAGACCATCGAGGTTCTGCTCGAGCTCATCGAGGACGACACCGGCCTGATGCTGCTCTCGAAGCGCAAGGCCGACCGGCAGCGCGGCTGGGAGCGGGTGATCACGACCTACCGCGAGGGCGACGTCGTGAAGGGCATCGTCACGCGCAAGATCAAGGGCGGGCTCCTCGTCGACATCGGCGTGCCCGTCTTCCTTCCGGCCTCGCAGGTCTCGATCCGGCGGACCGCCGACATCGGCGAGTTCATCGGCAAGGACCTCGAGTGCAAGATCATCAAAATCGACGAGATGCGCATGAACATCGTCGTGTCGCGCCGCAAGCTCATCGAAGAGCAGCGCGAGAAGGCGCGCTCCGAGCTGCTCACGTCGCTCGAGGTCGGGCAGGTGCGCAAGGGCGTGGTGAAGAACCTCGCCGATTTCGGCGCCTTCGTCGACCTCGGCGGCATCGACGGCCTGCTCCACATCACGGACATGAGCTGGGGCCGCATCCAGCACCCGAGCGAGATGCTGAAGATCGAGCAGGACGTCGAGGTGAAGGTGCTGCGCTTCGACAAGGAGCGCAACCGCATCGCGCTCGGCATGAAGCAGCTCACCCCCTCGCCGTGGGAGGGGGTCGAAGGCCGCTACCCGGTCGCCTCGCGCCACAAGGGCCAGGTCGTCAACCTCATGCCCTACGGCGCCTTCGTGAAGCTCGAGGACGGCGTCGAGGGGCTCGTCCACGTCTCGGAGATGAGCTGGACGCGGCGGGTGAACCACCCGAGCGAGGTGGTGAACATCGGCGACGAGGTCGAGGTCGTCGTGCTCGACATCAACCACAACAAGCAGGAGATCAGCCTCGGGATGAAGCAGACCGAGACCAACCCCTGGTCGACGGTCGAGGCGAGCTACCCGGTCGGCACGGTGATCGAGGGCCAGGTGCGCAACCTCACGAACTACGGCGCCTTCGTCGAGCTGCAGGAGGGGATCGACGGACTGCTCCACGTCTCCGACATGTCGTGGACCAAGAAGATCAACCACCCCTCCGAGATGCTGAAGCTCAGCGACGCGGTGAAGGCGGTCGTCCTCTCGGTCGACGCGGAGAAGAAGCGGGTCGCGCTCGGGCTCAAGCAGCTGACCGAGGACCCGTGGAAGCACGCGATCCCGCGCCGCTTCTCGGTGGGCGACTGCCTGTCGGGAGCGGTGACCAAGAGCACGAACTTCGGCGTCTTCGTCGAGCTCGAGGACGGACTCGAAGGGCTGCTGCACATCAGCGAGCTCGGCCCCAAGAAGGTCCACAGCCCCGAGGAGGTCGTGCGGGTCGGCGACAAGGTGCAGGTGCGCATCCTCAAGGTCGATCCCGAGGAGCGGAAGATCGGGCTCACGCTCATCCAGGTCGAGGAGCGTGCGCCGCTGCCGCCGGAGAAGCCGGCGAACGAGACTCCGGAGAAGTCGGAGCCTGCGGCCGAGGCGAGCGCGACGCCCGCCGAGGCTGCCGCGCCGCCGGCGCTCGAGCCGCCGGCCGAGGGCGCCGCGCCGACGGCGTGACGTGACGCCGTGACCCGCGCCGCGATCGCGCTGCTCGTCGCGGGGTGCTCCTCCCCGGCTCTCGTCGATGGGGGCGGGGGAGGAGCGCCGCTCGACGCGGCGACGGCGCGATCGGCCGCGCGCGAGGCGCCGCCGCGCGAAGAGCAGATCCGGCGGTACCTCGAGCCGCGCGGGATCACGATCTCGGCGCACGCGGAGGCGGCGTGGTCGACGCTCGGCGGCGAGGCGGCCATCGTGGTCGAGCTCCGCAACGCCGGCTCGAAGGAGTTCCGTCTCGTCGGCGAGCGGACGCGGGGCGCCTGGCCCTTCTCGACCGACGAACATGCCCGCGCCGAGCTCCGCGTCGACGTGACGTTCGCCACGCCGAGCGCAGGCGTGCGCACGCTGCATGACTCGCTGCCGATCGACGACCTGGAGACGATCGTCGTTCCCGCCGGCGGCGAGCGGTCGCTGCGGCTGCCGCTGCGTCTCGCGCTGCCCGATGCGGCCGAATGCGCCGTGGCGCTCGTCCGGCCGATCCTCCATCCGCTGGCGATCGAGGTGGACAGCGAGCCGGAGCGCGTGGTCACGCTCCACCTTCCCGAGGTCCGCGTCGCGTTCGCACCGCCGGAGGCGGCGGCCGCCGCGGAGGGGGGCGAGGCGCTGCTCGAGGCGGCGCTCGACGCCCGCCCCGAGCTCGTCGTCGCCGCCGCGGTGCTGAGCGGCGAGCGCGACCCGGTCGGCACGGTCGATCGCCTGATCCTCGCGCTGCCGGGTCGCGACGCGCGGGCTCGACGGGCGCGCTGCACGGCGCTGCAGTGGCTCACGGGAGCGCGTCTCGGCGACGGCGTCGAGCGCTGGCGCGGCTGGTGGGATTCCGAGGAGGGCCGGAAGTTCGCGAGCGCGCCCCGGAAGCTGCCATGACGGGGCGGCCGTCGACGGACGCGGCGGTCGCGCAGGAGGTCGACCGGCAGTTCGCCATCCTCCGCCGCGGAGTCGTCGACCTGGTCCAGGAGCAGGATCTGCGCGCTCGCCTCGCGCGATCGGTGAAGAGCGGCGCGCCGCTGCGGGTGAAGCTCGGCTTCGATCCGACCTCGACCGACCTCCACCTCGGCCATGCCGTGGTGCTGCGCAAGCTGCGGCAGTTCCAGGAGCTCGGCCACCACGCGATCTTCATCGTCGGCGGGGCGACGGCGATGCTCGGCGACCCGTCGGGGAAGGACAAGACGCGGCCGCAGCTCTCTCGCGAACAGGTCGAGGCCAACGCGCGGACCTATCTCGAGCAGGCGTTCCGCGTCGTCCGCCGCGACGAGCTCTGGGAGGCGGCGGGCCGCAACGGCGCGATCGAGATCGTCGACAACGCCGACTGGTTCCAGAAGCAGGGCTTCACCGACTTCATCCGCCTCTGCTCGCGGATGACCGTCGCCCGGATGATCGAGCGCGACAGCTTCACGAAACGGATGAAGGAGGGGGCGCCGATCGGGCTCCACGAGTTCGTCTACCCGCTGCTGCAGGGGCACGACTCGGTCGAGGTGCGCGCCGACGTGGAGCTCGGAGGGACCGACCAGCTGTTCAATCTCCTGGTCGGCCGCGACCTCCAGGTCGACGCCGGGCAGGCGCCGCAGGTATGTATCACATTGCCGCTGCTGCCGGGGCTCGACGGCAGGCAGAAGATGTCGAAGAGCCTCGGGAACTACGTCGGGCTCACCTTCTCGCCCGACGAGGTCTTCGGGAAGGTGATGTCGATCCCCGACGCGCTGATGCCGAAGTGGTTCGAGCTGCTCGTCGATTCGTTCCAGAGCGAGCGCGGGCCGGCGGCGCTCGAGTCGCTGATCCGCGAGCAGCCGCGCGACGCGAAGGCCGTCCTCGCGGAAAAGATCACCGCGTGGCTGCACGGCGACGCGGCGGCGGCGCAGGCGCGAGCGCGATTCGACCGCATCTTCCGCGAGAAGGCGGTCGATGAAGAAGCGCCGACCGTCGTGCTCCCGGCCGCCGCCGCGCCGGGCGGTAAGCTCTGGGTCGTGGCGCTGCTCGTGCGGCTCGGTTTCGCGAAGAGCAACGGCGAGGCGCGCCGGCTCATCGAAGGCCGCGGAGTGAAGCTCGATGGCGTGGTGGTCGAGGACGAGAAGCTCGAAGTCGGGCTCGGCGACGAGGTGCTCGTCCAGGCGGGCAAGCGGCGCTTCGCGCGCGTCGTCGTCCGCGGCTGAACGAACGATCGCGCTGGTCTTTTCCGTCGGGCTTGCGGTCGGCCTCGTCGCGGCGAACGCGCATGCCGAGCGCGACGAGGACGCGGCCCTCGCGGCGCTCCGGCCGCGCCTCTGCAGCGCCTATCAGCCCGAGAGGGAGGCGGCGACCGTCGAGCTGGCGGAGCTCGCCCGTGGGGCGCCAGAGCGCCGGTCGGCGTGGCTCGCCGACTCCGATCCGGCGGTGCGGCGCGCGGCCGCGCGGCTGCTCGCCAAGGCGCCCGACCCGGCGCTCGAAGGCGACCTGCGCCTGGCGCTCGTCCGGGAGAAGGATCCCGGGGTGGTCGAGCCGCTCGTCGCGGCGCTCGCGCGGCTGCCGGTCTGCGTCAATGCGCTGCGGCCTGCGATCGAGGAGTCCCGCGACGCGAGACTCGCGGCCGCCTTCGCGCGCCTGATGCGGGCCGTGGCGATCGACGCGATCGCCGCCAAGATGCGCGACGGGAGCGTGCCCGGCTTCTACGACGGGCAATTCGCCGATCTCTGGCCGCTTACGCCCGACCTGCCCGAGGAACTGCTACGAGTCGCCTACGACGACGCTCACCATCTCGTGGTGCGGGTGCTGGCGGTGATGGCGCTGGCGGAGACGAAACGTCCGACGCTCGAGCGTGACTTCGCCGGGCTCCTCAAGCCCGAGAGCGACGAGCGGGAGCGGATGGACTGGAGGTTTCGCGTCCGCGGGCAGAACGTGATCGACGTGCTGCTCGACCGCGAGTTTGCGCTCTCCAAGTACGTCCGCTTCGCGCTGGCGAAGGCGGGCCAGACCGCCGCCATCCGTCGCATGATCCGCGAGCTCGACGACTATCTCGCCGACCCGCACCAGCGGCGCGACATCGCGCTCCGCGGCGACGACGACCGCGGCGCCGCCTACTGGCGGGCGGAGTTCCTGCGCGAGCTGGCATTCGACGTCGGGTACTACTACCAGCAGTTCGACGACTACGCGTCGGCGGAGCGACGCTACCGCGACCTGCTCGTGCGGTTCCCCGAGTCGCGCGTCTGCGAGAATTGCCACTACAACCTGGCGTGCATCTGCTCGATCCAAGGGCGCCGTCGCGAGGCGCTCGATCATCTGCGCGACGCGATTCGGTGCGGCTTCACGAACGACGCGTGGCTGCTCGAGGACGGCGACCTGGCGCCGCTGCGGGACGACCCGGAGTTCCGCTCGCTCGTCGAGCTCGCCCGAACCGGCAGCGTCGACGACACCGGTCGGGACTGGATCCGACGGCTCCAGCACTTCCTTCCTGCGGGAACGCGCAGCTTGTTCGAGCTGCCGCCGGACCTCCAACGCGAGGTGCTCGCGCGAGCAGCGTCCGATCTCTCCGAGGCGCAGCGTCGCCGCGTCATTCAGGATGCTCCCGTAGAGCAGCGGCCACGACTCGAGCGAGTCCTCCGGGAGGCGACCGGCGGCGCCCACTAGACGTCGCGGGTCGTAATCCGAACCTCGAGCCCCGGCGGGGGCTTTTCCCTCAGCGAGTGCCGAGCTACTTTGTCACCCGCCACGAGGATCCTCGGCTCATCGACGGGAAGGACACAGGTTCTTCGGAGCTCGATCAAAACTGTCGGGCTGATCGCGGGAGGGATGTCGGAACTGGAAACCTTCCGCGCCTCGCTGGTGGGCTGACCTGGACGTGCTACCTCGCTGGAGCCGCAACGGACCCGCCACCAACCAGAATGAACATTGCGTCTCGCATCTTTCCGCCGGTCGGAGTCTTTCCCCTCCCCAACCGCCATCTCTGATCGGATGGAAGTAGAGATGCAAGAGAGCTTTCCCCGTCCGCGGGGGAAGCTCTTTTTTTTGGGACCGACGGGTGTCGAAAGGCCCGGGAGTCCCGGCTGAGAAGGGTTGAGCCACGAGCATGGACGCTTCGCTCGCGCAGCTGCCGCTCCTGACCGGCGCGCAGCTCCAGAACGTCCTGCGCATCGAGTTCGCGCGCGCGCGGCGTTACTCGTTCCCGCTCTCGTGCATGGCCGTCCTGATCGACGGCCTCGATCGGCTCCGCGAGGTCCACGGATCGGGCCTGCACGACGAGGTCCTGCGCCGGATCCTCCAGACGGCTCGCGGCCAGTCGCGGACGAGCGACGCGGCCGGTTTCTATCAGGACCGTCTGGTCCTGATCCTGCCGCACACCGCGGCTGAGGGAGCGATGGCAGCCGCCCCACGGTTGCGGGAAGCCGTTGCGGCCGAGGCCTTCCACACGGAACGTGCGGATCTGCGGGTCACGGTCTCGATCGGCCTCTCGACGTTCCACGATCGCGGTACGATTTTCTACGACTCGATCCTGAAGGCCGCGGAGGCGGCGGTGGCGGCGGCACATGCGAAGGGGGGGGACCGGATCGAGGCCGCCCCGATCGGCCCCGCTTGAGCATCGGCGGCCGCCCGTCGTCGGTACAATCCTCCCCCCAACTCTTTGCCGGTGGGGGAGTAAGGGACGGCCCGTGAAGGCTCGGGCGGCGTTCGCTGAGCCGCGGGTGGCGTCCTCCGGCGCGAGGCGCGCAACGGATGCGGCCGGAAGGCCGGTCGCTCGGGCGCGACCTCGGGCGGCGCGAATCCGGTGCTCGCGGAAGGCGCGTCACCGTGAACTCGTCGGGACCTCGCGGCGAGGGGGCGTTTCGGGAGCACGCAAGCGATGATTCAGGTCAAGAACCTGGTGAAGTCGTTCGGAGCCACGCGCGCCGTCGACGACGTCTCGTTCCAGATCGAGCGCGGGGAGATCGTCGGCTTCCTCGGCCCCAACGGCGCGGGCAAGACCACGGCGATGCGGATGGTCACGACCTATCTCGCGCCCGATTCCGGCGATGCGCTGGTCGACGGCAAGAGCGTCCTCGAGGAACCGATGGAGGTCCGTCGTCGGATCGGGTACCTCCCCGAGTCGGCGCCGCTCTATCCCGAGATGACGATCGAGCCCTATCTGAACTACCTCGGCCAGATCCGCGGGCTCGACCGCGCCACACGAGATCGCCGCGTCTCCGAGATGATCGACGAGTGCGGGCTCGTGGACGTCCTCGATCGGGAGATCGGGCAGCTCTCCAAGGGCTACCGCCAGCGCGTCGGCCTCGCCGCCACGCTGCTCCACGACCCCGACATCCTCGTGCTCGACGAGCCGACCTCCGGGCTCGATCCCAACCAGATCGTCGAGATCCGAAACCTCATCAAGCGGATCGCGTCGAAGAAGACGATCATCCTCTCGACCCACATCCTGCCCGAGGTCGAGTCGACGTGCGGCCGCGTGGTCATCATCGCGTTCGGCCGGATCGTGGCCGACGGATCGGCGCGCGAGCTCACCGCCCGCAAGGCCGGCGGCACGGTTTTCACGGTCGGCGTGAAGGGCGACGCCGAGGCGGCCGCCGCGGCGCTCCGATCGGCCCCGTTCGTGACCGCCGTCGAGCGCCACGCGACGGACGGCGGCGTCGCCCGCTTCACCGTCGGGACGAAGCCCGACGGCGGCGAGATCGGCGGCGACCGCGTCTTCGAGTTCGCCGTCCGCAAGGGGATCGTCCTGACCGAGCTCACGGCGCGCCGGGAGTCGCTCGAGGACGTCTTCGCGCAGCTCACGCGCGGCGATTCGGCGAGCTGAGGAAGGATCCACCACACATGCGCAACACGCTCGTCGTCGGCTGGAAGGAGTTCCGCACCTTCTTCCAGACGCCCATCGGCTACGTGATCCTCTTCGTCTTCACGCTGCTCGGGGGCTGGTTCTTCTTCAACGTGGGCGCCGGCCAGCCCTTCTTCATTCAGCGGGAGGCTTCGCTGCGCGGGCTCCTCACCTGGCTCCCGTGGCTCTTCCTCGTGCTGGCGCCGGCGATCACGATGCGCCTGTGGGCCGAGGAGCGGCGGACCGGAACGATCGAGACGCTGCTCACGCTCCCGCTCACCGACTGGCAGATCGTCGTCGGCAAGTACCTCGCGTCGTTCGGCCTCGTGGCGGTCTGGCTGCTCTGCCTCGCGCCGGTCGCGGGCGTGGTCGCCTGGTTCGGCGATCCCGACCCGGGGCCGATCCTGGGCGGTTTCATCGGCGCCCTGCTGCTCGGCGGAGCCTTCGCCGCGATCGGCGTCGCCGCCTCCGCGATCACCGAGAACCAGATCATCTCGCTCGTCGTCGGCGTTGCGACGGCCTTCTTCTTCCTGCTCGTCGGCTTCGAGCCGGTCGTCGCGCTCTTCCCCGACCGCTTCGGCGGCTTCCTCTACAACCTGTCGCTCAGCACCCACTTTCATTCGATCGCGCGCGGTGTCGTCGACACGCGCGACCTGCTCTACTACCTGTCGTTCATCTCCTTCTTCCTCGTGATCAACGCGTGGGCGGTCCGCCGCCAGCGCGGCCGGGGCGTGACGATCGGCCTGGTCGCCGCGATCCTCGTGCTCGTCAACTACCTCTCGACCAGCCGCTTCCAGCGCCTCGATCTCACCGAGAACGGCCGCTACACGCTCGCCGCCGACACCAAGCGGATCCTCGGCCGCCTCGACGACGACCTGCGGCTCACGGCCTATCTCTCCTCCGACGTGCCGGCCGAGTTCACCAACGTGCGGCGCGACATCGAGGACCTCGTGCGCGAGTTCGAGTCCTACGCCGGCGGCCACCTGCGCGTCGAGATCGTCGACCCGTCGAAGAGCGACGAGCTCAAGAAGCAGGCGGAGGACGCCGGCGTCCGGAAGATTCAGTTCCAGGCCGCCGACGCGAGCAAGATCGAGCTGCGCGAGGGCTACCTCGGCATGGTGATCGAGATCGGCAGCAAGACCGAGCGGCTGCCGTCGGTCGCCGGCGTCTCCACGCTCGAGTACGACCTGGTCCGCCGCGTCGCGAAGATGACGCGCAAGAACGCGGTCAAGGTCGCCTGGCAGGTGAACGACCCCTACGGCGGCATGGACATCCCGGGCATGCCGCGCCCGCCGAGCGCGGACGCCCACTCGCCCGGCACCGATCTGCGCAACATCGACCAGGAGCTGAAGCAGGAGTACGAGACGACCACCGTCGACCTGAAGAGCAAGGTCCCCGACGAGGTGAAGGCGCTCGTGCTCTGCAACGCCGACGCACTGACCGACGTGCAAAAGTTCCACCTCGACCAGTACCTGATGCGCGGCGGCGGCGTCGTCGTCATGGCCGACGGCACGCAGCCCATGAACATGGGCGGCATGGGAGGGATGGGGGGGCGCGGCGCTTCGCCGTTCATGCGGACCCCGAACGAGAAGCTGCAGGACGAGTTCCTCTCGCACTACGGCGTCAAGATCTCGAAGGACCTGATCCTCGACCGCGTCTGCCTGCCGGTGCCGATGAGCGTCCAGGGCATGCCGATCCAGGTGATGGTCGACTACCCGGCCGCCGTCGTTGCGATCGGCGACTACATCGACCAGTCGCACCCGATCTCGGCGCGCTTCAAGGACCTCGCCTTCCTGTGGGCGTCGTCGATCGCGCTCGATCCGAAGCCGGGCGTGAAGGCGTTCGAGCTCGTCCGATCGAGCGACCACGCCAAGAAGCTCGACGGCTTCATCGACGTCTCGTTCCAGCAGCTCCAGAACCGCGACTCGCCCACCTTCGACCCCGACTCCTTCAAGGAGCAGTTCCTCCTCGCCGGGATGCTCGAGGGCGACTTCCAGTCCTACTTCGTCGCCCATGAGGTCCCGAAGGAGATCGTCGACGGCGGCCTGAAGCCGGCGGACGACGGGGCCGGCCTCGACGGAGGGCCCGGCAAGTCTCTCGAGGGCCTGCTCGGCTCGGGCGACGAGGGCACCGCACACGCGAAGGAGCACGACGGAGCCGTGCCCTCCGACGGCTCGCCGAAGGAGCCGGACGGCGCGGAGCCGGCCGACGGCTCGACCCCGCCGCCGCCTCCCGACGGTGCCGGCGAACCCGACGGCGGCTCCAAGCCGGACGGCGGGCCGCGCGCCGAGGCGGCCGACGTTCCCGGCGGCGGACTGATGCGGCCGCAGGCCGCGAAGAGCGAGGACGCGCCGACGCCCCCCCCTGCGGCGGTTCCGGCCGACGCGGCCGCGCCGCCGAAGAAGGAGTTCGAGTACCTCAAGAAGTCGACGGCGCCGGGGAAGATCTTCGTCTTCGGCACGAGCGGCTTCGTCGTCGACGACCTCGTCGGCGGCCAGCTCCGCAACGACCTCTTCCTGCAGAGCGTCGTCGACTACATGGCGAGCGAGAGTCTCTCGACGCTGCGCGCGAAGCGGATCGACGACGGCCAGTTCAACGAGCCGTCGTCCGAGGCCAAGCACCTGGCTTCCGCGCTCGGATGGTTTGCCACGCCCGCGCTCCTGCTCGGGCTCGGGATCTTCGTCTACTCGTGGCGCCGCACGATCCGGCCGGCGAGGGCGCGCCGACGGATGGCCGCTGCCGCGAAGAAGTGACTGGACGCGCGGAGGAATCGCTCGATGGCCAAAGGGCTCACCACCAATCGACTCCTGCTCGGAGTCCTGATCGTCCTCTCCGGCGCGGCCGCGTTGAAGGCGTTCGTCTTCAAGCGGACCGGCGACACCGGCGAGTCGGTGCAGGCGTCGGAGTCGCTCTTTAGCGACCTCAAGAAGGATGAGGTCTCCGCGTTCCTGATCGAGGCGCCGGAGGGCAAGCGGCACGAGCTCGCCAAGGACGGCGACCACTGGAACGTCGTGAGCGAAGGGGGCGCGCGCGCCGACACCGCCGACGTGAACAAGGTGCTCGACGCGATCACGCGCCTCAAGCGCGGGCGCGTCCAGACGACGCGGCTCGAGAACCTCTCGACCTACGGCCTCGACGACGCCAAGGCGACCAAGGTCACGGTCTGGGGCAAGGAGGGGCACTCCGGCAAGCCGGCCGCCTCCTTCGCTCTCGGCAAGATCGAAGGGGAGTGGCGCTTCGCCTTCCTCAAGCTGCCGACGGAGGAGGCGATCCGGAAGGTCGAGGGCTCGGTCGCCGACTACGACGCCGGCAGCGACAACACGTGGCGCGACAAGACGATCTACGACCTCGGACCCGCCGACAAGGTCGCGGAGGTCGAGATCCTCGGCCCGAAGGGAGCGATCGTCCTCGCGCGCGAGAAGGTGATGGGCCCGAAGGAGAAGACGGACGACGCTTCGGGCGAGAAGCCGGCCGAGACCGAGACGCCCGAAACGGAAGTGAAGGAGACCGTCTGGAACGTCGTCGCTCCGACTCCGGGCCGCGCGAAGACGTGGCTCTGCAACAGCATCGCGGGCTACGTCGCCAAGCTCGAGTGCGACTCGTTCTTCGCCGGAACCGAGTCGCTCGCCGACCTCGGCCTCGATCCGCCGCAGTACACGATCAAGTCGAAACCGGAGGGCGCGGCCGACTCGAAGGCCGTGCTGCTCGTCGGGAGCAAGACCAAGGACGGCAAGTTCGCCGTCAAGCTGCCCGACGGCGCCCAGGTCTGGTGGATCGCCGGCTGGAAGGGCGAGTACCTCACGAAGAGCGTCGACGACCTGCTCGAGACGCCGCCGCCGAAGCCGGAGGCGAAGCCAGAAGAAAAGCCCGAGGAGATACCGGCCGAGGGCACCGAGGCGAAGCCGGCCGACGCGCCCGTCGAGCCCGCCACCCGCGAGCCCGAGGCGAAGCCCGCCGACTCGACCGAGCCGGCGACACCGCCCAACGACGACGGGAAGCCGCCCGCGCCTGCACCGGCCCCCGCGCCGACCGAACCGGCCAAGCCTCCGGACGGCGGTCGTTGAGCTCGCCGGGCCCGCGCTCATGAGACGGCCGCACGCCGCGTTTGCCGTCCTTGCCTCCTCCGCGCTCTTCTGCTGCGCCGAGGAGCGGCGCGAGGTGGTCGTCTACTGCGCCCTCGACCTCGAGCACGCCCAGGCGATCCTCGACGACTTCGAGAAGACGACCGGCGTCGCCGTCCGCCCCGTGACCGACAACGAGATCACCAAGACGGTCGCGCTCGCCAACCAGATCAAGCTCGAGAAGGGGCACCCGAAGGCCGACGTCTTCTGGAACAACGAGATCGTCAACACGATCCGCCTGAAGCACGCCGGCTGCCTCGAGCCCTACGCGAGTCCGAGCGCCGCCGACATCCCCGCGCGCTTCCGCGATCCGGACGGCTGCTGGACCGGCTTCGCCGCGCGGGCGCGAATCTTCATCGTCAACACGCAGAAGTGCCCCGCGGCGCGCGCGCCGCGCTCTTACCTCGACTACCTCGATCCCGCCCGCAAGGGCGAGTGGGCGATCGCGCGGCCGATCGCCGGCACGACGGCGTCCCACCTCGCGGTGCTCTTCCACCTGCTCGGCGAGGAGAAGGCCAGGCAGTGGTGGCGCTCGCTCGTCGAGAACCAGGCCGGGCTGCTCTCCGGCAACGGCCCGGTGATGAAGGAGGTGCGCGCCGGCACGTTCGTCTACGGATTCACCGACACCGACGACTACTTCGTCGCCGCGTCCGACGGCTACCCGGTCCAGTGCGTCTACCCCGACCAGGGCGACGGCGAGATCGGCTGCCTCGTCATCCCCAACACGATCTCGCTCGTGAAGGGGGCGCCGCACGCCGACCTCGGCCGCCGGTTCATCGACCACGTGCTCTCGCGCGAGACGGAACGGAAGCTCGCCTTCGGCAGCTCGGCGCAGATCCCGGTGCGGGAGGATGTGCCTGCGCCGCCGCACGTCAGGCGGCTCAAGGATCTGAAGCTGATGGACGCCGACTTCAACGCTGCCGCCGGCGAGTTCGACGTCGCCCAGGAGTGGCTCACCCGGCCCGGCATGCTCCAGGGGAAGTAGCCGCCGCCTCGCGGATCACCGTTGCGCGAGCTCGATCGTCCGCACCGGCGACGCGGCGAGCAGCATCTCCTCGAGCGTCGCCCCGTAGGGATCGACCAGCAGGAGCTGCACGAGGACGCGGCCGCCGGTGGCGCCGCCCGCCGGAGCGAAGAGCGTGCGCGCGACCCACGCCTGCGCCTTGCCGGTCGCGTCGAACCTGCCGCCCAGGCCGACCTCGCCGCGGCTGCGGCCGAAGAGCTCGTCGATCTTGAGGCCGAGCCCGTGCCCGCCCTGCGCTTCCGTTCGCGCGAAGGCGAGACGCCACGCGCCGCCCGGCGGACCGCGCACTTCGAACCGTAGCGTCGCCGGCGAGTCGCTGCCGGTCGGCTCGAGCAAGAGCGACGGCTCGGACGCCGCGGGGCGTTCGCGTCCGCCGCCCGCCGCTGCCGCTCCGACCGGCGCGATCCGCCAGCGCGAGTAGGGCTCGCGGCCAGCGCCGGCGAGCTCGACGAGCTTCGCATGGGTCGCGCGCGCCATCAGGAGGTAGCCGGCGTCGGTGGGGTGGCCGTCGGGCTGGAAGAGCGAGCCGCGGTCGGCCGCCGACGCCTGCGCGTCGAACCAGGCCGCCTGGTCGACGAGCGGAACGTTGAACCGCTGCGCGACGCGGCGCGCGCTGGCGCTCGCCGCCTCGAAGCGATCGTTCGCGCGGCAGGCGTAGGTCTCGAGCAGCACGGCGACGCCGCGCTCGCGGCAGAGGGCGACGATCCGATCGAGCCCCGCCTCGACGCGGCGCGACAGCTCCACGCCGACGAAGAGCCCCTGCCGCGACCCGGGATCGACGTTCACGTACTGCCGCGAGCCGTCCGCGTGGCGGACGTAGAGGCCGCGCTCGTCCTGCTCGAGGCCGCGCGACTCGGTCGTCGCTGCGCCGCGCAGGCAGAATGCGATCCAGCGCAGGAGCTGCGGGAGCAGGAGGCGCGAGCGCGCGGCGCCCGGCTCAGCCCGCTGGAGGTTCCACTCGTCGTTGTACCCGGCGAGCACGACGACGAGGTCGAAGCGCGTGCGTGCGAGCGCCCGCTCGAGTTCGCCGGCGACGAGCGCCGTGTTCGCGCCCGGGACGCCGAGGTTCAGGACGGCAAACTCACCGTCGGGATCGCCGCCGTTCAGCAGGACCTCGAGGCGGACCGGGAAGCTCTCGAGCTCGTGCTGCACGCCGAGCCCGAAGGTGTGCGAGTCGCCGACGCAGAGGATCGCGTGCTTGCCCGGATGGGGAGCGAGCGCGCCGGGCGCGAAGCTCCCGCCGAGCGCGAGCCGCAGGAGCCGCAGCGCCCCCTCGGCGAGCGCCGCGGCCAGCACGACGCCGCCGACGACGAGCAGCCCGCGAGCGAGAAGGCGGCGCACCGGCGAAGCGCTCACTCGCGGCCGTGCGCGACCGCCTCGCGCTGCTCGCCGCGGACGAGCCCCTTCCAGTAGGGGCGCAGCTCGAAGACCGGAGAGTTGTCGGGGTCGTGGCAGCGCATGCAGAGCGCCTCGGCCGCCGCGAAGTCGCGCTGCGCCTTCGCCGGATCGGCCGCGAAGTCGGCCTCGCCCGGGACGTGCGGCGCGTGGGCGCCCGGCCAGGAGGGATCGCCGCGAGAGGCGCGCTCGGCGTGGTCTCCGGCCGGACCGTGGCACGCCTCGCACGTGACGTTCACGAGCGGCGCCTCGGGCCGCAGCGCCTCCTTCTCGATCCCCGCGTAGCCGCTCACCTCGCCGAAGCCGGTGACGTGGCACTTCACGCAGTCGGGATCCCAGATCGCATTCTTCAGGCGGCCCTTCCTGTCGTCCGGTGCCGGCGGCAGGTCCTGGTCGACGAGCGTCTTCCAGGCGCGCGAGTGGCGGCTCGTCGCCCACGTCTCCCACGCCTTGGGATGGCAGCCGGCGCAGCTCCCTTCGTCGGCGCCGACGTACTCGGCGCCGCTCTTCGTGGGCGTCCGCTCGAAGTAGGCCTCGATCGGCCGCGGCGAGTTCTCGAGCAGCGGGTCGCGGTAGGTGCGAATCACGACGTCCTGCACGTCGGAGGACTTGAGGATCGTGTCCTCGACCGGCTCGGGCTCGAAGCGGTCGGGCTCGCCGGCGCCGCCGAAGCGGAAGCTCCCGACGAACTTCCCCTTGCGGCCGGTCGTGACGATGGTCGTCGTGCCGGCGCGCAGTGCCCCCTCCTGCGGGTGGTCGTCGTAGTCGGGGCCCTGGACGATCAGGAGGTCGATCCGGCCGGTCGCCCGCGCGAGCGCCTCTGCCTCCTCGAGCGACATCTGGCCGAGGACGACGACCTTCCACGCCTTCTCGTGGCGAGCGATCTCCTCGCGCAGCGCCCGCTCCGGGTCGGCCACGCGCACGTCGGGATCGGCGGTGCGATAGAGGTCGCCGCGGCTCGCCGCGACCGCGGCCAGCACGACGATCTCCCGTCCGGCGACGTTGCGCACGAGCGCGCGCGCGCACGGAAGAGGCTGCGCGACCTTCCCGGCCCGAGCCCCGGGCCGAGCGGCGTCGACCAGGTTGGTCGCCAGGAACGGGCAGTCGTCGCCGAGAAACTCCGCCATCTCCGCGATCCGCGCGCGCCCGAGCGCCAGCTCCCGCTCGGTGAGCGCGATGCCGTCGTAGCCCATCGTCGCCATCGCCAGGAGGATCGCGTCGAACTTCATCTGGTCGAGCGGCGAGCTTCCGGCGACAAGCCTCCCGTTCGAGAGCACGAGCGCTCCGTCCCCTTCCGAGCCGAGCCGCCGCAGCAGCGTGTGCCGCCGCGGCAGCCCGCCGAGCAGCCCGTCATCGCAGCCGCACGCGTCGAGGTAGCCGTCGTCGCTGCCCGTGAAGAGGACGCGCTCCGGCGCGCCCGCCGCTGTTCGTGCCGCCGGCTCGACCCTCGGAACCGAAGGCTTCGGATTGCCCTGGCTGGCGCACGCCACGGCGACGATCACCGCCGCCACCGCCCCCAGCACCGCGACCCTGTCGATCACCTTGCCGCGTCCCTAGGAATGTCGTGCAACGCGATCAGCGGCGCGCCCTCGACCTGACGATCGTGCCGACGAGCACCATCGCGTCCGCTGCATCGCGGCAGCACGACTTCCTTCCACGCGCGCGCCCCGTCGTCACTTTGACGCCGTCCTGAACCACCCACGGAAATGGACCTTCTTCACGGGCAGGTCCGGATGATCCGACGTGATCACGACGTCGCCTTGGAAGAACTTCGACTTGCTGAGTGCCTTCGGCGCCGTGACCTTGACGACGTACTTCATCCCCTTCTGGACCTCGACGAGCTCGACCCTGAAGGCGTCGGAGAGCGGCCTCGCCTCGACGGTCACGTTGGTCGGGACGTAGGGATGGCTCGCGTCGTCGTTCTCGATCCTGAGCTCGAGCGTCTTCTCCTCCTCGCCCGACATGACGTCGAAGTCGAGGTAGTCGCTGCCGTCGGGACGGTTGCCGATGAAGCTGACGTCGGGCTCGACCATCAGGTCGACGGGGATCTGGATCTCCTTCACGCGCTCGTGGTCGACCGTGAGCTCGATGTGCGAGTAGAAGTTCCCGAGCGGCGCGCCGGGAAGGACGGTGGCGTCGATGCGCCAGGTCGGCGGGCGCTTCTCGTCCTCCGCGATCTTCGTCGCGGTCACCTTGAGGACGTCGGGATTCGCGGAGCGGGCGCCCGAGATCACGAAGGGCTTGAGCTGGTCGGAGTAGAGGATCGCCGAGAGCGTCGCGCCGGAGGTCCGCTTCACCCGCCCGAAGCTGAAGTTCTCCGGCTCGAGGACGAAGGGCGAGGTCATCTTCGCCTCGAGCGTGAGCACGAGCGGGTTGCGCGTCGGGTCGTTGCTGAAGATGCGCAGCACCTTGCTGAGCACCACCTCCCGGCCGGGCACCATCGCCTTGGCGGTCTTGAGCTCGACCTCGACGATCGCCTCCTCGCCCGTCTTGAGCGTGCCGACCCGCTTCGCCTCCTTCAGCTCCTCGGTCGAGTAGGTCTTGTCGCCGATCGTGAACTTCGCCACGGCGCACGCGCAGCTGCTGCGCACCTCCTGGATCACGAGGTCGCCCGGTCCGGAGTTCTTCAGCTTGAACGTGCGGTAGAGCTTCTCGCCCCGGAAGACCTCGCCGAACTCGGCCTTGTAGGAGTCGCTCTCGATCCGCGGCGGCGGGCCGGACTCGGGGAGCGGAGCGGGCGGCGGCCGGCGATCGACTTCGTCGTCATCGTCGCCGCGAGGCGCGGCAAGCTCGCCGTGAGGCGGCGAAGGAGGCTTCGGGACGCCGCCGTCTTTCTCTACGTCCTTTGCGTTGGCGGCCGGCTTCTCGGGAGCCTGCTGGCGCGGCTCGATCGAGACCTTGAACGGCACCGAGAGCGGGCTCTTGCCCGGATCGGAGCAGAGGATCAGGCAGCGCTTCTCGAAGGGACCCGGCGCCAGCTTGGTCGTGTCGACCGTGAGCTTCAGCGTCGCCACGTCGCCCGGCGCGAGCGACAGGTCGGTCTTCCCCTGGTCGTCGTGGTCGATCGGGACGTTCAGCCGCGACGGGGTCGAGAGCTGGAGCTTGGCGCACTCGCAGGTGACGCCGATGCGCGTGACCGCGAGCGGCGCGTCTCCCTCGTTCTCGATCTTGAGCTCGCCGCTCACCGCCGTCCCGGTCTTGACGGTCCCGAAGTCGAAGTGGTCGAGCGAGAGCTTGACGTGCGGACCGCTTGGCCGGGCCGGAGGCGGCGACGACTGCGCCGCGATGAGGGCGACGAGCGGCGCGAGGAGCAGCAAGAGCGACGGCATGAAAAGCTCCGGAGAGTTTCGACGGATTCAAGCACGCCTCCCGTGGCGGGCAACCAGTCGCCGGCGGCTCGACGGGAACGCCCCGTGCCGTCAGCGCGACAGTTCGTCCAGGAGGAGGCGGGAAGGTACGTGCGAAGGTTCGAGCGTGAGGGCTTGCTCGACCTCTTTTCGTGCCTCGGCCACCCGGCCCAGATGGACCAGGGCTCGCGCGAGGTGGTGACGAAGCGAGGCGCTCTCCTCGCCGGCCGCGAGCGCCTCCCGGTAGAGCGCCTCGGCGCCCGCCGCGTCGTTCTGCTCCTCGCGCGCGACGCCCAGCCCCTCGAGCAGCCGCGGCCGCCGTCCGAACCGCTCGATCCCGTCCCGCAGCACGACCTCGGCGTCGGCGGCGCCGAAGCGCGAGCGATGGAAGTTGCCGAGCGCCACCCACGCGAGAAGGAGCGCCGGGTCGAGGTCGTCGACCCGCCCGCGGAGCACGATCTCCCGCCGGCACTGCTCCATCCGCGCGGCGCCGCGCTCCTCGTCGCCTGCATCGAAGGCGAGCTGCCCGAGCGCGAAGAGCGCCGCGACGCGCCGCGCGTCGCCCGGCGCCGCGAGCTCGACGATCGACTCGGCGAGCTCGCTCTCCGCCGCGAGGTCGCGGCGTTCGCTCGCGGCGTGCAGGAGTCCGAGCCGCGCCTGGAGCGACGTCGGATGGATCGAGAGCTCCGCCCGCCAGAGCGCCTCGTCGCTCTCGAAGTCGCGCGTGCGCTGGAACGTCACCGACGCGAGCACGAGCGCGACGCCGGCCAGCACGACCACGCGCGCCTGCCGCCGCCACGCGCCGGCCGTGGGAGCGGCGAACGCGGCCATGAGCGCGAGCGCGAGTCCGGCGCAGGGGAGCAGCAGGAACCGCTCGGCCGTCGGGCTCTTGAGGGCGACGATCCCGCAGGTCGGAACGAAGGAGAGGACGGCGAAGAGGAGCGCGAAGCCGGCGCGGGCGCGCAGGTTTCGCCACCGCGCGAGCGCCCATCCGATCACGCCCAGGAGCGCGACCGCGACGACGACGTCGGCGACGCCGGGCCGTCCAACGAGGTTGTGGTCGTAGTCGACCGAGAGCGGCCACGGCCAGACGAAGAGGCGAAGCGTGAGCGGCACGTTCTGCGCGACCTGCAGCAGCCGCGCGCCGATCCCCGCGTCGGTCTGCGAGAAGCCGGCCGCCGTGAGATCGAAGCCGCGGGCGAGGAGCGCCTGCCGTACGGCCACGTAGACGACGGTCAACGCGGTCGCCGCGGCGACGACGGCTCGCCGCGGCCGGGCCGGCTCGGGCAGCCCGCGCCTCGCCGCCGCCAGGACGACGAAGAGCGGCAGCGCCGACTCCTTGCCGAGCAGCGCGAGCGTGGCTGCGATGGCCGCGACGATCGGCCGCCGGCTTGCCGACACGAGAGAGAGCACGACGAAGAGCGCGGCGAGCAGGTCGCCCTGGCTCGAGATCCAGGCCACCGACTCGACCGTGAGCGGATGGACGCCGAACAAGAGTCCCGCGGCGAGCGCCCGGCCCCGCGTCATCTCCGGCAGCCGCGACGCCAGCGCGATGAGCCCGCGCACGAGCAGCAGATGGACGAGCAGGCTGACGGCGTGCCAGCCCGCCGCGGCGTTTCCGAAGAGGGCGTGCTCGCCGGCGAAGGCGAGCGTGCGCAGCGGCCGCCAGATGTCGCGGTCTTGCGGGATCGATGCCCGGCCGACGTCGGTCACGAGCTCCCACGGCCGCTCGAGCGACCGCACGCCGGGGTTCTCGACGAAGAAGCGGAAGTCGTCGTAGACGAAGCCGTTGCGCAGCCCGGCGAGATGGGGGAGCAGCGCGAGCAGCGCGACGGCCCAGGGGATCAGGCGGTCGCGCACGCCGGCTCTTCGAGGACGCGCAGCGAGAGGTCGAGCTCGCGGTGGCAGTTCCACCAGCAGCGGCGGCAGACCTCTTCGACGTCGGCAGGCGCAGGACGCGGCGCCCGGTCGCCAAGCTCGGCGAGCGCCACCCCCGATCGCCGCAGCGTCATGAGCGGCACACATGGAAACGCGCGCCCGTCGGGATCGACGGCGAGGTGGCTCGCGCCGGCGCTGCAGCTCGTGGCCGTCGCGGCGCCGGCGAGGAAGGGGGCGATCCCGGCGAGGTAGGCCGGCGAGTTGTCGACGACGCTCTCCTCGTCGAGCGCCGACTCGAGGTCGCGCGCGAGCGCCTGCGCGTCGGCCGGCAGGAGCGGCTCGCGGCTCTGCGCGAATTCATGGTGCGGCAGGTAGCCGGCCGCATCGACGCCCCACTCCCGCGCCAGCCGCGCGAAGGGCGCCACCTCGCGGAAGTTGCCCGGCGTGACGGCCATGACCAGGCCGATCCTCGGCGTCGCGCCGCGCCGCCGCGAGAGCAGCTCGCCGACCGTCGCCTCGATCTGCTCGAACGATCCGGCCACCCGGCGCAGCGCGTCGTGCGTCTCCGGCTGTGCACCGTCGAGGCTCACGTTGATCGAGTGGAGGTCGGCCGCGAGCAGCGGCCCGACCTGCGCCCGCGTCAGCCGCGAGCCGTTCGTGTTGACGTGGACGAGGAGGCGCAGCCGCCGCGCTTCTTCCAAGAGCTCGAAGAGCTGCGGGTGCAGCAGCGGCTCGCCGCCGGTGATCCCGATCGCGACCGCGCCGCGCCGCGCGAGGAGCTCGAGCCGTGCGATCAGCGTCTGAAGCGGCGGATCGCCGCGGGCGCGGTCGGGCAGATCGCAGAAGGTGCACCGGTAGTTGCAGCGCCAGGTGACCGCGAGCGTGGCGAAGAGCGGCCCGCCGACCGGAAGCCGCAGCCTCAGCCGGAGCGCCCGCGACGACGCGCTGAGCAGCCTTCCGACGCGGCCGCGCCGCAGCAGCGCGCGCGCGGCGAAGCCGTGCGACCGGCGCCGCCTCACGCGCTCGCTCCGGCCGTGCGGACGATCCCCGCGCTGCGCGCGACCATCGTCCGCAACGGATGGGCGACCATCGCCGGCATCGCCTCGCACGGGCTGAAGCAGCCGGGACACTGGCGCGCCTCGATCGCCGCTCGCGCCGTCGCGACGTCGGGCCGGTCAAGCAGTCGCTCGAGCGAGAAGCCGAAGTCGCGCAGGTTGCCGAGCGGCCGGCTCCAGATCGTGCAGGGATGGACCGTGAGATCCGGGCCGACGAACACGGTGCGGACGAGCGCCTCGCAGCCGGTCGGCGGGAACCCTTCGGTCAGGGCGCGGCGCGCGAGCCGGGCGTACTGCCGCTCGATCCAGCCGAGCGCGCCGCGCGGCCGCTCGCTCCGCTCGAGCACCCGCAGCGCCGCTTCGCCGGGAAGGCCGGCGAACGCCTCGTTGCGGTAGTAGTGCGACGAGTGGTGGGCGAGGTTGAAGTGGAGTTCGCGACGGTCGAAGTCGGGCAGCCGGCGCGCGAGCTCGGACGCGAGCGACTCGGCCTGCTCGCGAGCAAGGTCGGTCAGGGTGCAGCCCGCGACGACGACCAGCCGGCTCGAGCGCAGCCGGCGCAGGCGGGTGAAGCAGTCGAGCGCCCGCTCGAACGCTCCCTGCACGCCGCGCAGCCGGTCGTGGATCGCCTCGCCGCCGTCGAGGCTCACCGTCACGGCGAGCCGCGGCAGCCGCGTCGAGAGGAGCGCGCGCGCGGCCGACTCGACCTCGTCAGGCCGCTGTCCCGCGGTCGGGAAGTCCAGGAGCTCGAGCCGCGGCAGCGCCGTGACGATGCCGCGCAGCAGGTCATCGAGCCGCGCCTCGCCGATCGCGAAGAGCTCGCCGCCCGAGAGGTTGACCCAGCGCAGGAACGAGTTGGCTCGGAAGAAGGCGAGCCAGTCGTCGATCGGCGCGCCGGCGGCGGGCGACTCCCACAGCCGGCAGAACTGGCAGCGCAGGTGGCATCGCTCGGTGAGGATCGCGGTGACCTTCACCGGCCGTCCAGCGCGCGGCCGCGCGACGAGCGCCGCGCCGAGCCGAAGCGTCGAGAGCGCCGCGCCGAATCGACTCGTCCCGAATCGATTCGTCATGGCGTGGCGGCGGCGCTCTTCGCCGCGTGGGCCGCGTGGGCCGCGTGCGCCGCCAGCAGCTCGTCCGCCGCCGCGACGGCGTCTTCGGTCGGGATGCGCCGGATGCAGAGCGGCAGCGTGCAGCGGCTCGACTTGCCGTTCTGGTTGGTCAGGCAGGGGCTGCACGGGAGCGGCCGGTAGAGCGCCCGATGGTCGGCGCCGAGCGGCCCGTAGAGCCGCGGCGAGTTGGGCCCGTAAAGGGCGACGACGGGCGTCCGAACGGCCGAGGCGAGGTGGACGGGGCCGGTGTCGTTCGAGACGAGGAGCTCGGCGCGCGCGAGCAAAGCGACGAGCATCGGCAGGTCGAGCGCGCCGCAGAGATCGCGGAAGGAGGCGTCGCGCGCGGCGAGCTCGGCGCCGAGCTCGCGCACGAGCGGCGCCTCGGCCGCGCTTCCCGTCAGCAGGAGCGTGCCGCCGTGCAGGGCCACGAGGCGAGCGCCGGTCTCCGCGAACCGCTCGATCGGCCAGCGTCGGCCGGGAAAGTTGTCGCCGCTGCCGGGATGGAGGACGATCCACGGCTGCGGCGGCTCATCGTCGAGCCGCGCGAGCAGGCGGACGTCGGCGGCCGGCAGGACCGCGATCTCGTGTGAGGCGCAGCCGTCGGTCGGCACGCCGGCCGCGCGCACCAGCTCGGCGAAGCCGAGCGCCATGTGGCGGTCGCCGAGGCACGGCACGGTCGCGTCGTAGAGCGAAGCGCGCCCTTGGCCCGGCGTGTCGAAGCCGACCTGGAAGCGGGCACCGGCGAGCCGTGCGAGCAGCCCGGCCACCCGCAGGAACTGCTCGAAGTCGACGAAGAGGTCGACCCGCTCGCGCCGCAGCCGCCTCGCCAGCTTGAAAACGTCGGCGAGCGGCGCGACGAGGCCGTGGTCGCGCAGCGTCAGGATCGCGTCGATGCCCGGCTGTCCTTGCAGCAGCGGCCGGTTGCGCTCGAGCGTGAGGAACGTGACGCGCGCGCCGGGGAAGCTGCGCCGCACCGCCGCGACGTAGGGCAGCACCATCGCCAGGTTGCCGATGCCCCAGAGCTTGGCGAGGACGACGTGGCCGACTTCGCTCGGGAACGGCCGCGGCACTCGCAGCCGCCTCACGAGCCCGAGCAGCAGCGCCGCCGGCCCGAGGAGCCAGCGGTCGAGCCGCTTCTTCCACTCGAGCGCGGCGGGAGAGGTCGCCCGCTTCGCCACCTTCGCCTCCTTCGCTACGGCGCGCTTCACGAGAACCTCGCGCTGACGCCGACGTCGCGGCCGTCGAACTCGCCGCAGCCGCTGCACGGCTTCGGGAAGTCGCCGCAGCGGTGGCGGCGGCGGAGCTCGCGGAACGGCGCCCCGTTCAGGATCTGCGCGGGCGAATCGCGCGCGACGTTCCCGAGCGCGAGCTCGCCCTCGCTGTCGGCGCAGCAGGCGGTCACGGTGCCGTCGACCAGGACGACGAGGCTGCCGCGCCACGCCTCGCGGCACGCCCGCCGACGCGGCGCCGGCGCGAGCCGCGGGATCACCTGCACCCGGTCGGCGACGTCGCGCCAGCTCGCTCGGTAGCTCTCGATCGCCGGCTTCGTCACGTCGTCGAGTACCATCGAGACGTCGATCCGGAGGCGATGGCGGCCGCGATCGCGCAGCCGCCGGACCATCCGCGCCCGCTCGCGCACCTCGGAGAGCGGCGCGCCGCGGATCTGCTCGTGGGTCGCGTCGTCGCCGTCGACCGAGAGGGTGAGGCGGTCGAGGCCGCTCGACAGCAGCCGCTCGGCCATCGCCTCGTCGAGCAGCGTGCCGTTGGTCGTGAGCATCGTGCGGATGCCCCGATCGGCGGCGTAGCGCACCATCGAGTCGATCTCGGGGTGGAGCAGCGGCTCGCCCCACTGGAATGGCAGCACGAAGCGCAGCGTCGGCGTGCGGTCGATCAGCGCGCGGAAGAGGGCGGGATCGAGCCACCGCTTCTGCCGGACCATTCCGCGGTTCACGGGGCAGATGGTGCAGCGCAGGTTGCAGAAGTTCGTCGTCTCGACGTTGAGCGAGAGGACGCGGGCGGAACGCGAGAGGCGCAGCCGGAAGCAGAGCTCGTTCAGTGCCGCCCAGCCGATCGAGCCGAGATCGGGGAACTTGACCTCGAGGAGCTCGGCGAGGTCGGGCTTGCGCAGGTAGTGGCTCGCGATGAACTGGTGCAGCGAGGCGACGAGACGCCCCTCGATGCGAGCGAGGAGGGAGGGGCGGAGGACGGGAGCAGTCGCTGTCGCCGACATCGGCACTGCCGGGGATCATAAAGCGTGCCGCCGGGGCGGATCGGGTCGCGGCTCGTCACTTCCAGTGGCCCGGGGCACGCTGCAGCGTGTCGACCCAGAGATGTGCGCGGCCGCGCGCGTCCTCCTTCGAGATCCGCACGACGCCATGGAGGCAGAACTCGCGCGCCTGATCGAGGTGGCGGCGGACCTGGACCCAGTGCGGCGATCTCGGATCGATGACGATCGGGACGCTCCGGTTCTCGAACTCGAGCCGGTCGCGCCCATCGCTGGCGAGGAAGACGCGCGGCTTCCTGCGCAGGACCTCCGCCTCGACGTGGAGGTGGATCTTGCGGCCGACGAGCTCGCGGCCGCCGGTCCGGTAGAACGTGCGCCGGTCATCGGGCTCGACGATGCGCGTCCCGGGATCGTCAAGGAGGCGGGGCGGCTCGGGCGGCGGCGCGGCGAGCGCAGCGACGGTGAGCGCCGCCGCGGCGAGCGCGGCGGCAGGGGCGATGGCGAGGAGTCGTTTCATGGCGAGCTCTCCTTACGCCGATCAGGACGACGCCCGAAGGAAATGGTGACGCGAGGAGCGCTCCGCTTGCTGCTCTCGCTCGTGAAGGCGATCGCCGTCGCCTACGCGCTCGCCTGCGCGGCGGCGTGGCTCTTCCAGTCGAAGCTGATCTGGTTTCCCGGCGGAGCGCCGCGGATCACGCCGGCGGAGCTCGGCCTGCGCCACCTTGACCTCGCGCTGGTGACGCGCGACGGCGTGAAGCTCGACGCGTGGCTGATCGAGGCCCCCTCGCCGCGCGGCGTCGTTCTCTTCTGCCACGGCAACGCCGGGTCGATCGAGCAGCGCCTGGACCACGCGCGCGAGCTCGTCGGGATGGGCGTGAGCGTGCTGCTCTTCGACTACCGCGGCTTCGGCCGCAGCGATGGCGCGCCGAGCGAGGAGGGGACCTTCCTCGACGCCGAGGCGGCGTGGGAGGCGGCGACGCACGAGCTCGGCTTCGCGCCGGAGCAGGTCGTCGCGTGGGGCGAGTCGCTGGGCGGCGCGGTCGCCGTCGAACTTGCGCTGCGCCGGACCGTCGGCGCGCTCGTGACCGAGTCGGCCTTCACCTCGCTCGCCGACGTCGCGGCGGCGCACTACCGCTGGCTGCCGGTCCGCTGGCTGCTCAGCGTCCGCTACGACGTGGTCGGGAAGGCGGCGCGGCTTCGCGTGCCGTGGCTGCTGCTGCACAGCGGCGCCGACGAGATCGTCCCCTTCGCCCACGCGGAGCGGCTGCTCGCCGCCGCCCGCGCCGCTCGGCCCGCTCCCGATTCAGTCGAGCTCGTGCGCACGCGCGCCGGCCACAATGACGGCGGCTTCCTGCGCGAGCCGGCGGCGGCCGCCGCGCTCGCCGCATTCCTCGAGCGAGTGGTTCCGCGCCGACCGTGAGTCCGGCGCTCGCGACGCCTGCTTCAGGAGGGGTGGACCGGCTCCATCGGCTCGATCGCCTCGGCCTTCGGCACGATCGCCTCGGCCTTCGGCCTGACCGGCTCCGATTTCGGCGCCACGGCGGCGGGCTTGCTCCAGCCGAGCCCCTTCATGATCTGGATCACCTCGCTCCATGCCGGGAACGAGCGGCGGCTCTTGCGGCGCCACTCATCGATGGCGTGGAGGAGATCGAAGACGTCGTCGTCGTACATCGCCGCGTTGCGCTCGTTGCGCCGTCGGCGCTTCTTCACGGCGACCGGGCCGTCGGGTTCGGTGTGCGGCTGCGTCTTCATGCGCTCTCTTCCCGGGGTGTGGATCTCGGTGTAGTCCGCGGTGCGGCGCTCTGCGCGAGGAACTCGGCGACCCGCGTCGCGTCGGGGCGCTCGATCACTCCGTGCTCGGTGACGATGCCGGTGATGAGCTCGTGCGGCGTCACGTCGAAGGCGGGGTTCCAGACCTTCACGCCTTCGGGCGCGGTCGCGCGGCCGAAGCCATGGGTGATCTCCTCGCTCGAGCGCTCCTCGATCGGGATGCGCGAGCCGTCGGCGAGCTTGAGGTCGAAGGTGGAGGTCGGCGCCGCGACGTAGAACGGCACGCCGTGGTGGCGGGCGAGGATCGCCACGCCGTACGTCCCGATCTTGTTGGCGGTGTCGCCGTTCGCCGCGATCCGGTCGGCGCCGACGAGCACGAGGCCGACCCGCTTCTCGCGCATCGCCGCCGCGGCCATGTCGTCGCAGATGAGCGTCGCGTCGATCCCCGCCTGTCCGAGCTCCCACGCCGTGAGCCGCGAGCCCTGCAGGAGCGGTCGCGTCTCGTCGACGAAGACCGAGAGCTTCCGGCCGGCCTCCTTCGCCGCGAAGAGCGGCGCGAGCGCCGTCCCGTACCCGGCCGTCGCCAGCCCGCCGGCGTTGCAATGAGTGAGCGCGACGCTGCCGTCGGGCACGAGCGCCAGCCCATGGCGGCCGATCGCGCGGCAGGTCGCCAGATCCTCGGCGTGGATCGCGCGCGCCTCGGCGAGGAGCGCCCGCTTCTGATGGGCAACCGTCAGCTTCGCCTCGCGCCCGAGCCTACGGTTCATCCGATCGAGCGCCCACGCGAGGTTGACGGCGGTCGGCCGCGACGAGCGCAGCTCGTCGCTGGCGCGGGCGGCCACGCGCGCGAACGCGGTCCGGTCGCCCGGCTCGTCGGGCTCGAACCCCTGGACCCCGAGCACGAGCCCGTAGGCCGCGGCGATCCCGATCGCCGGCGCGCCGCGCACGCGAAGGCTCTTGATCGCCTCGCGCATCTGCTCGGCCGTCGAGAGCTCGATCCATTCGACCCGGGTCGGGAGGAGCGTCTGGTCGAGGATCACCGCGCGGCCCGGCAGGTCGCCCTTCCAATCAATGGTGGCCACCGCCATCAAGCTGTCCCCGTCCCTGGTGTCCGCAGGCGACACTCCCGCCTTTCGCGGACGCGCTCATCGACTCCGAAGGGCCCGTTCTGAAGCCGGCACCGCGGGCGCCACGCTGCTTCCGGCCTTTTTTTCACGACACCCTCACCTCAGAGCTTGAGCTCGCGGTCGGCCTGTCGCGCTTTCTCTGCGCGAGCGGCGCGGTCCTGCTCGAGCCGCGCGCGCAGCGCCGGATCGCTCAAGGCGAGGATCTCGGCGGCGAGCAGCGCCGCGTTCTCGCCGCCCCATGCGCCAGCCGAGACCGTTGCGACCGGCACGCCCGGCGGCATCTGCACCGTCGAGAGGAGCGAGTCGAGCCCTTGAAACGGCTCGGTGGCGATCGGGATCCCGATCACCGGCAGGAGGGTGCGAGCCGCGACGGCGCCGGCGAGGTGGGCCGCGCCGCCGGCCGCCGCGAGGATGACCTGAAGGCCGCGCGACGCGGCGCTCGCCGCCCACGCGCCGACCTCCTCGGGAGTGCGGTGGGCCGACAGCACACGCACCTCGACCGCGATGCCGAGCCCCTTCAGGACGGCGACGCCCTTCTCGAGCTTCGGCAGGTCGGACGCCGAGCCCATCACGATGCCCACTCGTGCAGTCGCGGACTTCGCGTCGGCCATCGGTGTCTCCCGCTCTCAGCCCGCCATCCTGACGAATCGTTGTCCCGTGACCCGCTCGAAGATCTGGCGATAGGCGGCCGCCGCCCGCTCGAGCACCTCGCGCGGCAGGCCCGGCGCGGGCGGCTTCCGGTTGAAGCCGATCTGCAGCAGCGCGTCGCGGATGATCTGCTTGTCGAACGACGGAGGCGAGCGCCCCGGCTCCCAGCTCTCCTTCGCCCAGAAGCGCGAGCTGTCGGGCGTGAAGAGCTCGTCGATCACGAGCAGCCCCGAGGAGTCCTCGCCGACCTCGATCTTCGTGTCGGCGAGCAGGATCCCGCGCGACTCGGCGTACTTCGCCGCCTCGACGTACATTCCGACCACGAGCTCGCGCGCCTTGGCGGCCCGCTCGGGGCCGACGATCCGGCCGAGCTGCTCGAAGGTGATGTTCTCGTCGTGCTGGCCCTTGGGCGCCTTCGTGCTCGGCGTGAAGATCGGCTCGGGGAGCCTGCTCGCCTCCTTCAGGCCGGCGGGGAGCTTGAGCCCGCAGACGGTCCCCGACTTCTGGTACTCGACAAAGCCCGAGCCGGCGAGGTAGCCGCGCACGACGAACTCGGCGAGCACCGGCCGCACCCGCCGGCCGAACATGGTCCGGCCCTGCAGCTCGAGATGGTCGGGCAGCGGCGGCGGCATCTTGCGGACGTCGGCCGTGATCAGGTGGTGGCGGATCTGGCCGTCGAAGCGGCGAAACCAGAACTCGCTGATCCGGTTCAGGATCTCGCCCTTGTCGGGCAGGAGGTCGGGCAGGATCACGTCGAAGGCCGAGACGCGATCGCTCGCCACCAGCAGGATCCCGTCGCCGGCCGCGAAGATGTCGCGCACCTTGCCGCGATGGAGCAGCTCGAGGCCCGGGATCGACGCCTCGCGCAGCGGGCCGGTTCGTGGAGCGCTGGCGGACGGCGCGGTCATGCGCGGGGCTCCCTCGCAACGGTCGGAAAGGCGGAGGATTGTAGGATGCGGCGCCTTCAGGAGCGACCCGCGCGATGATCCTCGTGACCGGCGGAGCCGGCTACATCGGCAGCCATGCCGTGCTCGAGCTGCGCCGCAGCGGCCTCGACGTCGTCGTCTTCGACGATCTCGTCGAGGGCCATGCCGAGGCGGTCCTCGACGCGCCGGTGGTCCAAGGCGACCTCTCCAATCGCGCGCTCCTGATCGAGACGATTCGCAAGCACAAGGTCGACGCCGTCATGCACTTCGCCGCCCGCTGCTACGTCGGCGAGTCGGTGGCCGACCCGGCCAAGTACGTGCGCGACAACGCCGGCGGGCTTCACTCGCTGTTGGAGGCGATGCGCGCCTGCGAGGTGAAGCGGATCGTCTTCTCGTCGACCTGCGCCGTCTACGGCGTCCCGGCCCGCGTCCCGATCACCGAGGAGTTCGAGCGCCGCCCGATCAGCCCCTACGGCATCACCAAGCGCTTCTGCGAGGAGCAGCTCGAGATGTACTGCCGCGCCTTCGGCTTCGCCGCCGTCGCGCCGCGCTACTTCAACGCGGCGGGCGCCGACCCGGACGGGCGGCTCGGCGAATGGCACGAGCCCGAGACCCACCTGATCCCGAGCATCCTGCGCAGCGCGCTTTCCGGTGGCTCGCGTCCGCTCGAAGTCTTCGGGACCGACTACCCGACGCAGGACGGCACCTGCATCCGCGACTACGTCCACGTCGCCGATCTCGCCGACGCCCACCGGCTCGCGCTGCGAGTCCTCGAGCCGGGCCGCTTCCAGCCGGTCAACCTCGGCACCGGCCGGGGCCACAGCGTCCTCGAGGTGATCGCCGCCGCGCGCGAGGTGACCGGCCTCCCGATCCCCTACGTCGTGCGGCCGCGCCGCGAAGGCGATCCCCCTTCGCTCGTGGCGGGCGGAGATCGGGCGAAGCAGCTCCTCGGCTGGGTGCCGAAGCAGACGGCGATCGTCGAGACCGTGCGCCACGCCTGGAACTGGCTCAAGGCTCATCCGAGCGGCTACGGCGGCCGCCGGCCCGGCGCTGCGAAACGGGCCTGAGCCTTTGGATCCTCGCGCGCCGCTCCCCGTCGAGTGGATCGTGCTCGGCTCGGGCACGGCGCTCCCGACCGCGACGCGCGGCTCGCCCGGCCACCTGCTGCGGATGGCCGACGGCCGCGCCGTGCTCGTCGATCCGGGGCCGGGCAGCGTGCGCGCCGCGGCGCGGATGGGCTGCGGGCTCGCGTCGCTGCGCGCCGTCCTCGTGACCCACTTCCACGTCGACCACACGCTCGACCTCTTCGCGCTCCTCTTCGGGCTGCGGAACCCAACGCTCTCGAGCTGCCGGCTGACGGTGATCGGTCCGCGCGGCATCGCCGACCTCGTCGAGCGTGCGCGCGGCGTCTACGGCGATTGGATCGTCCTGCCGCCGGCACCTTCCGGTTCCGGCGCCGCCGCGCGCCTCTCCTTCGTCGAGCTCGAGCCGGGCCCCTTCGTCGTCGAGCTCGACCACCAGCGGCTCGAGGGCGTCGCCGTCCGCATGCCCCATCTCGGCCACAGCCTCGGCTACCGACTCCGCGGCAACGCGCGCACGATCGCCTACTCGGGCGACACCGGCGCGGGAGCCGTCGACGGGGCTGCGAGCGGGCCGGTCGCGCTCGGCCGCGGCGCCGACGTCTACGTGCTCGAGGCCGCCTTTCCCGAGGGCTCCGAGACGTCGAGCCACCTGACGCCGGGAGCCGCCGCCCGGATCGCCAGCGCGTGCGGCACGAAGGAGCTCGTGCTCACCCACTTCTATCCCGAGACGGAGCGGAGCGACGTGCGCTCGATCGCGCGCGAGCATTACCTCGGCACCCTCGTCCTCGCCCACGACGGCCTGAGGATCCCGCTGTGAGCGCGAGGCTCGCCAGGCTCGCAAGGCCGCCGCGGCTTCGCGCTCCTAGAATCGCCGCCTCGATGATGGGTCGCCTCGGACTGCTGCTCCCGGCCCTGCTCGCGCTGCGCCTCCCGATCGGCGCGGGCGGCGACGCGCTGCCAGAGCCGCTTCGGACGCGGCTCGACACGATCGTCGTCGACGACTTGAAGCGCCACGAGACGTTCCTCACGTCGGAGGAGTGCGCCGGCCGCGACACGCCGCAGGCCGGCCTCAACAAGGCGCGCGACTACCTGGTCGACCACCACAGGAAGTTCGGGCTGACCAGCGGCAGCCTCGACGACACCTACCTCTTCGAGTTCGAGGTGCCGGCCGTCACCTGGAGCGACGACGACAACCTTGCGGTCGTGAAGGGCCCAGGTGCAAACGCCAGCGACGACGTCGAGGTCTACCTGCCGGGCATCGACTTCGTGCCGGTGCGCGGCTCGGCGAGCGGCACGGTCGAGGGCGAGGTGGTCTTCTGCGGCTACGGCATCAGCGACGTCGAGGAGCGCTACGACGACTTCAAGGGCGTCGACGTGAAGGACCGGATCGTCGCCGTCCTCCTGCACGAGCCGCGCGAAGGGAAGAAGGGGCGAGCCTTCAAAGGCGAGGAGTGGACGCCCCACGGTTCGATCACCAGCAAGTGGAAGTCGGCCGAGGAGCACGGCGCGAAGGCGGTCCTCGTCTTCACCGACCCGGTGAACCACAAGGACCTCTCGGTGCTGAAGGGCGAGTACCCGCGCTACGGCTCGCTCGCCGACCGTCGCGGCGGCGGACCGAAGATCCCGGTGGTCCACGCCTCGAGCGCCGTGGGCAATCAGCTCTTCGGCGCGGGAAAGCTCCTCGAGTGGCAGAAGGCGCTCGACCAGAAGCTCGCCGGCGCGCCGAAAAAGGTCGCCGACCGCCGCGTCCGGCTCAAGCTCGCGCTCCACGACGCTTCGGTGAAGGTGCACGACGTCGTCGCGGCCAAGCGGGGCGTCGACCCGGAGCTACGGAACGAGTGGGTCGTGATCGGCGCCCACTACGACCACGTCGGCGTCGACGACTACGGCCGGATCTTCCATGGCGCCGACGACAACGGCTCGGGCACCTCCTGCCTGCTCGAGATCGCCGAGGCGATCGCGCCGCCCGAGGTCACGTTCAAGCGGTCGCTCCTCCTGATCCATTTCGCCGGCGAGGAGAAGGGGCTGCTCGGCGCCGCCGCCTTCTGCAAGAAGCCGCTCTTCGCGGCGGACAAGATGCTCGCCATGGTGAACATGGACATGGTCGGGCGCGGGCGGCCCCACGACATCGACGCCGCCGGGCTCGCCAACTCGACCGACTTCCAGGCGCTGGTGCGCAAGGCGACGACGCTCAGCCGCGCGCGCATCAAGGTCGGCGATGGCGGCATGCAGTTCTTCCAGCGCAGCGACCAGTTCGAGTTCTGGCGGCTCGGCGTCCCGGTCCTCTTCTTCATGGAGCCCGAGGAGCACGCCGACTACCACAAGGTCACGGACACGATGGACAAGATCGTTTTCGGAAAGATCGTGGAGACCGCGAAAGTCGTGACGGCGCTGGCGTGGTTGATTGCGGAGGCGGATCGGCGGCCAAGACAGGAGGGGATCAGCGGGAAGTAAGGTGGAGGGCGAGCGCGGGCGCTCGTGCTCACGGGATGCAGCGGACGCGCGGTGCGCGCCGCTGATCCCGCCGCACGAGACGCCACGGAGTCGAGGGCGAGTGGGTGGGGGAGGGGAGTGCAGTGAGACGACTCGTTCTTCTGAGTCTGCTCTGCGTTGCGAGCGTCCACGGGGCCGCGCCTGCATATGTCGCGCTGGCGACCGAGGACCCGCGCACCGAACGATTGGCGGCGGCGGCCGCTCGCATCCTTTCGCGCAAGGAGCTCGCGGGCGCGAGCGTCGGTGTCGACATCCGGTCGCTCACGCGCGGCGAGCGGATCTGGTCGCGCAACGCCGATCGCGGCTTCGCGCCGGCGTCGAACCTGAAGCTGGTGACGCTCCACCTGGCGCTCGCGGTGCTCGGGCCGGGGTTCGAGTTCGAGACGCCGCTCGTCGCGGACGGGCCGATCGTCGAGGGCGGACGGCTCGAGGGCGACCTCTGGGTCCGTGGCAGCGGCGACCCGACGCTGCAGCCCTGCTTCTTCGAGAGTGAAGACGAGAGCGCGCCACTCCGGCCGTTCGTCCAGGCGCTCGCGCTGCAGGGGGTGAAGCGGATCGCCGGCGACCTGGTCGTCGACGCGCGCGCGTTCGACGAGGTGCTCGTGCCGGAAGGGTGGCCGGCCGACCAGCTCGACCACGATTATGCGGCGCCCGTCTCGGCCCTCTCGCTCGACGGCAACTGTCTGCGGGTGCGCGTGACGGCGCGCGCCGCGCTGCCGCCGCTCGCCGAGCTGCGCCCCGAGGTCTTCGGCTGGCGGCTCGAGAACGACCTCGCCGCCGCCGCGAAACCGGACGCCTTCCAGGTGGCGCTCGCCGCGGTCGAAGCCGACGGAGTCGTCCACCTGCGCGGCAGCGTCGGAAGCGAGGTCGGCGTCGCGCTCGTGACGCGATCCGTCTCCGACCCGCCGCTCTACTTCGGCCTGGCGCTGCGCGCCGCGGTGGAGCGGGCCGGCATCGCGCTTGGCGGCCGCGTCCGCCGCGCCGAAGGAGCCGAGCAGCCGCGCGAAAAGGCGCGCACGCTCTACACCCGCCGCAGCCCGCTCCTGCCGGCGCTCCACCTCTGCGGCAAGGAGAGCGACAACAACATCGCCGAGCACCTCCTGAAAGCGTGCGCGCTGAAGCGGTTCGGCCACGGCTCGTGGGAGGGTGGCGCGCGGCTCGTCGAAGAGCTCGCGCGCGAGCTCGGCATCGATCCGACGGCTCTCCGCGTGGTCGACGGCTCGGGTCTCTCGCGGCTCGATCAGGTGACGCCGCAGTTCCTGACGGCGCTGCTCGCCCGCGCCTGGGACGCGCCGTGGCGCGACGACTTCATGCGCTGCCTTCCGATCAGCGGCGTCGACGGCACGCTCGACAAGCGCATGTCCGAGCCTGCGATGCAGTGCCGCGTGCGCGCCAAGACCGGCTTCATCTCCCAGGTCTCGGCGCTCTCCGGCTTCGCGCTCTCCGGCGACGAGCCCGAGCAGGAGACCTTCACCTTCTCGATCCTCGTGAACGGCTTCAAGGGAGGCAACGCCGAGATCAAGAAGGCGCAGGACGACCTCTGCCGCGCGATCGTCGCCCTGCCGCGCGCCGGCGGCGAGTGACGTGGACCGGAACACGAAGTGGTTTTCACTAGGCGCCCGAGGGCGTGGCAGTCACGATCCGCGCCGCCCACCACGGAAAAGAAGACGCCGCCATTCCCTCCCGATTCGCCCTCGCCGCGATCGCGTGCTTCGCCGCCTCCGCCTCCGCCGTCGTCGAGACCTACCCGTTCAAGTGGGACGTGGTCGGCAGCCTCAATTTCCAGCCGATCGACCTCGCGGTCAGCGCGCCGATCGGCGTCAACGTCACGTGGGCGAACCACTACCTCTTCGTCGTCGACGGCGCTGCGAACGAGCTGCACCGCTACACGCTCACGTCCGAAGGCGAGCTGGCGAGTCCGGCGCCCGCCGTCTGGTTCAGCGACCCGACCGGCTCGTCGCGCGCGACCGCGGTCGCGCTCGACGACAACACGGCGTCGCCCACCTTCGGCTACGTCCACCTGGCGGTGCAGGACTTGAACACGCTGGTGTGGACGCTCTGGACCTTCGACAACCTCGGCAACGCCGGCATCTACAGCGTCGAGGTCGCGGGCTGGCAGGACATCGTCGCGCTGGCCGTCGACAAGCACGGCGACGTCTACGTCGCCGACGCGGGGGCGGGGCGCACCTGGCGCTACGCCGTCGCGTGGTTCCTGAACTGGAACGTCTCGCAGCTCGTCACGGCCAACGCCACCTTCCTGCCGTACAACCCGATCCCGGCCGACGTGACGGTCACCGAGAGCGACCTCGTGCTGGTGGTCGACCAGTCCGGAACGCTCATGGCCTCGAACCGCAACGGTACCGACTTCTTCAACCGCTCGCTCGGCGCGCCGCTCGTCGGCTCCTTGAGCATCGACGCGCACGACGCGAGCGAGCGGCTGTGGGCCCTCGATCCGCCCGGCCCCGCGACCAGCTCGTTCGCCGACCGCTACTTCTTCCCGTCGTGCTACGCCGGCAATGGCTTCGGGAACACGGTCGACGGCCAGACACTGGCGGCGGCCCCCGGTCTCCTGAACGGGCCGGTCCGCGTCGAGTTCGCGCGCTTCTTCGACAAGCTCCCGACGGTCACCGCCCCGCGCTGCAGCGAGCGCGTCTTCGTCGCCGACCCCGTGGGCGGCCGCGTCGTCTCCTTCCTGGTCCAGCAGGTCGCGCGGCAGCCGTCGCCCAAGCCCGCCGCGTGGTGGCGGTTCGACGAGCTCGGATCGAGCGTGCTCGACTCGTCGGGCAACGGCAATACGGGCACTTTCGGGCCATGGACGCCGGCAGCGCGCGAGGAGGGGATGGTGAAGAACGGCCTCGTCTTCGCCGACACCAACGACGGCGTCGCCGTACCGACGTCGCCGTCGCTCAACGTCGGCACCGGCAGCTTCACGCTGGAATGCTGGGTGCGCACTTGCGACACGCGAGCCGTGCGAAACATCGTCGACAAGCGACTCATGGTGGGTCCGAGCGCGATCGCCGGCTACGAGCTCTATCTCTTCAACGGCTACCTCTCGTTCCAGGTCGCCGCCAACTCGAGCTGGTGGAACGTCGGCACCGCCCCCAACCCGGCCGGCTTCGTCGCCGACGGCCTCTTCCACCACGTCGCCGTCGTCGTCGACCGCGCCTCATCGAGCCCCAACTTCAACAAGCTCTCCTTCTACGTCGACGGCCAGCAGGTCGGGACGCTCCACGCCATCCCGACCAACGTTCTCGGCAACCTGAACAACAACCGCCCGCTGCTGATCACGCGCCACCCCTTCTCCGGCGAGCAGCAGAGCCTCGCTGGCGAGCTCGACGAGATCACGCTCTTCAAGCAGGCGCTGACGCCGGTGCAGATCGCGAAGATCTTCAGCGACCGCGGCGCCGGAAAGCCGTGAGCGCGATCCGCAACGTCAGCGCAATGCCGACCACGACCCGCTTCACTCGTCCTTCGAGAGCCCCTGGCGAACCGCGCGGAGGAACGGGACGCGTGCAAGCTCCGGCTTCTGACGCACGCGCTCCTCCAACAACTGACGAGCTTCGCTGCCGCGGCCGCTGTTCGAGAGAAACGCCGCGTAGCGCGCGAGCCCGCGGCCGCTCCACTCGAGCCGGATCGGCTCCTCGGCGGCGGGCGAGCCGGCGCGCAGCGGCAGCGTCGCGTCGAGCCGCGCGCGGAAGAAGGGCTCGCGGATCAGCGCCGCCTCGAGCGGCGTCCACGACGTGAGGCCGTAGCCGACGAGACCGTACTCGAGCTCGGGGCGGTCGTCCTCGATCGGATCGACGCCGGCCAGCGCGCCGGCGAGATCGCGCGCGTCGCAGAGGAAGTCGTCGGCGAGCTCGACCAGGCTGCGGAGCCCCGCCTGCTGCAGCTCCTTGGCCACCTCGGGATCGGCCTGCGCCGCGGCGAGCAGCTGCGGCGTGAGCGGGAGCAGGTCGCGGTCGCTGCCGATCAGCATCCCGGTCTGGGCGTGCTCCCAGACCTGCGTCGTCTTGAAGACGCGCGCCATCGCGGCGGTGGCGGCGAGCGCCTGCTCGCGCGTCATGAGATGGAACGGCAGCCATTGGCAGACGACGCCGCCCGGCTTGAGCGCCCGCCGGCAGCTCTCGTAGAACCCGACCGAGTAGAGCTGGGTCATGCCGGCGTACTGCGGCGGCATCGGCTCGAGCGTGATCACGTCGTAGGCCGCTGTGCAGCGGCGCAGGAAGGCGCGGCCGTCGTCGACGATGCGCCGGACTCGCGGGTCCTGGTCGAGGTTCCGGTTCGCCTCGGCGAAGCGCGGCAGGCTCTCGAAGACCTCGGGATGGATGTCGACGACGTCGACCTCCTTCGCTCCGCCCGCCGCGACCGCGCCGGCCGTCGTGCCGGTGCCGCAGCAGATCACGAGCGCCCGCTCGACTTGCCCCCCGTGCAGCACCATCGGCAGGTGGGCCATGACGCGCATGTACTGGTAGACCTGCGTCTTCTCGCCCGGCACGCCGGCCGCCTCGAAGCCATCGAGGCGCAGCGACGGCCGGCCGCCGCGCGCCGTCACCGTGACGGTGACCGTCGCCCCCTCGCGGTAGTGGACGATCGAGGAGGCGCCGTTCGGGCCCGCCTGCGCGAAGAGGGTCGCGTCGAGCTCTGGCGTCCCGCCGAACCTCGCGGGGGCGACGAAGCAGCTCGCGCCGACGAGAGCCGCGGTGGCGAGCGAGCCGAAGCGCAGCGCGCGCGACGCGCTGCCGCCGCGAAACGTCCGCGCGAGCCACGGCACGCTCGCCGCCGCCGCGCCGATGGCGAAGAGGTAGAGCGTGCCCTGAAGTCCCCATCGTTCGATGAGCTGCCACGGCGCGAGCAGCGGCCCCGCCGCCGAGCCGACGGTGTTCCAGAAGAGGAGCGAGCCGGTCGCTCGGCCCGGCCGCTCCGCCTGCGACACGGCGCGCCGGAGCAGCGACGGCAGGACGAGGCCGAGCGGGAGCGCGAGCGGCCACATCGTCGCGCAGGAGAGGGCGATCGCGCCGACGACGTAGCGCGCGAGCCCCATGCTCCCCTGCCTGGCCGCGGGCGCGAGGAAGATCGGATCGAGCCACAGCGGCGCCTCGCGGCAGAGCAGCGCGCCGCCGGCGCCGAGCAGCAGCGCGAGCGCGATAAGGCCTGGATCGCGCACGATCCTCGCGCGCAGCCGCGATGCGATCAGGCTGGCGAGCGCCAGCCCGACCAGGAAGACGCCGAGCATCAGCGCGAAGGAGTGGACCTTGGCCGTGAGCGCGAGCACCAGCGTCCGGACGAAGACGACCTCGGAGGCGAGGAGGACGAAGCCGGAGAGGAAGGCGGTGACGTGGTCGAGGAGGGAGACGCTCGAGGGTGATGGCGAGGGAAGAGGCGCGCTCGCCGACGCGGCCGCGACCTCAGGGGTGGGCGGCTCGACCACGGGCGAAGGGCGGGCGCGCGCGAGCGCGAAGGCCCCGATCGCGACGGCGACGTTGAGCGCGCTGCCCGCGGCACTCGTTCCGCGGAGCCCGAGCGCCGGGATCGCGGCGAAGCTCGACAGCAGCGCGCCGCCGGCCGCGCCGGCGACGTGGACGGAATAGAGCAGCGTGAAGAAGCGCTCGTTTCCGCCGCCGAGCCGCCGGCCGACGTGAGCCGCGAGCGCCGGCAGCGTCCCGCCCATGACGAAGGTCGGCACGAAGAGCACCGCCGCGCACGCCACGCCTCGCAGGACGAGGCCCTGCGCCGGGTCGGAGCCGGGGAACAGGAAATCGAGCCGCTCGACCGCGCGCGCCGCGAGCGGGACGAGCCACGCCGAGCCGCCGACCAGCAGCTCGAGCAGCCCGAAGAGCGCGAGAGGGGAGCGGCAGCGGTCGGCGAGCCGCCCCATGGCGAAGGCGCCGCTCGCCATCCCGACCATGAAGACCGAGAGCGTGATCGCCGTCGCGAGCGCCGAGGAGCCGAGCGCATTGGAGAGGCAGCGCAGCCAGACGACCTCGTAGGAGAGGCCGGCCGCCCCGCTCGCCACCAGCAGCAGCGCGAGCAGCCCCTTCGCTCCTCCCGACATGCGGGCAGTGTATCGGCGCGGCCGCGGGGCGCGGCCGCGCCCGCGCGCTCGCGGCGGCCCGAGCTATCATCCGCCGCCTCGCCGCCGGAACTCGCAACCACAAGGAACGCGTCATGCCATTCGACACTTCGACGCTGGGCGTGAAGGAGAAGGAGATCGTCAAGGGATTCGAGAAGGAGCTGCTCGCCGTGCTGCAGAAGTGCCGTGACGGCGTGGCGGCGGGGAGGGCCGGCACTGCGCTCGACCGCTGGTTCGGCGACCACGCCGACGCCTTCGCGAAGGAGGTGAAGGTCAAGGTGGCGAAGCTCCGGAGCCACCTCAACTCGACGAACATCAAGTGCGAGTTGGGCAAGGGGCTCTCGGCGGACAACAACGCGCAGGCCAACCACTTCACCGCCGGATTCATCGGCGTGAGCTCGCTGCTCGCGGTCACGAATGCGAAGACCCAGGCCGATCAGTTCGCCAAGGTGATGGTCGGGCCGAACTTCAAGAGCCTGGCCAAGTACGCGACGACGTCGCTCGGCACGTTCGCCACGCAGGACCAGTTCGAGACCCTCGCCCACGAGCTCAGCCACGTCGTCTTCGGAACGAAGGACGTCGCCAACGCCGACGGCGGCACGGCCTACGGAGGGGACCGCGCGCGCCGGCTCGTGACCGAAGACGTGGCGAAGGCGAAGAACAACGCCGAGAACTGGGGCTTCTTCATCGAGGAGTTCCGCTGATCCGAGGCCGTGCGCCTGGCATGGCCCCTGACATGGCCATCGAGGACGAGCTGCTTCGGACGGCGCTCGACCTCGCGCGCGAGGCGGGCGCGATCCACCTCCGCCACTTCCGCTCGTTCGATCCTGCCGACGTGAAGCTCAAGGGGCGGCGCAACCCGGTGACCGTCGCCGACGTCGAGGCGGAGCGGCACATCGTCGGTGAGCTCGCGCGCCGATTCCCCGACCATCGCGTGGTTGCCGAGGAGGAAGGGGGCCGCGCGGGCGGTGCGGAGTGGACCTGGTACGTCGATCCGCTCGACGGCACCGTCAACTTCGCGCACGGGCTGCCGATCTTCGCCGTCTCGATCGGCGTCTGCCGCGGCGACGAGATCGTCGCCGGCGTCGTCCACGCCGCCGCGCTCGGCGAGACCTGCTCGGCCGTCCGCGGCCGAGGAGCCTTCCGCAACGGCGCGCCGCTCCGTGTGAGCCGCGGCTGCGAGCTGCGCGAGGCGCTGCTCGCCACCGGCTTCGCCTACCAGCGCAATGAAGTCACCGACAACAACGTTGCGATCTTCGCCGACCTCGTGCTGCGCTGCCGCGACCTGCGCCGCCTCGGCAGCGCCGCCCTCGACCTCGCCTTCGTCGCCGCCGGCCACTACGACGCCTACTGGGAGCCGCACCTCAATTCCTGGGACCTCGCCGCCGGCATCCTCCTCGTGACCGAAGCCGGCGGCCGGGTCACCGATCTCGCCGGCGGCTCCTCCATGCTCGCCCAAGGCAGCGTCCTGGCGAGCAACGGCACCGCGCTCCACGAGACGCTCCTGCGCCACGTGCGATGACGCGGCAGCGCGCCGTGTCACTCCCGAGGGAGCTCGTAGATCCCGTGCCTGCCGTCGATCAGCCGGCGCTGGCGAACGAGCTCTTCCCAGACTTCACGCGCAAAACGGCCGGGCGGCGTGATGCCGACGATGCCCGACTGCCGGCCGCTGCTCATCGCGCCGCCGCCGATGGTCGACTCTTCGTCGAGGCGCGTGACCTTGAGGCTCTTGCGGAATGCCTTGAGGGCGCGCTTGAGCAGCGCGCGATCCGGTTCGGGCAGCAGGCGCGTTCCCGCAGACCACTCCGCGACCAGCCCACGGAGCGCGACGGCGTCCTTGGAGTCGATGATGACGGCGAGATCGGGCTCGCTCGAGCGCGAGGACCCGAGCGCCTCCGCGGCCGTGGCCCAGGCCTGCGTGCTCGCCGGTTCCGAGGCAAGGCTCTCGGCGACGGTCGCCAGGAGCCTGCTCAGGAGCTGGAACTGCGAGTCGAACATGGCTTTCGAGGATAGCCCTGCGCGACCTGGGTGCTCCTGCGCGGCGGCGTCATTTCATCGGGTGCGACCCTGGCCTACGCTGTCGCCATGACCGAGCCAACGCCCCTCGCGGTCGCGGCGCTCCTGTTGGTCCTCGATTCCGCGGCCTCGGCCCAGGTCGATCGCGTCACGGGCCGCCCGTTCGCCACTCGCTCCGAGGTCCTGGCGCAGCACGGCATGGTCTGCACGAGCCAGCCGCTCGCGACGCAGGTCGGCATCGACGTGCTGAAGGCGGGGGGCTCGGCGGTCGACGCGGCCATCGCGGCCAATGCCGCGCTCGGCCTCATGGAGCCGGTGAGCTGTGGCATCGGAGGCGACCTCTTCGCGATCGTCTGGAGCGCGAAGGAGCGCCGGCTCTTCGGGCTCAACGCCTCCGGCCGCTCGCCGCTCGGCCTCGGCTTCGACCTGCTGAAGGCGGAGCTGGCGAAGCTCGGCCGCACGACGATCCCGTCGCGCGGCCTGCTGCCGATCTCGGTGCCGGGGGCGGTCGACGGCTGGTTCGAGCTGCACGACAAGTTCGGCCGGCTGCCGATGCGCGACCTGCTGGCGCCGGCGATCCGCTACGCGCGAGACGGGTTTCCCGTGAGCGAGCTGATCGCCTCGTACTGGGCGATCGGCGTGCGCACTGCGCAGGGAGACCGGCTGCCGGGCGAGTTCCTCGCCACGTTCGCGCCGGAAGGGCGCGCGCCGGCGTGCGGCGAGCTCTTCCGCAATCCGGCGCTCGCGACCACGTACCGCCTCCTCGCCGAGAAGGGACGCGACGTCTTCTATCGCGGCGAGATCGCCGAACGCATCGACGCGTTCATGCGCGAGAGCGGCGGGTGGCTGCGCCGGGCCGACCTCGAACGCCACGGCTCGACGTGGGTCGAGCCGGTCTCGGTGAACTACCGCGGGCTGGACGTCTTCGAGCTGCCGCCCAACGGCCAGGGCGTCGCGGCGTTGCAGATGCTCAACGTGCTGGAGGGTTTCGACCTGCGCGCCATGGGCTTCTGCAGCGCGGACGCGTTGCACGTGATGATCGAGGCGAAGAAGCTCGCCTTCGAGGATCGGGCGAAGTTCTATGCCGACCCGGCGTTCGCCAGAGTTCCGGTCGCGGGCCTCCTCTCGAAGGAGTACGCGGCGGAGCGACGCAGGCTGATCCGCATGGATCGCGCGGGCCGCGCGTACGACGCCGGCAGCCCGGCGCTCGACCAGGGCGACACCATCTACCTCACGACCGCCGACAGCGAGGGGAACATGGTGTCGCTCATCCAGAGCAACTATCGCGGGATGGGCAGCGGGATCGTGGTGCCGGGGCTCGGCTTCGGATTCCAGGACCGCGGCGAGATGTTCGTCCTCGAGCCCGGCCACGCCAACGTCTATGCCCCGGGCAAGCGGCCGTTCCACACGATCCTCCCCGCCTTCATCATGAAGGACGGCGAGCCCTACGTGAGCTTCGGCGTGATGGGCGGCGCCATGCAGCCGCAGGGACACGTGCAGATCGTCACGAACCTCGTCGACTTCGGCTTCGGCCTCCAGGAGGCCGGCGACGCCTCGCGCTGGCAGCATGAAGGCTCGACCGACTACGACACTCCGAAGATGACGACCGGCGGCTGGGTCAACCTCGAGAGCGGCATTCCGTGGAGCACGCGCGCCGAACTCAAGCGCCGCGGCCACGACCTGCGCACCGACCTCGGCGGCTTCGGCGGATACCAGGCGATCCTCTGGGACGCGAAGAACCGCGTCTACCACGGCGCCAGCGAGAGCCGGAAGGACGGCTGCGCGATCGGGTACTGATCGAGTTCTCGACGAGGCGCGACAGGTCTCCGTTCGACCGCCGTCGAATCAGCGTGCATCGGGCGCCGGCGCGAACGGGCGGCGGAACGCCGCAAGCGCGGCCGGGTGGTAGATCGTGGCGTGGGTCTCGGCGGGCATCGGGTGGTGGTGCCACGTCCGCGAGGCCGGCGCGTCCTGGCCCAGGACGTCGGCGAACTGCTGCGTCAGGCGCGACAGCTCTTTCTCGCTGCTGCTGGCGAGGTAGAGGGTCCGGAGGCGAGTCCCGGTGGCGCGCAGCCGATCGCCGGCGCTCTTCCCGAGCTCCTCGCTGTTCCACCAGAGGCTCGGGTCGAAGGCGATCGAGGTGTCGAACAGTTCCGGCTCGACGAGAACGGTCTCGATCACGAAGAGGCCGGCCAGGGACTCGCCGACGATCGCGGTCTCTGCCGTCGTCCGATAGCGCGCCTTCACGGCCGGCATCAGCTCGGTGCGGAGGAAGCTGCGGAAGGCCGCCGAACCGCCGACCTTCGGCGCGATCTTCCGATCCTCCGCGCTCTCGGTCGGGCCAGTGAGATCGCGACGACGCTGCGAGTTCTCGATGCCCACGAGCAGGAACGGCCGCATCGTCCCGTTGCCCACCGAGACCTGCGCCAGTCCGGCGACGTGGAGGAAGTCCTCGCCGATGCCGCCATCGGGCATGTAGAGCACCGGAAGACGCGTGGTCGGGGATTGGCCGTAGCACAGCGGGAGGTAGACGTTGAGGCGCGATCTCGCCGAGAGCTTTCGACTCGATCGTGAACGTCTCCGCGACGACGAGACGAGCGCCACCGCGACCGCCGCTCCGCGATGTCATTTCATCGAACTCTCCGCGGATCGCTTTCGTGGTTAAGCGACGATGACGGGTCGCCGTCCGCGTCACGATATAGTCCGGTCCGTCGCCGCCACGGCCCGTCGCCCGGGAGCCGTCGCGCGCTTCGTGGGAGAACGCCATGAGGAACGCGGCCGTCGTGAGTCGCCGGCAGTTCTTGGGACGGTTGAAGACCACCCTCGGAGGCAGCGCGCTCGGACTCGCGCTCGCGGATCGGCTCGGCTTCGCCGATGCGCTCGCGGCGATCCCGATCGACCGGCTGAGGTTCGGTGCGCTCGATCCGCTGGTCGATCTGATGCAGGAGTCGGCGGCCGACGAGTTGATGTCGTTGCTCGTGGCGAAGCTGCGCAGCGGCACCTCGCTTTCCGACGTCGTGGGAGCGGCGGCGTTGGCGAACGCGCGGGCGCTCGGCGGCACGAACTACAACGGCTACCACGCCCTGATGGCGATGGTGCCGAGCTTCGAGATGAGCTCGCAGATGCCGGCGCCCTTCGCGGCGCTTCCGGTGCTCAAGGTCGTCCACCGCAACGCCCGCTTCGTCAAGGAAGCCGGCCGATCGCACGACGACGCCCTGGCGACGATCGACGCCGCTGCCGGTGAGCCGGCCGCCGGAGGTGCGTCAGCCGCCGGTGGTTCATCATTAGTGGAGAGCATCCGACGCTTCGATCTGCCGCAGGCGGAGCAAGCCCTCGCCTCGCAGATCGCCCGGTCGAAGGGTCAGGCCTACGAGCAGATCCAGAGCGCGGTGCGCGACGACGCGAACGTCCACCGGGTCGTGCTCGCGTGGCGGGCTTACGACCTGCTCCGGTTCACCGGCGAGCAGAACGCGCTGACGATGCTGCGCCAGTCGGTGCGCTTCTGCATCGACGAGGACGGCCAGCGAGCCCGGCGAGGACAGCCGGCTCCCGAGATCGGCGCGGTGGTCCGGAAGCTCGTGGACGACCACGGCTTGAACGGGCGGGCGCCGGGAACGCGCGCGCTGGACGAGAAGTCGATCGCGGAGCTTTGCGACACGATCTTCGGCGCCGACGGGAAGAGCGCGGCGGAAGCGGCCGCAGCCGCGCTCGCCGAAGGAATCGACCTCGAGAGCGTCGGGGCGGCGATGTCGCTCGCCGCAACGCGGCTCCTGTTGCACGATCCCGGCCGCACCGACGAATCGCCGGGAAAGCCGCGCGGCAGCATGCACGGCGCCTCCGTCGGAGTGCACGCCTCCGACTCGGCGAACGCCTGGCGCCACCTCGCTCGCGTCGGCAGCGCCCCGACCGCCTTCGCCAGCCTCGTCGCCGGCGCGTATCACACCGCCGGCCAGTCACGCCACGTCGGAGCGCAGCCGTTCGATCGGAACGGCGAAGCGTGCAAGAGGAGCGACCCCGCGGAACTCCTGCGCGAGATCGAGGGACGCATCCGCGACCGCGACCAGGTTCGGGCCTGCCTTGCGACCCGCCGTTACTGCGAGCTCGGTCATGGACACCCCGAGCTCTTCTCCCTGCTGCTCCGATTCGCAGTCAGCGAGGACGGCGCGCTGCACGCGGAGAAGTATTTCCGGACGGCCCAGGACGAGCACGCCGCCGCCCGCCCCGCGCACCGCGCCCTCTATCTGGTCGCGCTCACGCGCGTCATGGCGAGCAGCTTCGGCTTCCCGGCGCCCGGTCACGAGGAGACGTCCAGGCTCCTGACGGCGTGAGCGCAGGGTTGCGGCGCCAGTCGATCCGACGCCGACCGCGCAGACGCTTGACTCGATGCTCGACGCGCAGCGCTTCGCCTCGCGAGGCGAACAGTCCCCATCGTGCCGCGACACGCCACGGCCGTCCCGCCCGGGTCGACCTCGCGCCGCCTCGCTGCTTGCCGTTGTGCTGCGCGAGTCGCCGCCGGAGGTCGGTCGTGATCCCGACGTAGGTGCGCGCGGACGACACGAGGAGGTAGACCGTCCAGCTCATTCGGATTCACCGTGTTTCGTGCTCGATGCCCGACGTGCACTTCGGCGGAGGCAGCGCGTCGCGATCGGCGCGACCTTTTCCGAAGGGCTGCACGCCACCGCGCACGACGTAGACCTCCTGCGCCGACGCGCCGACTTCGAAACCGTGCGGCAGCAGGGCGTCGACCACCTCGACGATCGCGTCGAGCGGGCAGCTCCAGCACTTGGCACGCTGGTCGAAGCGCCGCTGCGAGAGCTGCCGCACCAGCGTGACGACGGCCGTGTCGTAGGGAAACCGGACGACGATCTGATCGCCGGGATCGTTCAGCTCGATCGAGCGCCCTGACATGCACGACTTCACGGTCATCTCCGCATCGCATCCTACTTGATGGGCGCGGCGCACCTCGACGGCACGACGGAAACTCTCACGAGCTTGACGCCTTCGGCGCAAGGACGCACTATCCCGCTGGGTCCCGGTCGAAGATGGAGGCTGCCACGATGCGCGTCGTCGGCCTGATCGTGCTTCTCGCGCTTGCGTCGGCGGCGACGCGGGTGTCGTGCAATCTGCTGTGGGGCCACAGTCCGACGATCGAATGCCTGCTGCACGGGGAACTGGCGAAGGAGGGGCTCGGCGTCGACAAGCTCGCGCGCTCCTACTCGGCCGGATACGAGGACATCGGCGGCGGAGCCAAGCGGGCGATGCTGCTGGTCCGCGATCCGAGCGGCGGGCTCCTGAGCCGCAGCAAGTACTCCGCAAACGCCTTCAACGCGATCTACGCCGGCATCAAAGTGGAGAACAACGGCCCGGCCGTCTACACGGTCGGCACGCAGCAGACGGGCAACTTCTTCAATCCCGCGAATCTCCTCATCACGCGCTGGCTGCCGGGGAGCGGAACGGCGTGGACGAACCCCGTGAACTCGAATTCGAAGATCTACACCCCGACTCAGCTCGGGCTCGTCGGCATCGAGGCGTGGGGCTGCCGCGTCATCCGGGCGTCGGCGACCGACCTCTTCGTGAGCGGCTGCACGGACGTCGAGCTCTTCGTCGCGCGGATCGACCGGGCGACGCTGTCGCTCGTCACGACGTGGGGCGTGAACGGCGTCCGGAGCGTCGCGAGCATCACGCCCGGCGGTTGCCCGAAACACGGCATGCCCGGCGGATTCGTCGACTTCGGCGGGTTCTATCCCACCTCGTTCATCGAGATCACCGGCACCAGCCTCTATCTCGGCGGCACGCTGATGAACGACCTCGGCGGCGTGCCGATCGACTACGACTTCGTCGTCGCCGGCTTCGACGTCAACACGAGCGCGCCGACGCCGTTCGGCGTCCGGTACAGCCGCGTGCTCGGCGACGACTACATGAAGGCGCTGGCGGTGAACCCCGCCGGCGTCTACGGAGTGGGAACGCTCGATCCTTTCAACGTGCCGCAGATGCTGCTCATCCCGTGGGAGCACAGCGGGACGACGCGACCGCCATTCGTCATCCTCGAGCCGACGCCGAGCAAGGGGAACGATGTCGAGGTGACGATCGCCGGAAGCAACTGCGAGATCTACGTCGGCGGCTACGGCGGGACCAGCGGTGCCACGTGGCACTACACGCACACGCTCACGCCTTTCTCGACCGTCACGCTCCCGGCGCTCTGGTCGGGAGGAGCGAGCGGGCCGAATCCGAAGACGTACGGGCCGCTCACGGCGGTCACCGACGAAGTCTACGACATCGGACTCGGGCGCGGAGCGTTCGCCGGCTACGTCTTCTCGGCCGGCGGCGTCTTCTTCGCCCCGGGCCAATACGGCCAGCCGCTCCAGTGCATCGCTCCGACCGGCGTCGTCCTGTTCAGCAACAACCCGACGCCCCTCGCGCCGAGCGACGATCGCGCGGTCGCGGTCGTCTATCACACCGCGTCGGGCGGGACCGTCTACACCCACGGCACCGCCTTCGATCCGGGGCCGAACACCTTCCTCAACTGCCCCAACCACTGGACCGCGAGGAACAGCCGCTACAAACCGTGACGACGGCTCTTCGCGCCCTCGAGATCGCGCGTCGACAAGATCGACTCGACCACGGCGGGGCGGATCGGACGCGCCGAGAAAGCTGGACATGACGCGCTTTGCCGGTCGGCTGCTCGCATCCGTCGTCCTGATCGGCGTTGCAGTCGAGCTCGTCCGAATCGTCCGCGCGCGTTCGTCCGTGGATCCGCCGCCGAGCTCCGCTTCGCTCGGCCGGGAGCCCGCCGACGGCTCCGCGATCGAAACCGAGCCGACGCTCCCGACAGCACTCCGCGCGCCGGTCTCCCGGGATCCGGAATCCGACCCCGAGGTGCACCATTCCTCCGAAGCGGCGGCCGCGCCGCGCGCGGCGCCCGGCTCGATCCTCGGCAGAGTGGTCGATTCGAATGGACGCCCGGTCGCTGCCGCGGACGTCGAGCTTCGCGTCGCGCGACACGACGAGGTCGGATCGGAGCCGTCGCGCGTCTCGACCGGACTCGTGGCCTCGACCAGCGAGCGGGGGGAGTACCGCTTCGCCTCGGTGGCGCCCGGCGACGAGTACCGCGTCGCCGCGAGGCGCTTCGGCGTCGGGGCCGGAGCGACGGGACCGATCGTCGTGACCTCGGCGCTCGAGGCGCGCGTCTCCGACGTCTTGCTCACCGACGGCGTCCGACTGTCCGGCGTCGTCCGAGCCGGCGGGCGGCCTGTGGAATCGGCCGTCGTCACCTGGTTCGATCTCCACGACCTAGCTCAGGGACTCGAGGATCGGAACGATCCTGCTCCCGCCGACGCATCGACGCGTCGCGCGGTCACCGACGCGGAGGGCCGCTACGAGTTCGATCTCCTGCCGGTGACTCTCAGCGAGCTGGTCGCGCAGGCCCCGGGACGAGCCCGCGTCACCTTCAGCGCGAGCACTGCGATCGACGTCCCGCGCGATCAGCGGATCGACTTCGAGCTCGGCGAGGCGCGGCTCCTCGCGGGCCGCGTCGTCGACGCTTCAGGCGACGGCATCGCGGGCGCTCGCGTCGTCGCCACGCTGACGCGAGACGAGTGGCGCTGCGACGGCGAGGCGAGCGCCGACGAGAGCGGCCGCTTCGTCGTCGAATCGCTCGCCGACGGCAGCTACGTCGTGAGAGCGGAGCGCCACGGTTTCCACTCCTCGGAACGAGAATCGGTCGAGAGCGGCCGCCGCGACGTCGAGCTCGTCCTGACCCGGCTCGGAGGCGTGACCGGCGTCGTGATCGACGAGCGGTCCGGGGAGACGATCGCCCAGTACGAGGTCTCGGTCCTGCGCTCGTCTCCAGGCAGCGAGGCGGGCTTCCATCCCGTGGCGGGACACGTGCGGCTGCGCTTCCACCAACGCGAAGGAAGATGCGAGATCGATGGCCTCGAGCCGGGCGACTACGTGCTCGAGGCATGGGTCTCCGGATACGCGACCTGCAGATCGGAGACGTTCCGAGTGGAGCGCGAGGCTCCACGGCCCGTGGTCCGCGTCCGCATGAATCGAGGCGGAAGCGTCGTGGGCACCGTCGTCGACCGTTCCGGCCGCGCGATCGAGGGGGCGACGGTGCGGCTGCAGAAGGGACCGGCTGCCGACGCCTCCGATCCGACGACGGCGACCGCGGCGGGAGGCGACTTTCGATTCGACGGAGTTGCGGCCGGCAGCTACCGGCTCGCGGTCCGCCAGGCGCGGTTCGAGCTGCGCGAGATCGTCGGCGTCGCCGTGGAACCGGATCGGGCGACGTCGGCGGGAACCATCGAGCTCGCGGACGGCGCCAGGATCGTCGGCCACGTCTGGGACGAGGCCGGCGAGCCGCTCGCCGGCGCCGTCGTCATCGCCACGGAAAAGGGAGGTTCGCTGCAACGCACCGTCTCGAATCAGGAGGGGCTCTTCGAGCTCGAGAGCCTCGCCGTCGGCGAGTACACGGTGATGGTGGAGGCTCGCGCCGCGCAGCCGAGGAGCGCCCGCACCGTCGTGCTGGCGGCCGGCGATGAGCGAACCGTCGACTTTCGCCTGAGCTCTTCGGAGTCGCGCCGCTGATCGAGGCCGTCGCGGACGCACTCACTCCGCGAGGGGAAGACGCTCGACCTTCGCGGCCTTGCGCAGCTCGCGCTTGAGCGACTCGATCTCGCCCGGCGACGGCGCGCGGGTCCGCCAGATCTCCTTCAATTCGTCGACGACGCTCTGAAACGGCGCGGGGGCCCGCTCGACGAGGTCGACGACGTAGAAGCCGGCAGGCGTCGCGACGGGACCCACGAGCTCGCCCGTCTTCGCGTCCTTGAGCGCGGCCTCGAGCGCTCCGCCGAAGTGGTCGTGGTGGAGCCGGGCGATCTCGCCGCCCTGCGTGCGCAGGTCGACGTGGTAGCTGTCGAAGCGCTGGATCGTGACGAAGTCGGTCTCGCCCACCAGCGCGGCGAACCGGCTCCGGTCGGCCGCGACGGTCTTGAGGAATGCGTCCGCAGAGGCCCCCGCCTCCGCGTCGAGCTTCTCGGCGAGAGCCTTGCTCACCCTCTGTCCGGGGCGCACCGACTTCAGCTTGTCGAAGAAGGCGACGCGGACGTGGGTGCGCACGGCGTCCTTCCCGAACTCGAGCTCGTGGAGCTCTTGCACCTGCACGTCGCTCATCGGCCGCAGCTGCAGGATCCGCTTCGCCAGGATCTCGAGCTCGAGCGTCCCGAGGCGGCGGTCGCGATAGCTCTGCCGGTCCATTCCGGCGTCGGCGAGCTCCTTCGTGAACGCGGCCTCGTCGCCGCGCTTGAGCAGCAGCATCTGGTCGTTCCAGTCGGCGACGAACGCCGCCTCGATCTCCTCGGCGGTCGGCCTCGCGACCTCGAGCCGTCGCGCCTCCTGCCTCAGCAGGACGAGATCGACGAAGTCGTCGACGTGCCGCCAGCCGTGGACCCGGACGAGCCAGTCGCGGAATCCGTCGAGGCCGACCTCCTCGCCGTTCACGCGCGCGAGGAGCGGGCGGGCAGTCTCGGACGAAGCCTGCGTCCCGGCCTGCGCGGCGAGGACGGCGAGCACGATCGAGCAGAGACCCACGGCTTCCATGACCGCCTCCTCGCGGGAGCCCGCCGGTCGCGACGGCAACTCCCTCCGCTCGGCCTTGTCACGAAAGCCGCGGATGCTAAGACCTGCGACCAGCCTTCCCAATGGCCGCACCTGCACTCGGGGAACGGGAGAACTTCGGAATGGCCAGCGCGCTCGGTCGATCGCTCGTGTCGGTCCGGTTCGTGGTTCCCTTCGTGGTCGCAGCGCTGTCGTCGCGAGCGAACGGGCAGGCGGTCGACCCGCCCGACGTCGTCGAACCGGGCGACATCACCGAGTACACGCGCGGCATGGCCCACGGGATCACCGAGTCGTCCTGGATCCACGAGCCCCAGATCGAACGCATCCTGAACATGCCGTCGCCGCGCGTCATTCCGATCAAGAAGCTCCCGATCGACCAGGGTCGCCAGAACGGCTTCCGTCCCGCCCCGAGGATCTTCGCGGCGTTCGACGGCATCACGAACACGGGCTGGACGCCGCCCGACTGCACGCTCGCCGTCGGTCCGAACCACGTACTCCAGACGGTGAACATGCAGGTCGCGTGGTACGACAAGTCCGGAAACCTGCAGTTCAGCGTGCCGCTGAACGACACCGGCAACCCCGGTTTCTTCGAGACCGTCGGCGCCCAGGGATTCACCTTCGATCCCAAGTGCTTCTACGACGACCTCGACGGTCGCTTCGTCGTCGTGGCCCTCGAGGTCTACGGCTCGACCGAGTCCTGGATCGACATCGCGGTCTCCGACGACAGCGACCCGAACGGCAACTGGTACAAGTACCGCACCGACTCCGTGACCTGGAACGGCGCCAACTCCTACTGGGTCGACTATCCGGGCATCGGATACGACCTGCGCGGCTACTACGTGACCGGGAACCTCTTCGGGCTCAACAACAGCAACTTCGGCGGCGCGCTCTACCGGATCTTCGACAAGACGCCGCTCCTCGCGGGCAGTCCGGCGACCTGGTCCGATCTGCAGGACACCGGCTCCGCCTCGGTGCAGGTGGGGGAGCACCACTCCAATCCGAAGTATCCGCTCTTCGTCAGCACCGACTCGAACACGACGATCAAGATCCAGGCGATCAAGAACGTCCTGACCACGCCTTCGCTGTCGACCACGACGGTGAACGTCCCCTATTACCAGTCGCCTCCTGGCGCGACGGAGCTCGGCGGAGGGACGATCGACACGCTCGACGGGCGCATCATCAACGCGGAGTTCCGCGGCGGCTACCTCAACGCCGGCCACGGGATCGCGCTTTCGGGCGGGACTCGGGCGCTCGCGCGCTGGTACGACTTCAAGACGAACTCCTGGCCGAATCCCGGCGCCGTCATCCAGCTCCAGCAGAGCGGCGAGGTCGACCTCGGGGCGGGGATCAACTCGTGGTACCCGGGCGTCGCGCGCGGCACCGGCAGCGAGATCGCCATCACGATGGCCTACTCGTCGTCGCAGGAGTACGCCGGCATCGCCGTCGCCGTCCACCGGGCTACCGACGCGAACGGCAAGGTCGGGCTCGTCGAGCGCGTGAAGCTCGGCACCACGACCGCCAGCGGCCGCTGGGGCGACTATTTCGACTGCGCGGTCGATCCGAGCGCGACGACGACCTACTGGGGCGTCGGCGAGTACCCGAACTGGGGGACGTGGATCGCCAGCTTCGACGGGACGCCGACGGTGCCCACGACCGGCCTGCTCTACTCGACCCGCGCCGACGCGACCGTCGACACCTTCTCGTTCAAGGCCGGCGACATCGTCCACCTCGACACGACGACCGGCATCACGTCGATGTACTTCGACTGCAGCGACCTGATCTCGGGCAGTCCGAACCTCGACGCCTTCTGCGTCCGCTCCGACGGAACGATCCTGATGTCCTTCGCCGACGTCCTCACGATCCCGGGGCTCACCGGCGGACCGAACGGAACGACGGTCGAGGACGAGGACGTCGTCAAGTTCACGCCGACCGGCCTCGGCGAGGCGACGGCCGGGACGTTCTCCTTCTACTTCGACGGCAGCGACGTGGGCCTCACGCGCACGAGCGAGGACGTCGACGCCCTCGCCGTGGACACCGCCGGCAACATGCTCATCTCGTTCGAGGGGTTCTGGGATCAGACCGGCATGAGCGGCTACGACGAGGACGTCCTGAAGTTCACGGCGACCTCGCTCGGGGCGACGACGGCCGGGACGTGGACCTGGTTCCTGAACGGCCGCGACGCCGACGTCGCGCTCGGCTCGGCGGGCGAGGACGTCGACGCGCTCGACTACGACCTCGTGGCGGGGACGCTCGCGCTCTCGACCGACGGCGCGTTCATGGTGCCGGTCAACCTGACGGGCGACAACCACGACCTCTTGACCTTCACGCCGACCGCGCTCGGCTTCGACCCGGCCGGGACGTGGGCGGTGACGTTCGACGGCGACCTCTGGGGGCTGTCGACCGACGACATCGACGGCATCGAGATCCTGCCGTAGCGGGGAAGACCGGAAATTGCGGCAGGATCGAGCGCTCGAGCCGGGCGGGCGCGCGATCGCGCGGGCCCGTGTGATCGTTCGCGGGCGCGTGCAGGGCGTCGGCTTTCGAGCTTCGGCGGAACACGAGGCGCGGCGGCGGACCCTCGTCGGCTGGGTCCGCAACCGCAGCGACGACTCGGTCGAGCTCGAGTGCCAGGGGCGATCGTCCGACGTCGACGCGCTGATCGACTGGTGCCGTCGCGGCCCGACCTCCGCTCGAGTGATCGGTCTCGACGTCTCGTGGCAGCCGACGATCGAAGGCGAGACGGCTTTCGCGATCCGCCGATCGAGCTGATCCGCGCCGCGGCGGACTGCATCAAGGGAGCCGGACCAGCTCGACGGTGTGCGTGACGACTTCGCCGGGAGGAACCTCGACCTCGAAGGGCGGCACCGGCCGATAGAAGCGGAAGCGGGGCAGCGTGATCTCGATTCGTCCCGGCGAGGCGAGCTGGAACCGCGGCCTCTGGATCTGCGGAGGGCCGCCAAGACCTCCGCTGCGCGACGAGACCTCCGCGGGACGAATCGCGACGTCGCCTCGCGCGACGTCGTCCCACGGAACCTCGGTCGCGCCGTCGACGAGCCGCAGGACGATGCCGCACGCACGGCGAAGGAGAACGGTCACGTCGTGCTCTCCAGGCTCGAGCTCGATTGGGCCCTTTCGCGCGACCACCCAATCGTCGTCGAAGAAGAGCACGTGGCCGGGGCCCGCGTGGGTCTTCAGGGGGTAGGTGCCGGGAGCGAAGTCGCGCGAGCCCGCGCCGCGATTGGAACTTCCTCTCCCCACCACCCGGTCGAGCGGGATCCAATGAACTCCGCGGAGATCGACCGGCTTGCCGGTCGCCTCGTCGACCAGACGAAGGATCCCGGAAGCTCGCGGCGGGAGCTTGAGCTCGACGTCGCCGCGACCCTGTGCGCCGACGTCGGTCGGCTGCGCGCAGTCCGCGGCGTTGACCTCGAGGGCGTAGGAACCCGGAGCCACGTCGCCCGCGCTCCACGCGAAGCGGCGGTTGCCCGAGTCGACCGGCCGCCATCGCTCGAAAGGGATCGAGACGGTGCTGACCTGCGTCGATCGCGGGAAGGGGTCGACGCGAAGTTCGAGTTCCGTCAGGTCGTACCCTTCCGGCACCTCGATCGTGCCGGCGAGCGGGACCGCTGGCGCCGCGCGCGGCTCGCGGGGAGTGCGCAACGCGAGGACGACGCTCTCGACCGAGTCGGCGACGAGCGACACGTCGACGACGTCCTCCGCCGAACCGTCGCGCGACGCGTCGTCGAAGAACGGAAACCAGGGCACTCCTGCGGGCGCGCCGTGCCGCAGAGCGACCAAGCACTCGCCTTCGGGCAGGCCGTCGACGCGAGCGATCGTGCCGGCGCGCGCCGGACCGGAGTCGAGGAGTTCCGGACGCCCCTCGAGGCTCGAGATCGTCACCATCGGCCGTCCGACGCTCTCGGATCTCCTGCCCTGCTCGATCAGCTCCTGCAAGGTGCTCGGCCTTCCGGCGGCGGCGCCGTACTCGTCCGGGTGCGCCGACGAAGATGACGCCGATCCCGTGCGGGTCGATCTGCTCCTGGTCCGCGAGAACGCGAATGGGCGACGCGACGTCCCGCGCGAGCCATCGAACCTCGGCGGAGGAGCGCTCGGTCCACGCGATTCCCGGGTGGCGAACGGGCCATGGCGAGCTGCCCAACGGGCGGTCGACCTGGACGACGGCGATGGTCGGCAGATCCCTTCCGGTCCGCGCATCGACCACGCGCAGGAGAACGCCAGGTCCCGAGTGCACCGGCTCCGCTCGCCGCACCGCCGCGCAGCTCGTCAGAACTCCCAGCGCGATCAACGCTCGGCGCATCGGGCGCTCCGATTACGTGGGGCGTGGAACGTGGCACGCGGCCCGCCGCCTTCGACGCTACCTCGCGCCGTCGCGGCGATCCGCGCTTCCCGATTCGCCGCGCTCGGTGTAGCCGAGGCTCTCGAGCAGACGCCGCGTCTCCTCGTCGGGCTGCTCGACGGGGCCGACTTCGCCGGGCGCGGGAAGGGTCGCCACGTAGGCGGCGAGGATCTGCTGCAGCTGGCGCGCTCGCTCGGGCTCGACCGCGTAGCGATTGGTGGTCTCGCCCGGATCCTTCACGAGGTCGTAGAGCGCGTGGTGGCCGAGCTCGCTCCAGACGAGCTTGTCGTTCGCGGCGATCAGCGCGCGCCACCCGCCGATCTGCCGCGCGTCCTTCTTCGTCGCGCTCATGAACGGGAGCGGGTTCACCTCGGCGACGATCGGGTGGCCCGGAAGGTCGGCGATCGGCGTCCCCTGGATCCCGCGCGGGATCGGGATCGAGAGCCGCTGGAGCAGCGTCGGCAGGAGATCGATCTGCTGCACGAAGGCGTCACTCACGCCGCGAGGGTGGTCGACGCCCGGCTCCTTCACGAGCAGCGGGATGTGGATCTCCGACTGGAAGAGCGAATCGCCGTGGCCCCACAGCCCTTCGTCGCCCAGCAGCTCGCCGTGGTCGGCCGTGACGACGATCCAGCAGTCGTCGTAGAGCCCGCGCGCCTTCAGGTGGTCGAGCAGCCGTCCGAGGTGGAGGTCGGCGTACTGGATCTCGGCGTCGTAGAGCGCGCTCGCGTAGTCGGGCGACGGGCGCTGCGGCTCCGGTCCGGACCAGAAAGCCGACTTGTGCGGCTCGGGCGGGAGCCAGGGGGAGTGGGGATCGTAGTAATTGAGGAAGAGGAAGAAGGGCCTGTCGGCGTGCGTGTCGACGTACTCGATCGCGGCGCGCGTCACGTCCTCGGCCGGCCGGCCGTTGAGCTCGCCCACCTTCGCGCCGAGGTCGACGAAGTGGCCGTCGTCGTAGGCGTCGAAGCCTCGAGCGAGGCTGAAGACGCGCTTGAGCCACGGGCCCGCGACGACCGCGCCGGTGGCGAACCCGTCGCGCCGCAGGAGCTCGGCGAGCGTGAGCTCGTCGCGCGCGAGCGGTCGGGCGCGATAGGCGTCCCATGACGCGTTGCCCTTGATCCCGCCTTCCTGCGTGAGATGGAGCGGACCCTCCGGGTCGAAGGTCGCGCCGTGGGCGGTCGGGAGCTTGCCGGTGAAGAGCGACGCGTGGGTCGGCAGCGTCCAGCTCGACGTCGCATAGGCGTTCACGTAGCGGATCGAGTCGGCGGCGAGGCGATCGACGTTGGGAGACGTCGGCTTCGCGTAGCCGTAGCAGGAGAGGTGGTCGGCGCGCGTCGTGTCGAGCGTGACGAGGAGGATGCTCGGACGACGCTTCTCGCGGGCGCAGCCGAACGCGGCGCAGGCCGCGGCCAGCAGGAGCGCGACGCGCCGGGCCTCCACGATCGACCTTGCTCCGCTCGCTGCCGTTGGATCCATGGGTCGCGAAGCCATCCTACGAGGGACGCCCTCGCCGAGGAGGTCGGTTAGGATCGAGCGCCAATTCCTTCGTCGATCGGGGGATGGATCGATGGTCACGCCGCACTCTCGCCGCCGCCGTCCGCCGGCGCCACGCACGCCGATCGTTCCGATCGCCGCCGGCGGAGGCGCCCTCGTCCTGATCGTGGTCGTCGTCGTGCTGATGAAAGGCCGCGGTCGCAGTCGCGCCGCGCCTCCGACGAGCCCGCCGGCCGCGGCGACGAACGTTGCGACCGCGCCGGCCACCGCGTCGCCGACCGCCGCGGTCTCGCCGTCTCCGAGCTCCGCCGCCACGCCGCCGAGCCCGGCGCCCGCGCCCGCGCCCGTGGCGCCAGCCCCCAAGCCTGCCCCGCTACCGACGCCGCGCGCGGTCCAGAAGAAGCTCGAAGCCGCGACGACGGCGGCACAGGCCGCCGACGCGGCGCGCGACGCGGAGAAGCTCGCCGACGCCGCGCTCATCGTCCAGTGCTGGACCCGCGTCTTCGAGCTCGATCCCACCGACGCCGCCGCGCGGCAGAAGCTCGACGTGCGGCCGCTCGAGCCGAAGAGGGAGCTGCCAGGCTTCTCCGCGATCGACGGAACGACGCAGCGCGTCCACCTCCGGCCTTTCTACGACGCCGCGCGCGGCGAGCTCACCAAGACGCAGCGGGACGCCGTCGTCGCTCGCTGGGATCAGGCGCGCGCCGCGATCGACGCGCGCGTCGCCAAGGCGCGCACCGAGCCCTACTACGAGGAGGTCGACCAGCTCCGGCTCCAGATGCGGACGATGAAATTCTTCGATGCGCTCGAGTACGAGATGGTGGAGAGCCGCCCGCCCTACGCGCTCTTCGTCGAGGTCGAGGGAAAGCCGGAGGCGCGCCAGCTCCGGCGCGAGGAGGCGGAGAAGAGCTACACGCCGTTCCTCGACGCCTACGACAAGAAGATCCGCTCCTACCTCTTCCCGCTGGCGCCGAAGCCGCCGCAGCAGGAGCCGCTCTTCCCCGTCTTCGTCCTGCTGCGCTCGGAGCGCTACCGCGACTACTGCATCGCCGACGACGGCGCGCCTCCGTCGGCCGGGCGACGCGCCCACTACGAGCCGGGGACCAAGCGCTGCATCACCTACTCGCCCGTGATCAAGGTGGGGCTCGGCGCGTTCGAGGAGGGGGTGCAGTCGCTCCTCCACGAGCTGACGCACGCGTGGGTCGATCGGCTCGCCTCGAGCGACGGCGGCGAATCGCGATCGATCATCAACCTCCAGTCGCACTGGTTCAGCGAGGGGATCGCCGAGTACATGTCGTGCCAGTTCATGCACTTCGGCGAGGTCCGTTTCCAGCCGTGGCGCTCGCAGCGCATCGCCGGGACCTACCGGCCGCCGGGCTGGCGCATTCCCGCGCGGGACGCGCTCTCGATCCCGCTGCACGGACTCGACGCGTGGGCGGCGCTGCAGGTGAAGGATCTGGCGCCCGACAAGCGCGCGGCGGCGATCGGAACGATCTCGAGCGGCTTCTACGCCGACATGAGCAACTTCATCCTCTGGCTGAACCTGCGCTCGGGAGCGAATCGCGCGGCGCAGTTTGAGGCCTACGCGCGCGCCGAGCTCTCGGGCAACGGCGGCTTCCGGGCGTTTCAGCGATGGGTCCCGGGACTCCTCGACGAGGTGAAGGACCTCGACGGGACGATCGACGACTTCGTGAAGCGGATCGCCAACGGGAAGATCAACCCCTACAAGGAGTTCGAGGAGGCGCAGGCGGCCGCGGGCTCGGCCCCGAAGAAGTGACGCACGAAGGCGGCGCCGTGTTGCTCCCTACGGGCTGATCTCGAAGAGCGTCCCGTCCGAGGCGCCTCCGCCGTGGGTTCGCTGGTAGGCGCCCGGGGTCGTGGGGAAGTCGGTCGACGCGCTCATCCCCGCGCCCACCTCGCGTCCGTCGAGCCCGATCGCCAGCGCGCGGCCGTAGTCCTCGTCGGAGCCGCCGAAGAACGTCGAGAACTCGAGCGTCGACAGGTCGCTCGAGAAGCGGACGAGGAAGGCGTCGGCGCCGGCCGCCTTGCTGCGCTGGATCGCGTCGGCCGTCACGGGGAAGTTCGTCGAGTAGGTGGCGCCCGAGAGATGGACGCGCCCCAGGCCGTCGACCGCGACTCCTTCGGCGCCTTCGCCGGCCGCGCCTCCGACGTAGGTGAACGCGACCAGCGCCGTCCCGCTCGACGAGAGCTTGGCGACGAAGCCGTCGCCCGAGTAATTCGTCTGCGCGCCGGTTCCCGTGCCGCCGCTGCCGCCGTAGCTGAATTGGAACGGAGCCGGGATCGAGGCCGGGACGAACGGGAGATCGGGCGACTCGGTGGTCGCAACGATCGTCACGTCGCCGGTCGGCTCGATCCACAGGCCGTGCGTCTCGGAGTACTCGCTGCCGCTGCCTCCGAAAAAGCTGGCCCAACGAAGCGTCGAGCCGCCCGGCGCGATCTTCAGCACGACGAGGTCGACTCCTCCGCCGCGCGTGCGCTGGTAGGCGCCGGGCGTCGTCGGGAAGTCGTTCGACTGCGAATGGCCGAGGACGCAAGTCGTGCCGTCGTCCGCGACGCGGATCGAGGGCGTCCCTCCGTCGGTTCCGCTTCCGCCGAAGTAGGAGCCCCACACGACGCGCGTTCCGTCGGCCGCGATCTCGGCCACGAGCCCGTCGCTCGTTCCGGAGAGCGTCGTATCGAAGGCGCCCGGAGTCACCGCGTAATGAGCACGCGTCGCGCTGCCGGTCACGTAGACGTTGTCCGCGGAGTCGACGTCGACGTCGCGCACGATGCCGGCGTCGTCGGTGCCGAAGTAGGTGCACCAGGCGAGAGCCGATCCGTCGGGTCGGAGCTTGGCGACGAATCCGTCCTGCGGCCCGTATTGCGGGTTGGGGACCACGTCGCCACCGAACGAGGTCTGCACGGCGCCCGGCGTCGTCGGGAACCCGGCGCCTGCGCGCCCCGCGACGTAGACGTAGCCCTGGTCGTCGACCTCGAGAGCGTAGGCGCGGTCGTAGCTCGGTCCGCCGAGGAACGTCGAGAAGACGAGCGACGTCCCGTCGGGTGTGAACTTGGCGACGAAGACGTCGTGGACGCCGTTGAACGTGCGGTCGTAGGCGCCTGCCGTGGTGGGGAAGCCGGGCGAGGCCGTACCGCCCGTCACGTAGACGAATCCGACGGAATCGACGAACGTGTCGCGGATCGTCTCGTCGCCCTGCGCGCCGAGCAGCGTCGAAATGGCGAGCGCAGGCGTCGTCGCGCCGTTCTCGACGTCGACCACGAGCGGCGACGTGGCGCCCTGGTTCCGCGCGCCGTCCCACGCGATCGCCGTCAGAGTGTGGGAGCCATCGGCGGCCGTCGCCGTGTCCCAGCTCACTCTCCATGGAGGCCGGGTGAGCAGCGGCCCGAGGTCGACGCCGTCGATCTGGAACTGGACGGCGGCGACGCTCATGTCGTCGGCGACGGCCGCGTTGACGACGGTCGAGCCGGCGATCGGGCCGCTTCCCGTGGGGGCGGTGATCGTGATCGTCGGCGCGGTCGTGTCGATTCCCGATCCGTGGGAGCCGCCCTGCGCGCACGCGGCGGCGACGAGAACGAGCGCGACGTTGCGCTTTCGCACGAGCGGAGCGCGGCGACGAGCGACTCGTCGAGATCGTGAAGCGTTGCGGTGCGAGCCTGGGGCGCCGGCCGCGACCAACGTCCGCGTGGTGATCGTCGAGTAGTGGATCATGCTTACGCCTCGGAAGTCGGTGGGCGCAATCGGAAGGCCGGCGCGCATCGAACGCGCGCAACTTTTTCACTCGCTCGGGATCGACACCACGATGACTCCTGCCTCGCCGCCCGCGATCACGGCGCAGCTCCTTGCGAGCGCGACGCAGGTCGGCCGTGCGCGGTCGGGCAGCGGAATCGACGCTGCGCACGCGGGGCGAGTCAGGGCGCGCGACGTCGAGCAGGACGAGCGTCGGAGCGGGAGCGCTCCCGACGAGCGCCGCGATGCCATCGCGCGCGTCGATGTCCACCGGGACGACGTCGAGCGCCCTCGTGGCGATCGGTCGTGGCAGTTCCGGATTCGCGACGTCGAGGACGTCGAGACCGCCACGCGACACGACGAAGGGCGTCGGGCCGGAGAGCGCCGTCTCGAGCGGGAAATCCGCCGGACGCGCTCCGCCGGGCGCGAAGCCGAGGTGGCCGGGGCTCCTTGCGGCGAGCGCGAAGAGGAACCCCCCGAGACCGCGAGGTCGTCGACGCTCTCCATCCCCGCGGGCGGCGCGATCCGGGCGCGAACGTGGCCGCGAGCCGGAGCGTCGCAGCGCGGCGCACGAAGCCTCACTTCCGGCGGAAGGTGAGCCTGGCGACCGGGACGCGCGTTCCGCCGCGGAGGAAGTGCGGCGCGTCGTTCAGCTTCGTCGGCCGTTTCGGGTCGAGGTCGGCGTCGGGAGCCTCGTAGGTCGTCCCCGCGTCGCCGCCCGAGTCATAGGCGTAGACCAGGAGCTCCTTCTCCGAAACCCACGTGCCGGCGGCGCGGAGCTCGACGCCGGAGACGCCGAGGAACCAGTCGGGGCTCGGCGCGACCATCGCGACGAGGGAGACCTTCGGAAAGGCGTCGGTCACGTGGACCGTCGCGCTCGCCGTCATCGAGAAGTCCTTCAGCGCGTCGGACTCGACCAGCTCGCCCGCGTTTCCGGAGCGGATCGCCGCCTTGATCTCCGCGTCGAGAGGCGAGTGCTTGCCCTCTTCCGAGAGGCGCTCGAGACCGGTCGTCGGCAAGCGGCCTTCGGCGAAGAGCGTGAACCCGTGGGCGTGCGTCGCGCCGATCAGGCCCGAGAAATGGGGGCCGGTGAGCAGCCCCGCCTTGGGGTAGTCGAGCGGATGCGACTGCGCGCTCCACATGGGCGTGAGCGTCACCTCGTAGGTGGCGCCGCCGCTCTGGGCCGCCTCCATCATGTTGAGCGAGCCGCAGGCGGCGAGCGAGGGGAGCAGAGCGACGATCGGCCAGGAGCGCTTCATTCGAGATCCTCCAGTGTGACAGGGCGGAACGTGGATGCTGCGGGCTCCTCCGATGCGCGCGGGAACGGATGGTTTCGACCGGGCTAGAGTCGCGGCTCCGGAATCCGGAGAAGGAGGACCTGGAATGAGAACGCCTCATGGCTGGTTCGCCGGCGTCGCGCTCGCCTTCGCCTCAGGAATCGCGGTCGCGCAGGAGCCGCCGCCCGACGGCTCGACCAAGCCCACGAACGACGAGCTCTACGGACGCTTCAGTCCGACGCTGCTCGGCGGAGTGGTCCTCTCGCAGGAGCACGGCGGCTTCTCGCAATCCGACCTCTACCTGCGCTTCATCGGCGACACGGCGTGGGGCTACCCGACGGACTGGACGAATGGATGCTGGTTCGACACGAACTGGTTCAACCTCCACTCGCAGATCGACGTCGCCCTGACCTCGATCCCGACCGAGGACGCGGGCGCCGACCAGCAGCCTGACACCTTCGACGACTTCATCAAGAGCGAGAAGGCCTACGTGGGCGCGGTGGGCCTCGACTACCGGCCGTTCGGCGTCAGCGTCGTCGGCGGCCACCGTCTGTCGTTCGGGCTGCGCGGCACCGCGGGCATCCAGTCGATCTCCAACCACAAGAACAGCGCGAACAACGCCGACCAGGTGAACTACTTCGTGGGCGGGGGGCTGCGGGTCGCTGACACGATCGAGCCGTCGGATCCCAAGAAGGCGCTTTTCAATCCGCCCGTGCACCACTCCATCGACATCCTCTACTCGCGCTACGAGAACATTGACGAGCCGCGGCTCACGGTCGACGCGCAGCTCCGGTTCCAGAGCGAGAACCACTGCACCTACTTCGTCGGCACGCGCGCGATCCTCGGCAAGGGCGAGGACGATCTCCAGGTCACCCTCGGGATCGACGTGCCGCTCGAGAAGCTCGGAAGCTGGATCGAAGGCCTGGTGCCGAGCTTCCTCGATCCTCGCCGGGCGTGACGCCTCCTGCGCCCGATCGTCGCCTGTTGCCGATCAGCGCCTCTCCCGCATCAGCGTCTTTCATAGTGGAGCGCCGCCGCTCCGCGCGCGTCGACGCGGCCGGTGCGCGCGAAGCCGGCCGTTGCGTACTCGTCGTCCTGCGCCGCGACGCCGTGCTCGAGCAGCGGCTCGGGACGCCAGACCACGAACCAGAAGCTCGCGATCGCGGCGCCCGATCCGGCGGCGAGCGGCGAGTCGCGCAGCCGCCGGTCCCACGGCCCGGCCGGCTCGATCCGAGCAAGGCGGTGGTTCACGTAGTAGAGCAGCGGCTGCGACCACCAGCCGTTCTCGAGCACGAGCGGCTCGCCCTGGCGCAGGAGCGGCGTGAGGCGCTGCGAGAGGCCGAGGTAGTCGCGCGGGTGGACGTGGTACGTCGTCCAGGCGTGGCGGACGCCGAGCGCGCCCATCGTGAGCAACGCGGCCGTCACCGCCCCCGCCGCGATCCAGAGGCGCGCGAGCGCCGCGACGCCGCACGCGACGAGCAGGAGGCAGAACGGCGCGAGCAGGAGGAGGCCGCGCGACACGATCACCGGGTGCACGGCGAGCGACACGGCGACGAGCGGCAGCGGCGTCAGCACGATGAGCGCCGCGTACCGATCGGCGCAGAGCAGCCGGACGATCCGCGTGCCGCGGATCCGCTGAAGCGGCGCGACGAGCTGCTCCCAGCGTGAATCGACGGCGCGCCAGAGCAGCAGCAGCGGCCAGGGCAGGAGCGCCGCCACGAGGTTGATCTTCCAGCCGCCGACGTGGAACGCAGCCAGCGCCAGCGATCCGAGGCTGGCGACGACGGCCGCCGCGAACGGCGCCACGTTCGACGATCGGGGCGTCTCGCGCTCCGCGGCGCTCGGTTCCGCCGACGCGGCTCGCGCAGCCTGCGCCTGCGCGGCGGCAAGGCGCCACCGTGCTCCGGCGACGAGCAGCGCGAGCCCCGCCGCGACGAGCAGCGCGTAGAGCGCGGCGCCCCACGGCGCCCGCCACGGGAGCAGCGCCGCGCGGTGCACCATCCCGTTGAAGCCGAGGAGCTCCGTCACCGCGCCCCAGGTGTCGTCGGCGAGCTCGTGGCGGAAGAACGAGTGGACCCGCATGTAGGTGACGATGGGGCAGGCGAGCAGGAAAGCCGCCGCCTGAAGTCGGAGCAGGCTGCGAGCTCGCGCCGGCGGCAGACGTCCGAAGAGCGTGGAGAGGAGCTGCGCGCCGAGGAACGGGAAGAAGTAGTACTCGCTCCAGAGTCCCAGAGCGCTCACCACCACGTAGGCGGCGCGTCGCAGTCGCGTCGAGCCTCGCTCGAGATCGGCGAGCAGCGCCACCGACGCGACGGCGAGCAGCGTCGCCGGCACCCACATCCGCGCGATCTGGCTGTAGAAGATGTGGACGCAGTTGGCCGAAAGGAGCGCCGCGGCGAACAGCGCGATCCCGCCGCCGTGGTCGCGCCGCGCCAGCCGGTAGAGCCCGAGGATCGTCGCCACTCCGAGGAGCACGGACGGCAGCCGCAGGCTCCCGATCCCCGTCCCGAAGGCGCCGGTCCAGAGCCAGAGGAGAACGTAGTAGGCCGGCGGGTGCTTGTCGTCGCTGGCGACGCTGCGGAGCGTGTCGGCGAGCGTGACGCGCGGATAGGGATTCTCGCACCACTCCGGATAGTCGATCCGCGGCGCGTAGGCCTCGGCCTGGATGAGCGTGCGCTCGCGCAAGCCGTGCAGCCGGACGGCGAGCGCGGCGGCGACCACGACGACGAGCAGCCAGGGAGCGAGACGCTCGAGCGAGGCGCGGCCCGTCATTTTCCCGGCTTCCCGGCCGCGCGCGCCGCGACGAGCGGCTGCAGGCGGCGCGCGATCGCCGCCGCCGCGACGCGATGGCCCGCCTCGTTCCAGTGGGGATCGCCGCGGAAGCAATGGGGCGAGACGCCGCACCTCTCGAAGTCCTCGAGCAGCGAGCAGACCGGACTGCCGCCGGCGAGCCCGAGCTCCTCGAAGTAGCGGAACGGCTCGCGCACGAAGGGGCCGAGCACGAGGTCGCGCCCGCCGAGGCTCTCGAGCTCCCAGTCGTCGGGGCACTCGCGGTCGCCGTACTGCCAGTGGCGCGGCAGGACGAAGACGACGAAGCCGGCGCCGAGCTCGTGCGACCTCGCCTCGATCCTCCCGATCGACGCGGCGACCGGCTCGAGGAAGGGGCGCGACTGCTCGAGCGGCATCGTGCAGTGGAAGAAGCGGTGGCGCGGGAGACTGCCGCCGGTCGTCGCGTCATAGAGCCGCTGGAAGAGGACGGGAGCGAACCGGTCCAGGAGCTCGATCGTCACCGGGAGGCGGTCATAGAAGCCGGCAAGCCCTCGCCGCTCGAAGAGGTTGGCGTACTTGATGTCGTCGTGCGGATCGGTCATGTCGAGGCAGAGGACGACGAGGTCGGGGTGGTAGCGCCCGCCGATCTCCGTGAGCCGCCGCAGCTCGAGCAGCGGCGACGCGCTCACCCAGCCGAAGTTGGCGACGTTGAGCGTCAGGTCGGGGAAGGCGGCCTCAAGCTCGCTCGCGACGAGGCTCGGAAACGCCTCGGTCTCGGGATGGGGCAGCAGCAGCCCCATCGTGAACGAGTCGCCGAGGAAGAGGAGGTTCATCGCCTCGGGCTTGAAGGCGTCGGATTCCGGCGTCCCGACGAGCGCGTCGGAGTTCCAGCCCGCCTCGCCCGCCATCGCCATCGGGCGATGGTCGGGATCGCGCGCGAGGACGCAGTGGTGGAGGCCGAGCCACGGAGCGAGGCCGGGCGCGACGAAAAGCTCGAGAAGCAGCCACGCGGCCGCCGCGCCGCGCAACGCTGTGAGGAAGCGCGGCCGGACGCGGATCGCCACGACGACCACGACGATCAGCAGCCACGCTCCGCGCGCGAGCGCGAAGGCGGCGGTCGCCAGCGCCTCGACGCGCTGAACGATTCGCGCGAGGGGAAGCGTTCCGCGCCGGCCGAACGACTCCTTCATCCGAGGCCAGAACAGTTCGACCGCGTTCGTACCGAGCAGGCGCCACGCGAGCTCGAGCAGGAGCAGCGACGCGAGGGAGAGGCCGGCGGCGGCCAGCAGCCGTCGGCGCGGCGTCATCGGTCGAGTCGCGGTCATGGCGTCCGGACGAGATCGCCACTCGAGCGGATGGCGCTTGAGCGAACCTCCTCCGCGTCGGCGCTCCACGGGACTTTGGCCGCGCGCAGGTCGTTGCCGACGAGCTGCAGGTCGCGGCTGCCGCCGCCGACGACGCGCAGGAACTCGAAGGTCCCGTCGAGCGCCGTGCAGCCGCGCAGCAGCGCGCCATCGATCTTCCGGAAGAGGATCGCCGGCTCCTCGCCGGCAGCCGCGGCCTGCCGCACGCGCAATCCCTCGAGCCGCAGGCCGTCGACCGACTCGACCGAGAGCGCGCTCTTCCAGCGTGGAGAGGCCGGCTCGTCCCAGAAGACCTCGACGTTGCGCAGCTCGAAGTTCCGAGCGAAGCGGATCGAGAGCGCGTGGTCGGACTTGTCGTAGGGCGCCGACGGGTCGCTCGACAGATGGAGCGCGAGGCCGTCGAAGACGACGTTCTCGAGCGGACGGTCGGGATGCCCTTCGATGGAGCTCGTCCCGACGCCGCGCGCGATCACGTTGCGCAGCAGGATGTTCCGGATCGAGCCGGCTGGCGGCTGCTTGTCGGCGGGCAGCCGTGGATCGATCTCGTTGCGCCGCTTCACGTTGAAGTGGATCGGGTCGCCGTCGCCCCACCAGAACCAGTCGCGGCGCGCGCACTCGATCACGACGTTCGAGACGACGACGTCGCTGACGTACCCGCCGTCGAATACCATGAAGGCGAGGCCGCGGTTCGAGTTGGCGATCACGCAGTTGTCGATGGCGACCCGCCGGACGCAGTTCTGGTTGCCGTCGCAGAACTTGATCGCGCTCGAGGAGGAGGTGAAGCGGCAGTTCGTGACCGTGACGTCTTCGCACGGCCGCGCCGGGCCGAAGAGGCTGGTCGAGTAGAAGACGAGCGCGTCGTCGCCGGTCTCGATGGTGCAGTTGGAGATGCGCAGGTCGCGGCAGCCGTCGGGGTCGATGCCGTCGGCCCAGACGCCGTCGGCGAGGCTCGTGCGGACGTCGATGCCGTCGATCACGATCCGCTCGCAGCCCCACAAGTGGATCGTCCAGCTCGGCGAGCGAACGAAGGAGAGGCCGCGGATCTGCACGTCCTTGCAGCGGACGAGTCGGACCAGGTGACCGACCGAATCCTTCTTCGGGAACGAGCGCCGCAGCGACTTGCCGGCCGCCTGCATGAGCAGGAGGTTGGGGCGGATGTAGCAGTCGTCGTGGTCGTTCTCGCGCCACTCGTACTCGGCGCGGCCGTCGATCGTCCCTCGCCCCTCGAGCGTCACGTTCTCGAGGTCTTCTCCATGAAAGACCGCCTCGGTCGGGAAGGCCTCCTTGCCCTTCGCCGAGAAGATCGTCGCTCCCGCCTCGACGACGAGGCGCAGGTGACTTCTGAGCTCGATCGACCCCGACGTGTAGGCGCCGGGAGGGACGAGGACGGTCCCGCCTCCCGCGGCCGCGCAGGCGTCGATCGCCCGCTGGAACGCCGGCCGCGCGTCGTCCGCCGCCTTCCCGCTCGCGCCGAAGTCGCGGACGTTGAACGAGGCGGCCGACTGAAGGAACGACACGAGGCACGCGAGGAGCACGACCGGGCCAGGGATCATGCGGAGAGCGTACAACACCATGTAAATTTCACGCCATGGCGGAAGAGGGACCAGTCGCGGTGAACGAGCGGCGCTCCACGTGGCTCGCGTCGCTGCTCGTGCTCGGCGCAGTTGGCTGGCTTTTCGCGACCGCGCCGATCGGCGAGTTCTGGTGGAGCGACGCGCCGCGCCACGCGCTGAACGGCGCCTTCCTGCGCGACTTCGCGCGCGACCTGCCGCTCGCGCACGCCGAGCAGTACGCGATCGACTACTACGTCCGCTACCCGGCGCTCACGATCCTCTTCTATCCGCCCCTCTTCCCCGCGGTCGAAGCGGTCGTCTTCGCGCTCGTCGGCGTCTCGCCGTTCGCGGCGCAGCTCACCGTCGCCCTCTTCTACGGCGCCGCCGGGATCGGAGCGCTCTTCCTGGCGCGCCGCTGGCTTCCGACCTGGAGCGCCTGCGCGGCCGCGCTGCTCTTCGTCGCGGCACCGGAGCTCGCCTTCTGGGGCCGGCAGGTGATGCTCGAGCTCCCGGCCTGCGCGTTCCTGCTCTGGTGCGTCCACGCGCTGCTCCAGTACTGCGACACGGGAAGAACGCGCTGGCTCGCGGCGGCGGCGTTGCTCTTCGAGCTCGGGCTCTACACCAAACTGAACGTCGTCTTCGTCGCGCCCGTGCTCGTCCTGGCGCTCGTCGTCCGGCGAGGATGGCGCGAGCTCGCGGCGCGCCGCGTTCTCGTCGCGGCCGGCGCGGTCGTCGTCGCGGCCGTGCCGCTGATGCTGCTCACCTGGAAGTTCGGCCAGGCGAACGTCCAGTCGGTCGTCGGAGTGAAGGACGCCGCCGCGTCGCGCGCGACGCTCGAAGGCTGGCTCTGGTACCTGCGTCGCCTTCCCGGCCAGGTCGGGTGGGGGCCGTGCGTCGCCGCGCTCGCGTTCCTCGCCGCCTCCGCGTGTTGGCGCGGCTGGCGGCTGCCGCGCGGCGAGCAGCTCGTCCTTCTCGCGTGGTTCCTGGCGGGCCAGCTCTTCCTGGGGTCGATCGACCTCAAGGAGACGCGCCACGGCCTCGTTCTCCTCTTCCCGGTGGCGCTCTTCGCGGCCAGCCTGGTCGCGCGAACGTTGCCGAGCCGGTTCGCGTCGCCGCTCGCGCTCGCGGCGGCGGCGGCCGTCTTCGGCGTGACGCTCGCCCGCCACCCCGCGCCCTACGTCCGCGGCTACGCCGAGGCCGCGGCCTACGTCGCGCAGCACGCGCCGCAGGAGAGCGCCGTCCTCTTCTCGGGATACCGCGACGGCTCGTTCGTCTTCCACGTCCGTTCTCACGCCGAGCGTCCCGACCTCGCCGTCGTCCGGGCGGACAAGCTCCTGCTGCGCGTCGCCGTGCGACGGTCGCTCGGCGTGGAGGAGCGGGCGATCACCGAGTCTCAGCTGAAAGATCAGCTGCGAGACCTGGGAGTGACCTACGTCGTCAGCCAGCCCGGCTTCTGGGAGGACCTGGCGAACCAGCGGATGCTGCGCCACCTTCTCGAAGGCCCCGATTTCGAGCTCGTCCTGCGCATCCCGGTCGAGAGCAACCAGAACCACGAGGACCGCGAGATCAGGATCTACCGGAACCGAAACGCCGTCGCGGCCGGGCCGCGCAACGTCGAGCTCTACCTGGACATGATCGGGCGCCGGATCGAGGGAAACCTCGATCGCGGCCCCGCGAGGTGAGCGCCCCTCCTGCAAGCGCTCAAGACGGTGGGGCCCCGTGCCGAAGAGAGGTCCGAGTCCGGCCGCAGGGCGCGGGCGGGCACCAGGGTCCAGGAGCCACCCGTGAGACGAATTTCGTGGGCGAGTCCGTTGGCCGTCGTGGCGCTTCTCGCCGGCGCCGGATGCATGACGCAACGGAAAGGGGCGGCCCTGACCGAGGTCCAGCAGCTCGTCGGCTGGATCGAGCGCGTCCACACGAGCGCCGAGCTCGCCAAGGAGCGGACCCACGCGGCGATGAACGAGCTGCAGTCGATCGCGGCGCTCGAGTTCGAAGGCGACCCGGTCGCCGCCTACACCAGCTTCGCGGTCGCGGTCGACCAGTCGGGCAAGCAGGTCGCCGACCTCCAGAAGTGCCTGCTGTCGCTGAAGGACGCCGGCGAGCCGGTCTTCAAGCACTGGGCCGAGGACCTGGCGACCTTCGACGGCGCCGATCTGCGCGCCCGCAGCGAGGCGCGCCTGTCGGAGACGCGCAAGCGCTACGACGCCGTGCTGGCCGCGGCCGACGCCGCGCGCACCACCTACGAGACCTTCGACCGCAAGCTGCGCGACTACTGCATCTACCTCGGCCACGACTTGAACGCGTCGTCGGTCGCCGCGATCGAGGGCGACGTGCGCGCGATGGTCGAGATGAACGTCGCGCTCGAGGCGCGCCTCGAGGCGTGCCAGGAGGCGGCGCGCAGCTACGTCGAGGCGGCGGCGCTCCCGACCACGAAGCCGGTGAGCTCCGAGCCGGCGCCCCGGCGCGGCGCGCGGGGTTCGGGCTGAACCCCCGCGCCCACCTTCTCGTGGCGGCGGCGCGGGCCCGGGCTCGCCGGCGCGGCGAGGCTCTGAAGAGCAGGGCGCGATGACCTGGACCCTCCTCGTCGGAGTCGTCCTGATCCTCGGGCTCCTGCTCTGCGTGGCGTTCCATCGCCGCGTCGAGCTGCAGGGCATGGCGCGCTCGGTGCGCGACCGCGAGCGCGCGGTCGGCCAGGGCAGCGTCGAGGCGCAGCTCCAGCATCCCGTGATCGACCTCTCGCGCTGCCTCGGCTGCGGCACCTGCGTCAAGGTCTGCCCCGAGGACGGAGTCCTCGAACTCGTCCACGGCCAGGCGATGGTGGTGAACGGGGCGCGCTGCGTCGGCCACGCCGCCTGCGAACGCGAGTGCCCGGTCGGCGCGATCACCGTCACGATCGCCAACCTCGAGACGCGCAGCGACATCCCCGTGCTCGACGAGAAGCTCGAGGCGATCGGCAGCTCGGGCCTCTTCCTCGCCGGCGAGGTGACGGCCCATGCCCTGATCAAGAGCGCGGTCGACCAGGGCGCCGCCGTCGCGTCCGAGGTCGCGCGCCGCTTCGAGCACCGTGAAGTCGAGCGCAACGGCGTCCTCGACCTCTGCATCGTGGGCGCCGGCCCGGCCGGCTTCGCCTGCTCGCTCGAGGCGCAGCGGCGCGGACTGCGCTTCGTGACGCTCGACCACGAGGAGGCGATCGGCGGCACGGTGGCGAAGTACCCGCGGCGCAAGCTGGTCCTCACGCAGCCGCTCGAGCTGCCGCTGCACGGCGCGCTGCCCGACACCGCCTACACGAAAGAGGAGCTGATCGAGATCTGGCGGCGGATCGCCGAGCAGCACGAGCTGCCGATCCGAAGCGGCGAGCTCTTCGTCGGGCTCGAGCGCCAGCCCGACGGCAACTACGTGGTCCGGACGCAGACGAATCGCTACGTCGCCCGCCACGTCTGCCTCGCCGTCGGCCGGCGCGGCGTGCCGCGCCGCCTCGGCGTCGCCGGCGAGGAGCTACCGAAGGTCGCCTTCAGCCTGATGGACGCCCAGTCCTATCAACATCGGCGGATCCTCGTCGTCGGCGGCGGCGACAGCGCCGTCGAGACGGCGCTCGGGCTCGCCGAGCAGCCGGGCAACCAGGTCACGATCTCCTACCGCAAGGACGGCTTCTTCCGCATCCGCTCGAAGAACGAGCAGCGGCTCAAGGGCTTCCTCGAGCGCGGCAGGATCGCCGCGCTCTACAACAGCGACGTCGCCGCGATCCACGACGGCTCGGTCGAGCTCGACGTCAGGAGCGGCGAGCGCGTCGAGCGCCGCACGCTTCCGAACGACGAGGTCTTCGTCATGGTGGGCGGCGTCCCGCCGTTCGCCCTGCTCCGCGAGGCTGGCATCTCCTTCGACGCGGCGTTGCGCACGGTGCCGCCGCGCGTCGGCGAGCAGGGGACGGGGCTTCTGCGCGCGCTCTCGATCGGCTTCGGCCTGGCGGTCTCGACGCTCGTGTGGGCGCTCTGCCACTTCGACTACTACCGGCTGCCGCTCGCCGAGCGGCCGACCCATCCCAAGCACACGTTCCTGCGGCCGGGCATGGGGCTCGGGCTCTGGCTCGGCATCACCGCGGCGGCGCTGATCGTCGCCAATCTGCTCTACCTCCTGCGCCGCTCGCCTCGGTTCAACTTCCGCTTCGGCTCGCTCAAGCTCTGGATGACGAGCCACGTCGCCACCGGCATCCTCGCGCTGCTCTGCGCGCTGCTGCACGCGGCGATGACGCCGCGCGACACGGTGGGCGGCCACGCCTTCTGGGCGCTCGCCGTCCTCCTCGTGACCGGCGCGATCGGCCGCTACTTCTATTCGTACGTCCCGCGCGCGGCGAACGGCCGCGAGCTCGAGCTCGCCGAGGTGAAGGCGCGCCTCGCCGAGGCGGGCGAGGCGGGCGATCCGGACGACGCGCGTTTCCGCGAGCGCGCCCGCGCCGAGGTCGCGGCGCTGGTCGAATCGCGCCAGTGGAAGAGCTCGTTCTTCACGCGCGTCGCCGCGCTGCTCTGGGGCGAGCGGGCGCTGCGGCGCGTGCTCGCGGGAGTGGCGCTCGAAGGACGGCAGCGCGGCGTGCCGCCCGAGCGGATCCGCGACACGCTCGCGCTGACGCGCAAGGCCCACCGCGCGGCGCTCGTCGCCGCGCACTTCGAGGACCTGCGCGCCGTGCTGAACACCTGGCGCTACGTGCACCGCTGGATCGCCGCGCTGCTCGTCCTGCTCCTGGTCGCCCACATCGTCTCCGCGCTGGTCTACGGCGCGATCGTGTAGGAGGCCGACGGTGCGACTGCGCAGCCCCAGCCTCTGGATCGCGGTGATCTCGATGATCGCGGTCGCCGGCTTCGTGCTGAGCGACCTCGGCCGCAAGCCGTCGCCCGGGCCGCTCGCGGAGGTGCACGCGCGCGAGGACGACCTCGCGGGCTCGCGCGACTGTTCCGCCTGCCACGGCGGCTGGGGCCAGTCGATGACCGAGGCGTGCCTCGCCTGCCACGAGCCGATCGGCTCGCAGATCGAGCGGCGCGCGGGGCTGCACGGGAAGCTCGTCGACGCGAAGCAGCTCGAGTGCGCCTTCTGTCACAGCGACCATCACGGCGGCGACTTCCAGATCGTCAACACGCAGAGCTTCACGGCGGCCGGCGTCGCCGACGCCGAGAAGTTCGACCACCAGCTCGTCGGCTACGCGATGGGGGGGAAGCACCTCGAGCTCGCCTGCGAGAAGTGCCACGAGCACGCCAACGACCTCGTCCTGAACCAGGGGACCCACCGCTTCGGCGGGCTCGAGACGTCGTGCGTCAAGTGCCACAAGGATCCCCACGAGGGACGGATGGCGCTGACCTGCGCCGACTGCCACGGCGAGGACGACTTCAAGAAGATCATCTCCCGCGATCACGACCGCTTCCTCCCGCTCGTCGGCGGCCACGGCTCGGCGAGCTGCCGCGACTGCCACGAGAAGGAGCAGCCGCACGCGCTCGAGCTGCTCGGACGCGACGTCCGGCCGCTGCGGCGCGAGTGCGCCGACTGCCACGACTCGCCGCACGGCCGGCGGATCGTCGAAGGGGTCGCCGAGTTCGCCGCGCGGACGACCGGCGCGAGCTGCGTCGAGTGCCATCGGCCCGGCCACGAGGACTTCGCCGCGGCCGATGCCGAGATCACGCGCGACCGCCACGCCGCGTCCGGCTTCCCGCTCGACTTCCCGCACGATCTGGCGACCTGCGAGGACTGCCACGATTCGCGCCTCACGACGTTCGAGCTGCGCTATCCCGGACGCGGCCCGAACGACTGCGGCCGCTGCCACGAGGACGTGCACCGCGGCCAGTTCGACTTCGGACGGCTCGAGCTCAGGCGCTGCACCTCCTGCCACGACCCGGAGGGCTTCGAACCGCACGCCTTCACGCTCGAGCGCCACTCGCTCACCCGCTTCCCGCTGACGGGCCGCCACGTCGAGACCGGTTGCGACGACTGCCACGAGCGACCCGACCCGAAGAAGCCTCGCGCGTTCCACGGAACGCCGCGCGGCTGCGATCGCTGCCACGCCGACGCCCACGCCGGCTTCTTCGCCAAGGCGGCGCCGAAGGAGGTCCGCGCGCGCGGCGCGGCGTGCGATCGCTGCCATTCGACCGGATCATTCTCGGAGCTGCCGGCCGCCGGCTTCGATCACGCGACGTGGACCGCCTTCGCGCTCGCCGGCGCGCACGCGCAGTCGGAGTGCGAGAGCTGCCACGAGCGCACGAGGAAACCCGACGCGAGCGAGCGGACGTTCGGACGCGTCGTCGACCGCTACGGAAAGCTCGCGGGCTGCGCGACCTGCCACGAGGACGCCCATCACGGCGCCTTCGACCGGCCCGAGCTTCCGCGCGAGGTCGAGGGCAGGACCGGCTGCGCCCGCTGCCACGGCGAGAGCTCGTTCCGGACGTTCGCGACCGGGTTCGACCACGGCCGATGGACCGGGTACTTCCTCGAGGGAGGCCACGGGAATCTCGCCTGCGCCGAATGCCATGCGCCGCTCGCCGCGCAGGACGCGTTCGGCAGGACGACCGCCCCGGCGCGCGGCCGGGAGTGCGCCGCCTGCCACGACGATCCGCACGGAGGTCAATTCCTTCGAAATGCGCAGACCGACTGCCAGCGCTGCCATAGGAGCACGACCCGTTTCGCCGAATTGTTCTTCAACCACAACGTGCACTCGCGGTACCGGCTCGACGAGACGCATGCGAAGGTCGCGTGCTCGGCGTGCCACAAGCCGGAGACGCTGGGAGGCGTGACGATGGTGCGTTACCGGCCGCTCGGAATGAAGTGCTCCGACTGCCACGGCGCGCCAGAGGATCCGCTGCGCCGCCGCAAGGAGAACGACGAGTGAGTCCTCTCCCGCTCGCATGGCTCTGCTCGTTCGTCGTGGCCGCGGCGCCGGCGCGCTGGCAGGAGACGAAGGAGACGACGACGGTCGAGGTCCGAGTGACGACGTCGGCGCCGGGAAGCGCCATTGTCGACCGCGGCTCGGCCGACGGGCTCGCGCGCGGCGATCGGATCGTCCTCAAGCCGCGCGGCGGCGGGACCCATGACGGCTTCGTGACCGAGGCGCTCGAGCGGATCGCCAAGATCGAGCTCAACGACCGCGGCGCCGTGCTGGCCGCCGGCACGCGCGGCGAGGTCACCGTCCTGAAGAGCCGGCTCGCGAAAGCGGCGCCGCCCGCGAAGCCGGCCGTGGCCGAGCCGAAGCAGCCGCCCGCTCCGCCGAAGGCGGCCGCTCCGCCGTCGCCGGCTGCGCCGGCGAAGAAGGAGACGGCAGACCATCCGCCCTGGAAGAACCAGGACGAGTCGTTCGCCAAGGGGATGCCGCTGCTGTCGCAGGTGAAGCCGCTGCGGCCGGAGGAGCGGGCGATGCAGGTGAGCGGCCGCGCCTGGGCGCTCGCCGACGTGAGCCGCACCGACGACGCCCGCTTCTCGAACAGCGCGTTTCGCGGCGGCGTCGATCTGACCGCCGAGAATCCGTTCGGGACGGGCGGGGCGCTGCGCTTCGACTCGGAGGCGCTCTACCGGACCGAGCAGGACGACGGCCACCAGCTCGACCTGCTGCCGCGCCGGCTCTCCTACGCGTGGGGCGGGACGCGCTTCGAGCCGACGCGGCTCGAGTTCGGCCGCTTCCTCCAGTTCGGCGTGCCGGAGTTCGGCGTGGTCGACGGAGTCGAGTGGACGCGACGCACCGAAGGCGGCGATCGCCTGGGCGTGAGCGCCGGCTACATGCCCGAGCCCGACGACGACTTCGGGACGTTCGAGGACTTCCAGGTGGCCGCCTACTACCAGTGGAACGGCGACGACAGCGAGCGGCTCGCCGTGACGACGGGCCTGCAGAAGAGCTTCCACGACTGGTCGAGCGACCGCGACCTGCTCGTCGCCAGGATCCGCCGCCTCTCCGTCGACGGATGGGATCTGCTGGCGACGGCTTGGGTCGACTACTACGGCGCCGGCGACCACGCGCGGAGCTCGCCGCTCGACCTGACGCAGGCGGTCGCGTCGCTCGCCCGCCACTTCGAGGGCGGCGACTCGCTCGATCTCACCTTCCGCCACGTGCGCTTCCCCGACATCGATCGCCAGGGCGAGTTCACGCCGATCACCCTGCAGGAACTGGAAGACAACCGGCTCGATCGCCTCGCGCTCTCCGGCTCGACCTGGTGGAGCGACGACGGCCGGTTCCACGGACAGGTCGGCGCGTGGAACGACGAGGACGACTCGGGCGGCTTCGGCGAGGCCGGCGTCGACGTGCCGGCGCTCTTCCTCGACGAGGGGAGGACCGACCTCACGGTCTTCGTCACCGCCGGCCCGTTCACCTCGATCTGGGGCGCTCGGCTCGGATACGGCGGGTTTACGGCGACCGGACGCTGGGACGTCGTCTACGAGATCTCCGACCACCGCCAGGACGGCTTCACCGGAGCGCTGCAGGATCTCGTCCACCAGCGCGTCTTCGCCAGCCGCAGCTTCACGCTGGCCGGCGGCTGGAGCGTCGCCGTGAACGCGCAGGCGCTCTACATCGACCGCGACCTCTCGTGGTCGGCGGGCGCGTTCGTCCAGAAGAACTTCTGAGGGGGGCCGCTCGATGCTTCTCCGATCGACTGCTCGAACCCGGTTGGGCCTCCTCGTCGCGGCCGCCGTCGTCGCCGCCTGCGTCGTGCCCGACGCCAGGAGCGGGCTGCGCCACCGCTGGTGGGCGGGGCTCGGCGCCGTCGTCCCGCACGACACGTTCCCCGGCGAGTGCAAGCTCTGCCACGTCGGCGAGCAGTGGAACGTCCTCGCTGAAGAGTTCGCGTTCGACCACGAGAAGGAGACGGGCGTCCGCCTCGTCGGCGCGCACGACCAGGCGCACTGCCTGCGCTGCCACAACGACCGCGGGCCCATCTCGGTCTTCTGGTCGCAGGGCTGCGCCGGCTGCCACGAGAACGTGCACCAGGGCGATCTCGGCGGCGACTGCACCGTGTGCCACGGACAGACGACGTGGTTCCCCGAGGGGCAGGTCGCGCTCCACCAGCGCACCCGCTTCCCGCTCACCGGAGTCCACGCGATCACCGCGTGCCATCGCTGCCATCCGGGCGCCGCGGTCGGGAACTTCGTTCCCACCGACACGGAGTGCGTGACCTGCCACTACGCCGACCTGCAGGTGGCCAACAACCCGCCGCACATCGCGCTCGGCTTCGTCGATCGTTGCGAGCGCTGCCACCTCCCGACCGACTGGCACCAGTCGCAGTAGCGACGGGCAACTCCTTCCTCTTCCTCAAGTTCGGCGTCCCGCTACCGATGAGGCGGGACGTGCCGGTCGCGTCGCGGCCGGCCCGGGATCAGCAACGGGGACTTCGGGGCAGGTCATGCCAAGACTCGGACTCGGCGGCCTCACGGCGATTCTCCTCGCGGTCCTGCTCGCAGGCTGCGGGGGCGGCGGCGGCGGCGGCGCGGGCGTCGCCTCGGCGCAGGTCGAGTCGTGCATGCTGTGTCACAACGGTTCCACGCACAACGACTACTCCGGACCCGGCCTCGAGAACCCGCACCCCTTCCCCAAGGCTCCCGCCGTCCTCTGCTCGACGTGCCACGGCGGCAATCCGCGCGGCGCCGACAAGATCAGCAGCCACACGCCTCCGCCTCCGCAGATCGGCGACCGGACGCAGTGGCTCAACGATCCGAAGGCGTGGTTCAACCGGCTCACGCTCGCCGGCATGGACAAGTTCCCGAACTACCAGGTGAACGGCGTCACCTACACCGCGATCGACTACCTGCAGTGGGTGAACCCGGGTGACCTCCGCGTCGTCACGCTCAACCGCGCCTGCGGCGCCTGCCACGCGGGCCATGCGTCGACCGTCTCGCGGAGCGTGCTGGCGACGGAGACCGGCTTCCTCGGCGGCTCGAGCTACTTCATCGGGCAGGACAACGCGATCGTCGCGCAGCGCGGACTCTATGACGACACCGCCTCGGACTACGCGATCCGGGCCGTGAGCGACCCGAACTACGCCTCGCACGTCGGCCGGGTCGGCGTCGTCCAGAACCTGATCGAGCTCCCGGTCTACAGCCGGTTCAACTGGACCGGGCCGATGCAGATCTTCCGCAACTCGGCGTACGACGCGCCGAACCTCGCGGCCGATCTGCTCCCCGACAACCGCGTGAAGACGGGCTCGCGCCTGGCGAACCTGTTCATGGAGCAGGTCGCCTTCACCTGCGGCGACTGCCACCTCGGCAGCGCAGGCGCCAACAACCGCTACGGCGACTTCCGGTCGTCGGGCTGCACCGCCTGCCACATGCCCTACAGCGCCGACGGCCGCAGCCGGAGCAACGACCCCAACGTCAGCAAGACCGAGCCGATCGATCCCGACGACATCGATCCGCCGGAGGTCGCGCACGTCCGCAGCCACAAGATCCACAGCGTGGCCCGCACGCTCAGCAACGGCGCGGTCGTGGAGGGGATCGCGGACGCCACCTGCGCCGGCTGCCATCAGGGCTCGAACCGGAACGTCATGCAGTACTGGGGCATCCGCCTCGACCAGAACGAGGACGTCGGCAACCGCGTCCAGTATCCGGCGAATCCGGTGACCCACACGAGCACGAGGAACGATCCACGCCTGTTCGACCCTGCCGTGGGCAACCGGACGTTCAACGGCCGCAACGGCTCGCAGTACCTGCTGAAGGAGGACTACGACGGCGACGGCCGGGACGACACTCCGCCCGACGTCCACTACGACGCCGGCATGGGCTGCATCGACTGCCACACTAGCTTCGACACCCACGGCGGAGACGTGAACGACCCATTGCCGACCGCGATCGCCAGCCACATGGAGCAGCAGACGGCCATCGCGTGCGAGAACTGCCACGGCACGCCGACCGCCTACGCGTCGACGCAGCAGGGGATTGCCTACGACGGCCAGGTCGCGCAGCTCGCCATGAACAGCAAGGGGATCCTCCTCCCGCACGTCGTCAAGGAGAGCGACGGCAACTACTACCTCTACAGCAAGCTCGACGGCGTCCGCCACTTCGTGCCGCAGACGCACGACGTCGTCGTCGACTCCGGCGCGCTGAACCCCTTCACGTCGCAGCCCGTCTACGACGCGAAGGGCTCCTACGCGATGGGGCGCGCCGACAGCGATCCGTCGAACGGCACGGGACCGCTCCAGACCGGGATGCCGGCGACCGGCTTCAGCCACTGCGACAACATGCAGTGCGCCTCGTGCCACGCTTCCTGGAGCAACACCTGCGTCGGCTGCCACCTGAAGGGCGAGTACGACGAAGGCAACAACTTCAGCAACATCACGGGCGACCGCATCGTCTACAAGCAGCGCAACGCCGACTTCACCTACCAGACGCCGGTCCCGTTCCAGCTCGGCGTCGACGCGCACAACAAGATCATGCAGGTGGCGACGAACACGAAGGTCTTCTACCAGTGGCAGGACCGCCACGGCGCCTTCTCGCCGGTCTTCTCCTTCACCGACCGCAACGGCGACGGCCACAACCCGACGAAGGGGATCGGGTCGCTCGGACACAACGCGCTCCTCGCCCACTCGATCCGCGGCCGCGTCTCGAGCACGAAGGAGGGCCCGCGCTACTGCGTCGCGTGCCACCTGACCACCACCGGAATGGCCAACTACGGCACGGAGTACACCGCCTTCCGGTCGTCGATGGCGATCCGCGACTACGGCAACCTGAACTACACGCTGCTCCAGCAGCACATCGGCAAGAACCCGGGCAACCAGCTCAACTCGCCGCTGTGGGTGCACATGGTGGCCGGACTGGGCAGCGGCCTCTTCCTGTTCGACGCCAAGGGTGCGCCGGTGAACCCGCTCGACTTCAATCCGAACCGGATCGGCGCGGACGGCATCGCCCCGGCGACCGTCTTCGACCCGGCGAACGTCGAGCTCGACCTCGACCGCATCGTCGACGACACCGGATTCTCCTACGCGTCGAACAACCACTCGATGCTGGACCCGGGCGTCGGCCCGAACCTGCGCGACGGAGCGGCCGACCCGACGCGGCCCGGTCCGCTCGGAGCGACGCTCGTCCGCCGGCTCACCGACCCGACGACCGGCATCGTCCTCGACTCGTGGATCGACGCCAACGCGACCCTGCAGGGAGACGCCCCGCTCTACGTGCACTGAGATGCGCTGCGCTCCCCGTCGCGCAGCGTCTTTAGCGACCGACGGCCGCGTTCCCGGGAAGTGCCCCGCGCCCGGGAGCGCGGCCGCGATCCTTCCGTAGAGTGCCCGCGCATGGCTGCCGGGCTGATCTTCGGGCTCTGCCTCCTGACGGCGCTGCTCTTCCGGTTCGGCTCGAGCGGCGCCGGGCTCGCGGCGGCCGGCGCCACGGCGCTCGCCTCGATCGGCGTCGGCGTCTCGGCGAAGCGGCTCGGGCCCGTCGAGACCGGCGGCCTTCTCATGCTCGCCGCCGCGCTCTCGATCGCGGGCGCGCTCCCGGGAGTCTGGCCCTGCGGACTCGAATGCCACAGCGCGGACGACTACCGAACGCTCTTCGACCTGCCCGTCTTCCTGCTCGCGGCGGCGGCCTATCTCGCGGCCGCTGCCGCCTTCCTGGCGCTGCAGCGCCGTCCCGGCCTCGCGGAGCTCGCGGCCTGGGGGCTGATCGGCGCGACCGTCTACTACCTTGGCTTGAGCGCGCGGCTGGGGCTCGCGTGCGGACCGTGCCTTTCGGTCCACACGGCCGTCGTCGCGACGCTCGCGGGCGTCGCGCGCGGCCGATCGCGCTTCACCGCGCGCAGCGCCTGCGCCGTCGTCGCGCTTCTCCTCCTGCGCGAGCTCCACCGTCTCGAGCTCGATCGCCCGGCTCCGGCCGTCCCGCCGCCGGTCGCCGCCGTGGACGACGACGTGGTCTTCCGCGCGGCCGATCTCGGCCGGCGGCTCGGCGAGGGAAACCAGGCGCTGCGCGTCGAGATCGTCGTGAGCTTCAAGTGCGCCCACTGCGGCGGCGCGTTCGCCCCGCTCCACGACGCGCTCCGTCCCTTCGCCGAGAAGTCGGGCGTCGAGATCGTCCTTCGCCACGCCCTTACCAGCCGCAAGCCGGCGGCGAAGGAGCTGCTCAAGTACGCCTTCGCCGCCGCCGCGCGCGGCCGCTACGAGGAGCTGATGGTCGCCGGCTACGCGGCGCTCGGCGCCGTGTACGAGATCCCGAGGGGCTCCGCCGCGGACGGAGAGAAGGCCTACGAGGAGATGCGCGAACGGATGCGCAACGAGGACGCGCTCACGCTCGCCAAGCTCAAAGAGAAGCTCGACCTGAAGGAGGAGGCGGCGCTGATCGCCGGACATCCCGCCGCCTTCGATCGCCTGCTGCGCGAGGAGGACGACGCGCTCAAGGCGCTGGAATTCGCGGGCGGGATGCCGCTCGTCGTGCTGATCGAACCGGCGTCCGGCGCGACGCTCGAGCGTCTCGAACGGCCGTCGGTCGAGAAGATCGTGGCCGCCGTCAAGCGCCACCTGCGTCGCCGATGACGCCGGACGCGCCGTCGTTACTCGGCGGAGGAGGTCGCGTACACTTGGCCGCCGTGGAGCGCGGGAACGAAAGTCAGAAGGCGTCCAGCGACGGCGCCACGTCGTTCGAGCTCAAGTTCCTCGTTTCCGAACAGGTGGCGGCCCGCGTCGAGGCATGGGCGGGTGATCGGCTCGCTCTCGACGAGCACGGCGATCCGATCCACGACGGCCGCTACTTCACGACGACGCTCTACCTCGACACGCCGGCGTTCGACGTCTTCTTCCGGACTCCCGGATTCCGTCGCCGCAAGTACCGCGTCCGCCGCTACGGGAGCGAGTCGACGCTCTTCCTCGAGCGCAAGGTGAGAAGGGGCGACGAGGTGCGAAAGCAGCGGGAACCCGTCGCGCTCGCGGAGCTCGACCGCCTCCTCGCGCCGTCCGCGCCCGCAACGGCCGAAACGTGGTTTCGTCGTGAAGTCCTCGATCGCGGGATGGGGCCGTCGGGACTCGTGAGCTACTGGCGCACCGCCTTCGTCGGCGCCGGCAGCGACGGGCCGTTGCGCCTCACGCTCGATCGCGCGGTGCGCGGCCGCGCGACGTCGACGCTCGAGGTCGCGGCCGTCGACGGCGGCCACCCGCTCGTCGACGGCGAGGTGATCTGCGAGCTCAAGTTCAAGGCGGCGATGCCGGCGCTCTTCCGGCAGCTCG
>Ga0247727_10000174_pt1 | contig 145574 bp, 112 predicted proteins | sample WisWelCaveWW1625_FD_202498 | JGI IMG/M metagenome (GOLD analysis project Ga0247727, IMG submission 202498) | Biofilm microbial communities from Wishing Well Cave, Virginia, United States - WW16-25 | ecosystem: Environmental > Aquatic > Deep subsurface > Groundwater > Cave microbial mat... | reverse complement strand
TTGCGGTCGGCGGCCTCGACGCCATCGCGCGGCTCATCGCCCGGCTCCCCGCGTTGACGCGCGCCGTCCCCGCGGCCGCGGCCGCGCTCCTGATCGCGTGGCCGGCGGGCGCGCGGCTCGCCGGCGCGACCGGCCGCCTCAGCCGCGGCGAGCTCGGCGAGTTCCGCGCACCCACGACGGAGACTCTTCGCGCGCAGACCGCGGCGACCGACATCGTCGTGTCCGACGATCTCTCGATCGCGTGGTACGCGCACCGGCGGGTCGTGTGGCTGCCGTGGGACGCCGCGTCCCTCCGCGCCCTCGACGCGGCGATCCCGATCGACGCGGTCTACCTCCGGCAAACGGCCGACCGGATCCGGTACTACCTCGGAGACGAGACGCGCGACGCGATCGTCGCGTTTGTCCGGGACGAGTGCGAGCCGGGCGTCGCTGAGCCCGACGGATCGGGCTTGCTGTTCCGCCGACGCCGCGCGGAGGCCGCGCGATGAGGCGCGCCGCCGGCGTCACCCGCGATCTCGCGATTCTTCTCCTAATCGGCGCGCCGCTCGTCGCGCTCGGCGGCCTGGCGTGCTACCACGGCGCTTTCGGGTCGACGCAAGATGCGATCGACTACGCGCAGATCGCCAGAAACCTGCTCGAAGGGCGCGGGTTCACTTCCGACATCGCGCTGCCGATCTCCCTCGCGTTTCCGTTCGGCAGGACGCTCCCGCAGCCCATCCTGTATCGCCCCCCGCTTCCTTCGATCGCGCTCGTTCCGTTTCTCGCGGCGTTCGGCAGCCGCGACGCGGCGCTCCTCGCGGCGACCTTCATGTTCACGCTTCTCGCGGGCATCGCGACGTACTTCCTCGGCCGTCGCGTCGGGGGCGCGAACCGGGGCCGGGCCCTCGGTCTGGCGGCCGCGGCAATCGTTCTATTGAACACCGGGCTCGGAGAGGAGATCGGGAACGCGACCGCCGAACCGCTCGCGACCCTCCTCGTCGCGCTTCTATTCCTCTCGGCGGTCAGCGGGCGCGCGTTCCTAGCCGGCCTTTTGTTCGGCGCCATCCTGACCGCGAAACTTCACATTGCCGTCATCCTGCCGGTTCTTTTCATCCCGCCGTTTCTTCGCGGGATCCGCTGGCGCGCGAACGCCGTTCGGTTCGCTATCGGCGCGCTCCTCGCGTTCTCCCCATGGCTCGTTCGGAACGTGATCGTGACCGGGAAACCCGTTTTCGACCTGCACGCATTCACCGAGACGCAGCGAGCAAACTGGTCCGGACCCGGTTCGAGCTACGCGGCTCACCGCCGGACCGAAGCCACGTCGTCCGGGAGCGTCCTCGTCGAACGACCCGACCGCCTCTTGCGCTACGCGAGCAGTCTCCTGTGGTCCACCGCGCGACACCTTCCGCGCTACGTCGGCCCGGGGATCGTCGTCCTCCTCGTGTTCTCGTTCTTTGTTAGACCGGGTCCCGCCGCTGGACGCGACGCCCATCTCATCGCGCACCTCGCGTTCGGAATGATGGCGCTCGGGCTCGCGCCGATCGCCCTCACGCCGCGTTACTTGATCGTGCTCCTCCCGCTCGCTGCGGTCAGCGGCGCAAACGCGCTCCTCGAGTGGCTCGAGCGCCGGCCCCGCGGCGCGGTCCGCGTCGCGATCGCCGTCGTGCTGATCGCCCTCGTCGCGGCGCCTCCCGCGGCGCGCCTGCGGGGCGCGGCAGACGGTCTCGCGCGCGGCAACCTCGGACGGTTCTGGCCCCCGGCCACAGAGAATCTCCGGTCGCGGACGTCCACCGACGACACGATCGTGTCGGACGACCTCTCGATCGCGTGGTACGGACGCCGGCGGGTCGTCTGGGTCCCGTGGGATGCGGCGGGCCTCCGGACGCTCGACGAAGCGATCCCGATCGATGCCGTTTACCTACGGGCGGAGGACGCCGAGCTCGAGCGCAAGCTCGGCAGCCAGTCCCGGCACGCGATCGCGGAGTTCATCGCGCGGGAGTGCGAACCGGCGGGCGTCGAGCGCGACGGGACGGGGCGTCTCTTCCTGAGACGGCGGGCGAGCGGCGAGCGCTGAGGCGCGCACGCCCCGTCCACCGCAGACCCGCCGCCGCGTTGACGGCGGCCGCACGCGCGGCCTAGACTGTGTCCATGTCACTGCGCGCGGCCGGCGGCTGGCACGCCATCGCCTACTCACTCCGCCGGGCGCGCCGCGCCGGCGGGTTTCTCGCGCTCCTGCGCCGCCTCCGCTCGCGAAACGCGTGCAAGACGTGCGCGCTCGGGATGGGCGGCCAGCGCGGCGGGATGGTCAACGAGCGCGGCCACTTCCCCGAAGTCTGCAAGAAGTCGATCCAAGCGCAGACGGCGGATATGCAGGGCCCGATCCCCGAGAGCGTCTTCGGCACCGCTTCGCTCGCCGCGTTCGCGACGCTCTCCGAGCGCGAGCTCGAAGACCTGGGCCGACTCGCGTTCCCTCTCGTCGCGCGGCCCGGCGACACGCACTACAGGCGCGCCTCATGGGAAGACGCGATCGCCCTCGCGAGTGGCGCGCTCGCCGCCGCCCCCCCCGACGAGGCCGTCTTCTACTCGTCGGGCCGCGCGTCGAACGAAGCGGCGTTCCTGCTCCAATGCTTCGCGCGCGCGTACGGGACGAACAACGTCAACAACTGTTCCTACTATTGCCACCAAGCGTCGGGCGTCGGACTGAACCGGGCCGTCGGGAGCGGAACCGCGACGGTCAGCCTCGACGACCTCGAGCGCGCTGACCTCGCCGTCGTGATCGGCGCCAACCCGGCGTCGAACCATCCGCGCTTGATCGCCGAACTCGTGCGCCTGCGCCGGCGCGGCGGACGAGTGATCGTCATCAATCCGCTGCGCGAGCTCGGCCTCGTCCGATTCCGGATTCCTTCCGACCCGATCAGCCTTCTGTTCGGGTCGAACGTCTCGGATCTGTACCTACAATCGCACATCGGAAGCGATGCCGCGGTCCTCGTTGGGATGCTCAAGCGCGTGATCGAGCGGGACGCGGTCGATCGCGAGTTCGTCGAGACGCGCACCGAGTGCTGGGCGGACGCGGAGGCGGGGGCCCGCTCGTCGGAATGGCCCGCGATCGAGCGCGCGACCGGGCTTTCGCGAGCGCGAATCGAGGAGGCGGGCGATTGGTGCGCCGCGTCGCGCGGGACGATCTTCCTCTGGGCGATGGGGATCACGCACCACGCGCACGGCGTGCGGAACGTCCTTGCGATCGCGAACCTCGCGCTCGCGCGCGGGATGGTGGCGCGGCAGGGCGCCGGGCTTCTTCCGATCCGCGGCCACTCGAACGTTCAGGGAATCGGATCCGTCGGGTTCACGCCGGCGCTTCGCCGCGACTTTCAGAGCGCGATGGAGACGGCGTACGGGTTTCGGTTTTCGCAGACGCCGGGGCTCACGACGTTTCAAACGATGGACGCCGCGGCGGCCGGCCGCGTGCGCGTGCTCCTCCAACTCGGCGGCAACCTGTACGGATCGAACCCGGACAGCCGCCACGCGGAGGCGGCCCTCGGCCGCGTCGAGACGACGGTCTTCCTTTCGACGAAGCTCAACACGAGCCACGCGCGCGGGCGCGGCCGCACGACGGTGATCTTCCCCGTCAAGACCCGCGACGAAGAGGCGCAGGCGACGACGCAGGAGTCGATGTTCAACTACGTGAGGCTGTCGGACGGCGGGCAGCCGCCGGTCGGGCCCGACGTCCGCTCGGAAATCGACGTGATCACGGAGATCGCCGCGCGCGTCCTCGCGGACGGGCCGCTCGACTGGCGGAGGCTCCGGAGCCACGCCGCCGTCCGCTCGGAAATCGCGAAGGTGGTGCCGGGCTATGCCGCGATCGGCTCGATCGACGCGACGCGCGCCGAGTTCACCGTCGCGGGACGAGTCCGGGCGGCGCCCGATTTCGCGACGCCGTCGGGCCGCGCGCGATTCCACGCAACGCCGCTCGCCGAGCTGTCCGTACCGCCCGGGCATCTTCGCCTGATGACGATCCGATCCGAGGGCCAGTTCAACACGGTCGTCTACGAAGAGGAAGACATCTACAGGGGCCAAACGCGGCGCGACGTCGTGATGATGAGCGCGTCCGACATCGCGGCGCGCGGGTACTCGGCCGGCGATCGCGTGCGGGTCGCGTCGTCCGCGGGCTCGATGGAGGCGGTCGTGAGCGCGATCGACATTGCGCCGGGAAACGTCGCGATGTACTACCCCGAGGCGAATCGAATCGTTCCGCGCGTGATCGATCCCGACTCGGGGACGCCGGTCTTCAAGTCGGTCGTCGTGAGCGTCGAGCGGGCGCGCGCCGCGAGCCTCGACCTCGCGCGCGAGCCGCTCGCAGCGGGCGCCCCCGCCGGCGAAGCGCGGCCGCGAGATACTCGATGAGCGATCCGAATAGCGAAGTCATCGACGCGCGGCCGACGGACCGGGCTCGCGTTCCGCCCGGACAGTTCGAGACTCAGAAGTTTCCCGTCCTCACGTACGGCGAAACGCCGGCGATCGAGCGGAAGGACTGGTCGCTCGAAGTGTTCGGGCTCGTGGAAGAGCGGCGCGTGATCCCGTGGAGCGAGCTCGAGAAGCTCCCGCGCGTGACGCTGACGGCCGATTTTCACTGCGTGACGACGTGGTCGCAGCTCGACCTCGCGTGGGACGGCGTGTCGGTGCTCGACATCGCGCGGCTCGCGCGCCCCAAGCCCGAGGCGCGGTTCGTCCTCGCCCACTCGTACGGCGGCTACACGACGAACATCCCGCTCGAAGATTTCCAGCGGCGCGAGAACCTGATCGCGTTCCGCGTCGGCGGCAAGGACCTCGCGCGTGAACACGGCGGCCCCGTGCGGCTGTTGATCCCCCACTTGTACGCATGGAAGAGCGCGAAGTGGATCAAAGGTCTCGAGCTCCTCGCGGAGGACAAGCTCGGCTTCTGGGAGCGGTACGGCTACCATGCGCACGGGAATCCGTGGACGGAGGAGCGTTTCGGGTAGAAGCGGCGGCGCGCCCCACTCGCGCACGCCAGGAGGGATCATGCTCAACTACCAACTCGATCGGATCCGCGCTTACCGGCAGGAGAGTCGGCCGGCGGTCTGGACTTTCGCGAAGAAGAACGTCTCCGGCACGGAGCACAAGTACCGCGTCGAGGACGGCAACTTTCCGAGCCGGAACGATTGGACGTTCGTCGTTCGCGTCCCGCGCAACACCCGCGATCGGATCGAGGTCCGCCCGATCGACGTGCCGAACCTCGCAGTGTGGGCCGACCTCGCGCGCCGGTCGCTGACGTTCGCGCGGGCGACGCGCCACGGGTACACGAAGCGGCGCTACTGCCCGATCGCGCTCGCGGACGTCACCGGCGAGAAGACCAAGCAGACGGTCGGCCGGAGCGATCGCGGCCTCCTCCCCCCCTGGTTCCGGCAGATGGAGGGACGGATTCGCGTCAAGGAAACCGTGCGGCCGACGCGCGGCACGGACGGCGACAAGCTCGTCATTCTCGTCGGCCTCGATGACCACGAGGAGATGATCCGCTGCTTCTTCCCGACGAAGGTCTGGCCGCTGAAGGAAGCGCGCGGGCTCTCGAAGGCTCGCGGCGGCGGCGCGGGTCGCGGTGCGGTACGCGGGGCGAGTCCTCCCGCCGGCTCGAGCCGCCGCACTGCCCGCTGAAATCGGCGTCCACGTTCGCTACGGAGTCTCCCCGCGTCCACCGTTCTCCACCTCCGCAGATTCAGTCGGAGTTGCTCGCGCGAGGATGCCGCGCGTCAAGAGCGCGACCCCCGCGATGAATGGCGCGAGCGCCATCACCCCGCGCAGTCCGACCGACGCGCCGAGGTTCGGTCCCCAGCGCCCGCGCGCGAGCGCGCCGAGGCTCGCGCCGAGCGGCCAGTAGTGGAAGGCCGGCCGCGACGCGATGTCCGTGAGGTCGGCCGGAATGATCGGCTCCTGCGCCGTGTAGACGAGCATCTGCAAAGCGGAAACGACCGCGAGCGCGATGACGCTCGGCTGAAAACGCGCCGGCAGGAAGACGAGCCCGAACGCGAGGAACGGAAGCATCGGGATTAAGAATCGCGGCCCGAACGACCAGCCGCCCCACCAGCAGAAATAGCCGCTGTTGACGACGAGATAGCCGGCCGCCGCGCAGAGGGCGACGACGGCTTCGTCGCGCCACGCGCGATCGCGCAGCATCCACGCGAACCCGGCGCACGCCGCGAGCAGAACGGGCGATTGCCAGAAGAGCCCGCGCGCCGGATGGAACGTGAGATAGAACAGGACGTCGAGACGCGGGAGCGTGATCCCCATGATGCCCTGGTGAATCCCCTCCTGGTAGCCGGGGACGGCGTGGAGCGCGTACGCGTTCCGAAACGGACTCCCGAAGCAGACGGCGTTGTTCGCGAGCTGAAGCCCGATCGGGATCAGCGCGCCGATCGAGGCGATCCCGACCGATTTCAGCGCATGCGCCGCGCTCCCGCGCCGCAACGCGCGCAGCGCGTACACGGCGGTGATGATCACCAAGAGGAGGCTCGAGTAATCCGTCACGAGCGAGAGCCCGAGCGCCAGACCGAGCCCGAACGAGAGCGCGGCACCGGCGATGCCTCCGCTCCGCCGAACCCGCATCGCGAGGAAGAACGCGACGAGCAGGAGCGACGCCGCGAGCTGATGGCCGAACAGAAGCGCGCTGTACGCAAACGCCATCGTGCCGAGCGCGTACGCGAGCGTCACGAGCAGCGCGCGCGCGCGGCTCCCGCTCGCGTCGCGACAGGATCGATAGAACAGGCTCCCCGCGAGCGCCGACGGCAGCCCGACGACAACGAACGTCAGGTAATGCCGGATCGTGTCGACGTTGATCGACGGAGAAAAAAGGCGCGCGATCAGGGAGAACGGAAAGTAGGCGACGACGCCGAGGAGCGCGACCCCGATCGCCTTGTCGGAGTAGAAATGACCGTTGAACTCCGCCTTGTCGCTCGTCTGGGTCGGTCCCCATGCATGGAACCGGTCGATCTCCAGGCGATGCTCGTGCACGACCGCCATGATCGTGCCGAGCCGCGAGTTCCCGTTCCATCCGGAATTGTGGAAGAAATACCCGTACGCGAACGCCAAGAGGAGGAACACGAGGAGCGTGTCGCGGCGGAAGCGATACGGCGGCGATTGGGTCTCCATCCGGTGCGCGGGGCCTACGGCCGGAGCTTCGCCATCCTCCGATTCGCCTCCTCGATCGCCTCGCGCGTTTTCGCAAAGCAGAAGCGGAGGAGGTGCTCGCCCGCGGCCTCATCGTTGTAGAACGCGGTGCCGGGGATCGCGGCGACGCCCGCGAGCGCGAGCAACTGGTCCGCCGCCTCGCGCGCCGTCGTCCAGCCGAGAGGCCGATAGTCGGCGAGCATGTAGTACGCGCCTTGAGGCACGATCGGGCGCAACCCGGCCGCGCGGAGCCCGTCGGCCATCAGCGAGCGGAGCGACGCGTAGTCGGTGAGGAGTTGCGCGTAGTAGTCGGCCCCCAGCTCGACCATCCCCGCGAGCACGCCCCACTGGAGCGGCGTCGGCGGGCAAACGTAGAGCAAGTCCGACAGGATCCCCATCGAGCGCATGATGTCCGGCGGACCGGCCGCGTACCCGAGACGCCACCCGGTGATCGAAAACGTCTTCGAGAATCCCGAGATCGTGATCGTTCGGTCGCGCATTCCGGCCAGACTCGCGGGCGAGACGTGCTCGCGCCCGTCGAAGAGGATGTGCTCGTAGATCTCGTCCGTCACGACGAGGAGGTCGTGGCGCGTGGCGACCGCGGCGATCCGCTCGAGTTCCTCGCGCGAGAAGATCTTCCCCGACGGGTTGGCCGGAGTGCAAACGACGATCACGTCGGCCCGCGCCGCCGCCGCCTCGAGTTCCTTCTCGTCGAACTCGAAGTCATTCCCGCGCGTCGTGACGAACACCGGCTCGGCGCCCGCGAGGAGCGCCGTGTTGAAGTGGTACGAGTAGAACGGCTCGAACAGGATGACGCGGTCGCCGGGATCGACCGTCGCCAGCATAGCGAGCGCGAACGCCCCGGTGGACCCGACGGTGACGACGATCTCGCTCGCCGGGTCCGCGTCGATCCGATTGTAGTCGCGCAGCTTCTTCGCGATCGCGGCCCGGAGCGGCGCGATCCCCTCGTACAACGAGTACGCCGCGCGGTTCGCCTCGATCGCCTCGATCGCGCCGGCCTTCACCGCGGGGTGCGTCGGCAGGTCGCACACGCCCTGCCCGAGGTTGATCCCGCCCACCGCCTCGACCGCCCGCGTCATCGCGCGGATGTCCGACTGGGCGACGCCGCGCGCGCGTGCGCTCAGCCTCTTCTTCGCGCGCCGCGCCGCCACCGACCGGCCCGCTAGATCCTCGTCCCGGGCGGGACGACCGCGTTCTTCGGGACGACGACGATCCCGTCGCAGATCACGTACCCTTCGCCTTCCCCCTGCGTCAGCCCCTTCTCGTTCCGGATGACGACGCCCTCGCCGATCCGCGCGGCCTTGTCGACGATCGCGTTCTCGATCACGGCGCCGCGGCCGATCCCGATCGTCGGCACGCTGCTCTCGGCCGCGACGCGGCGCGACTCGGGGTCCTCGTGATAGTCGGCGCCCATCATCACGACGCGCTTGAGACGCGCGCCGTCCTCGACGACGCTCCGGATTCCGATGACCGACTGCTCGATCGTCGCGCGCCCGATGTAGCACCCCTCGGAGATGATCGAGTCGCGGACCATCGCGTCGCGGAGGATCGAGCCTTGGAGCGAGCGGGCGTGCGTGTAGATCGGAAACGACGGATGGTTGAAGATGAACGATGGCGGGTCGCCGGCAAGCCGGATGTTCGCCTCGAAAAACGCGCGGATCGTCCCGATGTCCTCCCAGTAGCCGTTGAACGGGTACGCGATCATCCGCTGCTTTCCGACGAGGCTCGGGACGAGGTGTTTTCCGAAGTCGAGGTGGCGCCCCTCTTCGAGCGCCTCGCGGAGCACCTCTCGCCGGAACACGTAGATCCCCATCGAGGCGAGCCACGCGCGGTCCGGCTCCACGACGCCGGCGGCTTTCACGCGGTCGGCCGGAATCCGGAGCGCGTCGATCTCCCGCGGGTCGGTCGGCTTCTCGACGAACGCGCGGATCTCGTTCGCGCCTTCGATCCGCAACAGGCCGTAGCCCGCGGTCTCCTCGCGCCGGACCGGATGCGCCGCGATCGTCACGTCGGCGTTCGCCTCGCGGTGCGCGCGCATCAGGGGGCCGTAGTCCATCCGGTACAGCTGGTCGCCCGACAGAACGAGGACATCGCGATAGTTCGGAAGATCCCACCGGATCCGGTGCTTCCAGACCGCGTCGGCCGTCCCCTGGAACCAGTCCGCGCTCTCTTCCGTCTGCTCGGCGGCGAGGATCTCGACGAAGCGCCCCGAGAAGCGGTCGAACGAATAGGTCGAGACGATGTGGCGATGGAGCGAGTGGGATTGAAACTGCGTGAGCAGGTAGATGAAGTTGAGCCCCGAGTTGAGCGAGTTGGAGATCGGAATGTCGATCAGCCGGTACTTTCCGCCGATCGGGACGGCGGGCTTCGACCGGTACGAAGTCAGCGGGCGAAGCCGCGTGCCGCGGCCGCCGCCGAGGATCAGCGTGACGACGTCTTTCGCGCGGCTCATCGGGCTGCGGGGCGTGACGGCGCGGCGCCCCGCCACGCCGGAGGAGTGTGCTCGTGCGCGTGGTACGACGAGCGGACGAGCGGTCCCGACTCGACGTGGACGAACCCGAGGGCGAGAGCTTCCCCCTTGAGCGCGGCGAACTCGTCGGGGTGGACGTAGCGCTCGAGCGGGAGCGCCTTCGCCGTCGGCGGGAGGTACTGGCCGAGCGTCAGGATCTCGCACCCGTTCGCGACGAGGTCGGCGAAAACAACGGAGAGCTCCTCGCGCGTCTCGCCGAGGCCGAGCATCAGGCCCGATTTCGTCATCGGAATCTCGGCGCGGCGCGCGGCCCGGGCGCGGCGCAACAGCTCGAGCGTCCGCGCGTAATCGCAGTGGCCTCGCACGCGGCGGTAGAGCCGGGGCACCGTCTCCGTGTTGTGCGCGAGCACGTCGGGCGTCTCGGCGAGGATCGCATCGAGCGCGTCCCAGTTCCCGGCGAGGTCGGAGATCAGGAGCTCGACGCGGCAGTCGGGCGATCGCGAGCGGATCGCGCGGACGCAGGCAGCGAGGTGCTCCGCGCCGCCGTCGGGCAGGTCGTCGCGGTTGACCATCGTGATCACCGCGTGGCGAAGCCCGAGCGACGCGACGGCGTCCGCTAGCCGCTCGGGCTCCCCGGCGTCGGCGGCGCCGGGCGATCCCTTCGCGACCGAGCAGAACCCGCAATGCCGCGTGCAGATGTCTCCGAGCACCATGAACGTCGCGGTCCGATGCACGCCCCAACACTCGAAGATGTTCGGGCAGCGCGCCTCTTCGCACACCGTGTGGAGCCCGTTCCCCTCGACGAGACGCCGCACGGCCTGAAAGTCGTCGCCCGTCGTCAGCCGGATCTTGAGCCACGGCGGGCGCGGGCCGGGAGGGAGCGGCGGCTTCCGACGCGTCACGACGTCGGGCACGCGGCCTCCTCGATCGATTGGACGCCGTCGAGGCGCGCCAGGTCGAGCCCGAATCGCGAGGCGAGGCGCCGCGCGGCCACGCGCGCGACCGCGTCGAGCGGCACGCGCCTCCCGATCTGCCGCTCGAGCGACGTCACGCGACAGCCCGCGATCCCGCACGGGACGATCCAGCGAAAGCGATCGAGATCGGTCGAGACGTTGAGCGCGAACCCGTGCGAGGTGATCCAGCGCGTCACCCGGACGCCGATCGCGCCGATCTTCTCTTCTCCGACCCACACACCGGTCCGGCCCGCAACGCGCCCCGCCGTCACACCGTACTCGGCCAGCGTTCCGATCAGAACTTCCTCGAGATCGCGCAAATACCGGTGCAGGTCGCGCCGCGTCTCAGGAAGCCAAAGGATCGGGTAGCCGACGAGTTGGCCGGGTCCATGGTATGTGACGTCGCCGCCGCGGTCGCTCTCGACGACGAGGACGCCCTCGCGGCGCGCGGTGTCGGCGTCGATCAGGACGTTCGCGCCGCCGCCGGCCCGGCCGATCGTCACGACGTCGGGATGCTCGAGGAGGAACAGGCGATCGGGCGCGGCGCCCGCCTCCCGCGCGCGGACGGCGTCGCGCTGGAGCGCGAGCGCGTCTCGATACCCGACGCGGCCGAGCCAGGTCGCGGCGAGGCGAGGCGCGCCGCCGCGGCCCTCGGCGCCGGGCCGCTCCACCGCTACCTCCCGCCCCCGAAGTCGCTCGTCTCGAGAGTCTTCTTGACGTGCGCCATGAACTGGTCGGCGAGCGCGCCATCGATCAGCCGGTGGTCGAACGAGAGCGCGAGGTAGCCCATCGAGCGGATCCCGATCGCGTCGCCGATCACGACCGCCCGCTTCGTGATCGCGCCGACGCCGAGGATCGCGACCTGCGGCTGATTGATGACCGGCGTCCCGAACAGCGAACCGTACACGCCGGGGTTCGTGACGCTGAACGTGCCGCCCTGCACCTCGTCGGGGTTGAGCTTCTTCGAGCGAGCGCGATCGGCCAAGTCGCCGACGGCGCGCGCCAGACCGAGGAGGTTCTTGTCTTCCGCGTGCTTGATCACGGGCACGATCAGCCCCCAGTCGAGCGCGACTGCGACGCCGATGTGGATCGCGCGTTTGTACACGACCTCTAAGTTCTCGGTGACCGACGCGTTGACGGCCGGGTACGCGCGAAGCGCGTTCACGCACGCCTTCAGGATAAACGGCAGGTACGTGAGCTTCACGCCGTCGCGCGCGAGGAAGTCGCCCTTCAGCGCATCGCGGACGCGCGCGACGTTCGACATGTCGACCTCGAACACCGTCGCGACGTGGGCCGAGGTGCGCTGCGACGCGAGCATGTGCTCGGCGATCTTCCGGCGCATGACGCTCATCGTCTCGACGCGCGTCTCCTGGCCGGGGGCGAAGAGGAGGTCGGCGGCCGAAGGGCCCGCGCCGGCCGCGCCCGCGACGGCCGCCAGCACGGCCGACTCGGCGCTCGCCGCGCCCCGGCTCGCCGGCGGCGCGCCGCCCGCCGCGGATTCGAGAAACCCGAGGATGTCCTGCTTCGTGACGCGGCCCGAGATGCCGGTCCCCGCGACCCGTGTGATGTCGAGCCCGTGCTCCTGCGCGATCTTCCGGACGAGCGGCGAAGAGCGGCGCCGGCGCAGCTCGTCGACGGTCTCCTCCGCGGTGGCGACGCCGCCCGTCGCGCGAACCGGCGCGGGCTGCGCGGGTTGCGGCGCGAGGAGCGTGGGCTTCGCGCTCGAGCCGGTCGGGGCGCTCGGCGCGCGCGGCGCCGGCGCTGCTCCGACGGGCGGCACGAACGCCGCCGGCGCCGGCGCGGGGGGCGGCGACGCCGTCGCGGGCGCACCCTTCCCGACCTCGCCCGCCACCCCGATCCGCGCGACGATCTTGTTCACCTCGATCGTCGTCCCCTCGGGCACGAGGATCTCGATCAGGACTCCCGCGTTCGGCGCCGGAATCTCCGCCTCGACCTTGTCTGTAGAAATCTCGAAGAGGGGCTCGTCACGCTCGACCGTGTCGCCGACTTTCTTGAGCCACTTGACGATCGTCCCCTCGGCGATGCTCTCCCCCATCTGCGGCATGATCACGTCGAAGCTCATGGTCCGACTTTGTCTCCTGTCAGAGGCGGCGCAGCCGCCGTTGTCTCTCGTGCGTTTCTCGCGCGATGCGGCCCTAGTATGCGGCCAAACGGCGGAGCGCGTCTACGACCCGCGCGCGGTCGGGGAGGACGCGGTCTTCGAGCGCGCCCGCGTACGGGACGGGCGCGTCGAGCGCGGCCACGCGCGCGACCGGCCCGTCGAGATGGTCGAATGCTTTTTCCGCGATGCGCGCGGCGACTTCGGCGCCGACGCCGCCGGTGAGATGGTCCTCGTGGAGGACGAGCACCTTCCCCGTTTTCCGCGCGGTCGCGAGGATCGACTCTTCGTCGAACGGCCGGAGCGTGCGGAGGTCTACCACCTCGACGGACACGCCTTCACGCGACATCTCTTCCGCCGCTTCGAGCGCCATCGCGACCGTCGCGCCATACGTGATGACGCTGACGTCGTCGCCCTCGCGCCGCGTCGCGGCCTTCCCGATCGGCGTCGCGTCGCTCCCCGCCGGCACGTCGCCCCGCGCGCGCCGGTAGAGATACTTGTGCTCGAAGTAGAGGACGGGGTCCGGGTCGCGGATCGCCGCGAGCAACAGCCCCTTCGCGTCCGCCGCGGTCGACGGGTAGACGATTTTGAGCCCCGGCGTGTGGAAGAAGAACGCCTCGACGTTCTGCGAGTGGAACGGGCCGCCGCGCACGTACCCGCCGCTCGGACCGCGGATCACGAGCGGCACGCTCTGCCCCCACCGCCACCGGCACTTCGCCGCCCAGTTCGTGACGAGGTTGAACCCGTTCGCGATGAAGTCGATGAACTGCATCTCCGCGACCGGACGCAGCCCGGCGAGCGCGGCGCCGATCGCCGCGCCGACGATCCCCGCTTCCGAGATCGTCGTATCGACGACGCGTTCCTTGCCGAACCGGTCGAGGAACCCGTCGGTGACCTTGAACGCGCCGCCGTACACGCCGATGTCCTCGCCGAGGAGGAACACGCGTTCGTCGCGCTCCATCTCCTCCCAGAGCGCCGCGCGGATCGCTTCGAGGTAGGTGATCGGAGCCAAGCCGCCGCCGGGCGCGCTAGCCGTGGATCGCGTGGCCGTAGACCGCCTCGGCCGCTTCGAGCATCGCCTCGGAGAGCGTCGGGTGCGGGTGGACGAGGTGGGTCGTCTCGAGCGCCGTCGCCTCGAGCCCCAGGAGCGCGACCCCCTCGGCGATCAGCTCCGTGGCGCGCGGCCCGATGATGTGCACGCCGAGCACTTCGCCGTACTTCGATTCGCTCACGATCTTCACGAACCCGTCGGTGTCGCCGAGGATCGTCGCCTTCGAGTTGGCCAGGAACGGGAACTTGCCGACCTTGACGTCGTGGCCGCGGCGGCGCGCCTCGGCCTCGGACAGTCCGACGCACGCGACCTCCGGCTCCGAGTACGTCGCCGACGGGATCCGGTCGTAGTTCACGCCGGCCGTACCGCGGCCCGCGATATCCTCGACGACGCGCATCCCCTCGTGCGACGCGACGTGCGCGAGCGCCGGCGTCGGGATCAGGTCGCCGATCGCGTAGACGCCCGGCTCGGCCGTCCGGCAGCGCGCATCGACCTGCACGAAACCCTTTTCGATCTTGACGCGCGTCCTCTCGAGGTTGAGCCCTTCCGAGACCGGCCGCCGGCCGACCGCGACGAGGACCATCTCGACGGCGATCTGCTCGGGCTTGGCGCCTTCGGTTGCGAGCGTGACCACGACGCCCTTTTTGTCCGCGTCGACCTTCTCGACGCGCGTGCTCGTGCGCACCTCGATCCCCCGCTTCTTGAACGAGCGGGCGAGCTCGCGGCCGATCTCTTCGTCCTCGATCGGGAGCGCGGCCGGGAGCATCTCGACGACCGTGACCTTCGTGCCGAACGAGGCGAACACCGTCGCGAACTCGACGCCGACGGCGCCGGCGCCGATCACGAGGAGGCTCGCGGGGATCTTCTCGATCCGGAGGATTTCGTCGCTCGTGACGATCCGCTCGCCGTCGATCGGGATGCTCGAGACGGTGCGGGGCACCGAGCCGGTCGCCAAGAGGACGCTCTTCGCGGCGAGGCGCGTCGTCTCGCCGTTCGCGCCGGTCACGACGACAGTGCGCGGATCGGCGAGGCTCCCCGTCCCGCGAAACGTCTCGACCGCGCGCCGCTTGAACAGCCCTTCGATCGCCTTCGCAAGCCGCGCGACGACCGCGTCCTTCCGAGACTGCACTTTCGCGAAGTCGATCGCCGCCTTGGTCACGAGGATGCCGATCTCGTCGGCGCGCTTGATCTCGTTGTAGACCGCCGCCGTGTGGAGCAACGCCTTCGTCGGGATGCAGCCGCGATGGAGGCATGTTCCGCCGAACTTCGGGTCTTTTTCGACGACGGCGACGCGTAGTCCAAGTTGGGAGGCGCGGACGGCGGCGACGTACCCGCCCGGCCCGCTTCCGATCACGACGACGTCGTACGGGGCGCGCTCTTCAGGCACGACGAATCCTCCTCGCGCTTTCTACAGCAGGAAATACAAGAACCGGCCGCAGTACGGGCAGGTCGTGATCTCGTGATTCTCGGAATGGGTGTTGCAGAGGTTGACCGGAAGCTTCTCGTAGCAGCAGTAGGTGACGCCGTTGAGGACCGGCGCGACGGCCTTCCCGTACTTCTTGAAAATCGTGTCGAATCGCGACAGGAGCCGCCGGTCGACGAGTCCGCGGATCTCCTCGCGGGCCTTCGCGACCTTTTCCCTCTTGCCGAGCGAGAACCCGAGGCCCTCCTCTGCCAGAGCGGACAGGCTCCCCTGCTCGATCTCCTTGTGGAGCAGCTCGAGATCGTTGAGGCGGATGATCAGCTCGAGGTCTTTGTTCACGGCGCCGCTCTCAGAAGACCGCCTCGCTCAGAATCGACCGCGCTTCGGCGACGCTCTCCGCCGCGAGGAGACGCTTCCGATAATGCTCGTCCTTCGTCGAGCTGACGATCGCGGCGAGGACGCGGTGGTAGAGATTCGTGACCTCGACCGGAGGCGAGACGATCAAGAACATCAATCGGACCTTCTTGCGATCGACCGACTGGAAGACGAGGCCCTCTTCCGAGCGGCCGAACGCGATCATCAGCCGTCCGAAGATCGTCGAGCGGCAGTGCGGAATCGCGACCCCCATCCCGACCCCCGTCGAGCCCACTGCCTCCCTCTGGCGCAGAACCTCCAGCGCGAGACGCCGCTCCGCGTGCCGGAGGGGGAGAAGCGCGACGAGTTCCTCGAATGCGGACTCTTTCTCCGTCGCCTTGAGAGAAAGGCCGATCGACTCGGCCGGAAGAAAATCGATCAAGCGAACGTGCGATGATTTCATCAATCCTGAGCTGGGGGCAATCGGTTGGGACACGGCATCCGTTCTCCGGACGCGAGAGTATAACAGCGCCGCGCGCGAGTGTCAGGAGGTTTTCACGCCGAGCGAACTGCCGACTTCGTGGAGCTTGATCATGTTCGTCGCGCCGACCGTGACGGAGGAGCCGGCGACGAGGATAACGGTCTCGCCGCGGGCCGCCACGCCCGTCTGGAGGAGCCGCCGGTCCGCGTTCGCGATCATCGCGTCCGTCCGGCGCGCGAGCGGCGCGACGAGCGCCGTCACGCCGCGGAAGAGCGCCATCCGGCGCGCGGCCGCCGCGTCGGCCGCGATGGCGACAATCCGGTTCGGCGGCTGCATCTTCGAGATCGTGAGCGCGGTTCGTCCCGACAACGTGAGCACGACGATCGTCCGGACCCCCGCATCGCGCGCGGCCGAGCAGGCGGCGCGAGCCATCGCGCGCGCCATCGCGTCGGGCCGCGCGGGCCCCGCGGCCGGCGGCGCGGCCGGCGGCGCGGCCCCGCCCCACGCGCGCCGCCTCTCGGGCAGGAACCCGGCGTTCGACTCCGCCTCGATCGCGATCTCCGCCATCATCCGGACCGCTTCGACGGGATACCGCCCGCTGGCTGTCTCGCCCGAAAGCATCAACGCGTCGGTCCCGTCGAACACCGCGTTCGCGACGTCCGATGCCTCCGCGCGCGTCGGCACGGGGTTCGCGATCATCGATTCGAGCATCTGCGTGGCGGTGATGACGAGCCGCTCCGTATCGTTGGCCTTGCGGATCAGCATCTTCTGAATGGCCGGGACCTTCGCGAGCGCCATCTCGACGCCGAGGTCGCCGCGGGCGACCATGATTCCGTCCACCTCCGCGAGAATCTCATCGATCCGATCGACGGCCTCCGGCTTCTCGATCTTCGCGATCAACATCGGGCGGCCGGAGCGCCGGCGGGCGATGGCGCGGCGGAGCGCCCGGATGTCGGCGGCGCGGCGGACGAACGACAGCGCGATGGCGTCGACCCCCTCGTCCAGCCCGAACGCGAGGTCCGCGAGATCCTTCCTCGTCAACGACGGCGCCGAGACGGCGGCGCCAGGAAAATTGATCCCCTTGTGCTCGCCGAGCAGGCCGCCCACGACGACTTCGGCCGTCACGCCGCCGCGCCCGGCGTGGACGACTCGCAACCGGATCAGCCCATCATCGAGCAGGATCGTGTCGCCGCGCGAGAGTTCGCGCTCGAGGCCGCGGTAGTTCGTCGACAAACGCTCGGCGGTCCCGGGAAAACGCCCGGGCTCGATCGACACGGCGCGTCCGGCGACGAGGCGGACCGGGCCGCCGGCCTGGAGCGTTCCGATCCGGATTTTCGGTCCTTGCAGGTCGAGCAGTATGGCGGTGTGCCGCCGGGCGCGCGATGCGACGGCGCGCACCGAGGCGATCGATTCGGCGTGCTCGGCGCGCGTGCCGTGGGATGCGTTGATCCGGGCGACGTCGAGCCCCGCGGCGACCAGCCGCTCGAGGATCGCCGGCGTCCGAGACGCAGGCCCGATCGTCGCGACAATCTTCGTTCGGCGCACGGCGTCACGCGGCGGATCGTTTCGTGCGCGGGGTCGTTTCCTCATCGGCGTCTCCACGGTCAGTCGCTCGACGAGTATCACACCGCGGCGCCCCGGGAAACGGGAAACGAGGCGTCGCGGCGCGGGAGGCCGGACGGGAATCCCCTGGCACGGCGCGCGCGCCGTCTGATACCGTCTCCCGCACAATCCCGATGGAGCCGCGCGCATGAGCCAACCTCGCCCACCCCTCGTCCTCCTCTGCATCCTCGACGGCTGGGGGCTTCGCGCCGAAACGGACGGGAACGCCGTCCGGCTCGCGAGGACTCCCGTCATGGATCGGCTCGCGGCGCGCTGCGCGGCGACGACGCTCGTCGCGTCGGGCGAGGCGGTCGGCCTCCCTGCCGGCCAGATGGGGAACAGCGAGGTCGGCCACCTCAACATCGGCGCCGGCCGCGTCGTCTACCAGGACATCATGCGGATCGCGCGATCGATCGCGTCGGGCGAGTTCTTCGAAAGTCGCGTTCTGCTCGACCTGATCGGCGGCGCGCGCGCGCGCGGCGCGACGCTCCACCTCGTCGGCCTCGTGTCCGACGGCGGGGTCCACAGCCACATCGATCACCTCTTCGCCGCGCTCGACCTATGCGACAGCGAACGGGTCGCGAACGTCGCGATTCACGCGCTGACGGACGGCCGCGACACCTCGCCCTCCTCGGGGCGCCGGCATCTGGCCGCTCTCGCAGCGCGCGCGGCCCGCACGCCCGGCGCGCGCATCGCGACCGTCATCGGGCGCTACTACGCGATGGACCGCGACCGCCGCTGGGACCGCACCGAGAAGGCGTGGGCGGCGATGGTCCTCGGCGAAGGAGTCCCCGCGCGCGACCCGCTCGAGGCAATCGAAAGCTCGTACACCGCGGGCGTCACCGACGAGTTCGTCGTTCCGACCGTCATCCAGGCGGACGACGGAACGCCGCAGGCAAGGCTCTGGCCCGGCGACGCCGTCTTCTTCTTCAACTTTCGGGCGGACCGCGTCCGGCAGATCTGCCGCGCGCTGTTCGCGCCCGATTTCGACGGGTTCTCGCGCCGCGCGTTTCCGAAGATCGAGATCGCGACGATGACTCGGTACGAGGAGGACTTCCCGTTCCCGGTGGTGTTCCCACCGACGCGGCTCCCCCACATTTTGCGCGACGTCTTCGAAGCGCACGACGTCGCGAACCTCCGGATCGCCGAGACGGAGAAGTACCCGCACGTGACGTACTTCTTCAACGGGGGCGAGGAGACGCGCGGCAAGGGCGAGGAACGAATCCTCATCCCGTCGCCCCGCGTGGCGACGTACGACCTCAAGCCCGAGATGAGCGCGCACGAAGTGGCCGAGAGAGCGGCGCGCGAGATTCGCTCGGGCGCGTTCCGAGCCGTCATCCTCAACTTCGCGAACCCGGACATGGTCGGTCACACGGGGAGCATCCCCGCTGCGGTGGCCGCGGTCGAAACCGTCGACGCGTGCCTCGGGCAGGTCCTCTCGGCGGTCGAGTCGGTCGGCGGCGTCGCTCTCGTCACAGCGGACCACGGCAACTGCGAGATGATGATCGACCCGGCGACCGGCGGCCCGCACACGGCGCACACGACGAACCCGGTCCCGTGTCTCCTCGTCGACCCGTCTTCCCACGGGCGGCTCCGTCCGGGCGGGTCTCTCCGCGACCTCGCGCCGACCCTCCTCGGGCTGCTCGGCCTGCCGAAACCGGCCGAGATGACCGGCGAAGATCTCCGGAACGAAAAACTTTGACAGGAGTTACCGCGCTTTTGGTATAATGCCGAACCGTTGTACGTCGTCTAGCAACGCCCCCGAAGGTCCTGTTCCTCGACAGGGCGGCCTCTGCGCCGACCGCCGCGAGACAGGTCTCGATCCCTTCCGAACCGAGCGGGCCGAAAGGTCCGGCCACACCAACAGCGCCTAGCGCACGCCAGGAGGGCACATGGAACGCTGTCGCGACGCCCGATCCCCACACCGCACGACTCGGCAGACCTCGCCGGGAGCATCGACCGGTGGCGCCGGACGGCTGCTTGCCGCCTGCCTCGTCGTTGCCCTCTCCGTTGCCGCGACAGTTCCCGCGTGGGCCTACTCGGTCCGCGCGAGCGCGGATCGCCCGATCGAGCTCCGCTCGCCGTGGCGCGACGCGACCGACGATGAGCGAAATATCCTCCTGGCGTGGACGCCCGATCTTGGCGCGTCCGAGTACGTCGTCTTCGTCTCGACGGCGAGCCTCGCCGGCCGGAGCGCCGAGGATCTGCTCGCCGACCCGTCAGTCGTGAAGGCGACGACCGCCGGCTCATCGATCCCGCTCCGCGACGTGACGGGGAGCCCCGAAGGGACGACCGCCTACTCGTGGGCGGTCGCCGCGCGCGACCGCGAGTCGGGCGCGCTCGTTCTGTCCGAACCGTCGTCCTTCCGTTCCGTGAGGACTTACCAGGGGGGAACGCCCGAGTCGCCGCTGATTCAGGAAGTCGCGCGCGGGCGCGTCGCGCCAGAGGCGTACGACGACGCCGCCTCGATCCTCCTCGGAAGCGGCCTCCGTTTCGATCCGATCCGTGACGGTGAGCCGCAGGCCGCCACGCGGCTCACCGCGACGCCGCTCCGCGAGGGCGAGATGGGAAGCTACATCGTCCAGATTACCGGCCCCGTCGGCGCCGGACAGCGCGAGGCGCTCGCGGCGACCGGCGCGGCCGTCATCGCTTACGTTCCGAACTACGCGTTCCTCGTCCGGATGGGCGACGACGCGAAGGCCGCCGTCGCGGCGCTACCGTTCGTCCGGTGGGTCGGGACGTACCACCCGGCGTACAAGATCAGCGTGCAGCGCGAAATGCTCGAGCCGTCGGGCGCGCGCAAGCTCGTCGTCCTCTTGTTCCCGGACGCGGACCTCGACGCGGAGACGCAAGGAGTCGCCGCGCTCGGCGGTTCCGTCCTCGAGGCGACCAACTCGGGCATCAACAAGGTCGTCCTCGTCTCGATCGACATGGCGCGCGTCGCGGACTTGGTCGCGCGGAACGGCGTCGCGTGGGTCGAGCCGTGGCACGAGATGGTCCTCGAAAACACCAGCTCGCAATGGATCGTCCAGACGAACTCGAGCAACAACCGCCGCGTGTGGGACATGGGGATCCACGGCGAAGGCCAGATCGTGATGACCTGCGACAGCGGAATCCGGACGTCGCACAACATGTTCAGCGACCCGGCCGTGCCGATCACGGCATTCGGCGATTTCCCGACGCACCGGAAGATCATCGCGTACCAGAAGTCGCACGAGTCGACGACGGGGATCGTGTTCGGCGACGACGCGGGCGCGGCGTACCACGGGACGCACACCGCGGGCACGATCGTGGGCGACGATTCCTTCGTCGCCGGCGCGGCCCTGCAAGACGGAATGGCCCTCAAGGCGAAGATCTACTTCATGGACGGCGGCGCGGCCGCGAACACGATTTCGGCTCCTCAGGACCTGAACATCATGTTCCAGCCCGCATACACCGGGAACCTAGCCGGCGGGGCGCGCGTTACGTCCAACTCATGGGGTGGCGACAACCTGGGCGTGTACGACGTGCAGCAGATGTCGATCGACCAGTTCACGTGGAATCACAAAGATTTCCTCGTCTTCTTCTCGAACGGAAACGCAGGTGGAGCCGGCACCGTCGGGACGCCGGCCGGAAACAAGAACGGAATCGGCGCGGGCGGGACGAACAACCCGACGGCGACGAGCATCTACACATCGACAAGCCGCGGACCGACCGCGGACGGCCGCCGCAAGCCGACGATCTGCGCGCCGGCGAACCCGCTCTCTTCCGCCTCCGGCGCGAACGACACGGGCTTCCAGAACCTCTCGGGCACGAGCATGTCGAGTCCGGCGATGGCCGGCGCCGCGCTGCTCCTTCGCCAGTACATGACCGACGGCTGGTACCCGACCGGCGCCGCGGTCCCCGCGAACGCGATCACGCCGAGCGCCGCGCTCCTCAAGGCGATGGCGATCGCCTCGACCGACAACGACATGACCAGCTTCACGATCCCGGACAACAACGTCGGATGGGGCCGGATCAACGACGACAACGTCCTCTACTTTTCGGGCGACGCCCGCCGGCTCGCGCTGATCGACGACGGCAACGGCGTCGCGACCGGCGAGTTCGTCGAGTACGAGATCAACGTGACCGACGGCGCGCAGGCGCTGAAGATGGCGCTCTGCTGGACGGACAAGGAGGGGAACCCGGCCTCCGCGACCCAGCTCGTCAACAACCTCGACCTCCTCGTCACCGAGCCGAACGGGACGACCGTCTACAAGGGGAACGTCTTCTCGGCCGGGCAGTCGACGACCGGCGGGACGGCGGACGTGCTCAACGTCGAAGAGGGCGCGCGGCGGACCGCGCCGGCGACCGGCATCTGGAAGGTTCGCGTGATCGGAACGAACGTCCCGTACTCGCCGCAGCCGTTCGCGCTCGTCTTGTCGGGCGGCATGGGTCAGAACAACGGGATCGTCCGGCTCGACGGCGGGACGTACGGCCAGAGCGACGTGATCGGGATTCGCGTCGAGGACCTCAACGCGGGCTCGCCGATCACGGTCAACGTCTCTTCGAACACGGAGACCTCGCCCGAACCGCTGTTGATCGCCGGCACCAACGGCGTGTTCGTCGGATCGATCTCGACGACCGCGTTCGCCGCGGCGAAGAACGGCGGCGAGTCGGCTGTCTTTTCGAACGGCGTCCTGTCGGTCACGCACGGCGACACGATCAAGGTGGCGTACACGGACGCGAGCCCGGCCGCGACGGTTCAGGCGAAGGCGATCGCCGACTTCACCGGCCCGGTCATCACGAACGTCTCCGCATCGGACGGCGAGGACGAGGCGGTCGAGATCAGTTGGACGACCGACATCCTCTCCGACAGCCGCGTCTTCTACGGGCTGACACCGGGTCTGGGGTCATCCAGCGCGCTCGACCCCGTGACCGTCACCGGTCACACCGTCGTCGTCAGCGGCCTCCTCCCCGACACGACCTACTACTTCGACGTCGAGTCGGCCGACCGCGGCGGGAACGCGACCCGCGACGATCTTGGCGGCGCGCACTATCGGTTCACGACCGGCCACCGCGCCGACGTGCTGCTCGTGATCGGAGACAATTCGTTCACGCTCGATTCGCTCTACACGACGGCCCTCGACAATCTCGGTTGGGACTACGCGATCCACCGGAACGCAGCGGCGACGCCGCCGCGATGCGGCGACAAGACCTCCGGCATGCGCGCGTACAAGGCGGTCTGGTGGCAGACCGGCTACGAGCAGTACCCGCCCTTCTCGAACGCGTCGCGGGATTCGTTCGCGAAGCTGCACGACGGCGGCGCCCGGATTTCCGTCGTGTCGCACGACGTGGCCTGGGCGTTCAGCGATGCAGCCTCAGGCTACTACTCGATCCCGAGAAAGACGTGGCTCAACAACTACACGCACATCACGTGGCAGGCCGACCCGACGACTTGGTCGTCGAACGTCGGCATCGCGGCCGATCCGATCAGCGGAGCGTACACGGGCGGCACGCCGTACACGCCGTTCCGCGACGGCGGAGCGGGCGACGAAATCAACGGGAACCCGGGCACGGGGACGCAGAGCTTCGTCTGGAGGAACAACGACGGGACGCCCGACGACATCGCGGCGCGCTGGACGAGCGCGGGGGCGATGGGAAGCGCCGACAGCGCTGTCTGGGGCGGGGCGGCGACGCAACTTGTCTACAACGGGCTCGAGTGGGCGCAGTTCACGAACGCGTCAGCGCGGCAGGACATCCTCGATAAGACGCTCATCTGGCTGATCGGCCGCGACCATCCTGATGTGACGGTCACAGCGCCGGCGCCGGCGAGCGTGGTCGTGTCGAGCCCGGCCTCGATCTCGTGGACGGAGGCGACATACGGCGGGACGATCGTCGCGTCGCGCCGGATCGACTACTCGTCCGACGGCGGCGCATCGTGGAACCTGGTCACGACGTCGCCGGGGACGTCGCCCTACTCGTGGACGGTCGCGGGCCTTCCGAACGGCGCGGAGTATCTCGTGCGCGTCGTCGTGACGGACAACGGGACGCCGGCGATGGTGGGCGGCGGCACGCCCGACCCGGCCGGAAAGTTCACGATCAACCTTCCGGGCGGCGACACGCGCGGTCCGGTCGTCGTGGCCGGGTCGATCACGTCGGGCCCGAACCCGCAGAACAACGCGAACGCATCGACGCTCGCGTCGACGGTGACGGATGTGAGCCAGGGCGGATCGAACATCGACGCGGCGGAGTGGTCGGTCGGCGCGGCCCCGTACGCCGCCGGCAGCGGCTTCGCGATGAGCGGGGCGTTCGGCTCGCAGACCGTCGCGGTCTCAGCGACGGTTCCGGCGCTCGTCGTCGGCGCGGGAGCGCAGAAATTCTGGGTCCGCGCGCACGACACCGCGGGGAACTGGGGCCCGGCCACCGCGCAGTCGATCGTGGTGAACGGCGCGGCCACCGGCGTCGATGGAGCGGGGGGCCTTCCGGGTCGCTTCGCGCTTGAGCAAAACTCGCCCAACCCGTTCAATCCGACGACGGCGATTCGGTACGCGCTCCCGAAGTCGACCGACGTCGAGTTGTCGGTCTTCAACGCGAGCGGGCAAAAAGTTCGCACTCTCGTGTCGGGTGTCCAGGCCGCCGGCTTCCAGACGGCGCGGTGGGACGGCCGGAACGATCGCGGCGAAACGGTGACGAGCGGGGTCTACCTGTACAAGCTCAAGTCTGAAGGGTTCGAGCAGACGAAGAAGATGACGCTCGTCAAGTAACCGGCGCGGCTCGCCCGCCAGACGGGCGATTCCGTTCGGATGAATGGGCGAGGGCCCGCCGCCGCGAGGCGCGCGGGCCCTCGGTCTGTCGGGCGCGCGGTGCGGGCGCGGCGCCTAGCGCGCGGCGCCCGGCGCTCGCGATTCCGCGGCGCTCGAATCCGCGGCGCTCGCATCTGCGGCGAACAGCTCCGTCATCACGCGCCCCTCCATCCCGTCGCTCGAGAGTCCGAGTAGCTCCGCGATTGTCGCCGCCACGTCGACTTGCCGCGCGGGCGCGTCAACGAATGCCCCGCGACGAAAGTCAGGGCCCTGCGCGGCGAAGAGGATTCGGCGGCAGCCCTCGCAGTCGTCGCCGTGCTCCTCGTAGCCTTCCTTGTGTCCGTCGAGGTGTCGGCCGTGGTCCGCCGTGACGATCAGCGTCGTCGCGCCGCGCCACGCCGGCAGGCTCTGCGCCAGCGTCCATAGCGAATCGACGTACGCGTCCGACTGGCGGATCGCGGCGCGGTACGCGTCCCAGTGGCCGCCGTGCGCCTCGAGGTCCGGCTCGGCGAACGCGACGACGAGCAGCGTCGCGGCCTCCGCGCGAATCTCGCGCGCGGCCCGCTCGTACGTCGTCCGGTCGTCGATCGTCCCTTCCCCGAAGGAGACCCACTTGCCGCAGAGGGCGCGAGCGCAATACGGATCGCCGTACCCGGGCGCTCCGCTTGCTGCGAGCTTAAGCAGCTTCCGCTTCGAGGCGATCAGAACTGCCGATTCCGGCCCGAGCCGCCTCTCCTTCCGCAATCGCTCGAACAGAGTCGCGTGCGCGAGCCGCGGGAAACGGTTCGGGATCCCGAACGTGTACACGAGGGTATTCGGCAAGCGCTCGATGGCGCCCGTGAAGAGCGCCGCGTGCCCCGGGACGGTCTTCGTCTGACCGTCGTTGATCACCGCGCGGGACGCGACGCCTGTCTCGCGCGGGAGGCTCGCCAGGAACGGGATGAGCGACGCGGTCGAATCGCCGAACGTCTCGCTGTCGCGCGGCCCGTCGATCACGATGAGAAGAACGCGCTCGGTTCGGTAACGGGGACGATCGTCCGCCGCGGCGCGACACGGCGCGGTGAAATGGATCGCGGCAGCGAGCGCGATCGCCCGCGCGAAAACCGTCGCGAATCGCGCGCGGAAATGCCGATGTCCGAGCCTCAAAGTCTCCGGAGAATACGGAGCCGATACGCCGCCGTCAACGGAGTGCAGCGATCGGATCACTCGATTGAATCAGTCGGAAGGAAACTTGCGCTCGAGGTGAGCCTCGACTTCGTCGTTGAGGCGGCGGTAGTCGATCGCGTAGACACCCTGGAGTGCGGTCGGGATGGTCGAGCCTCCCGCGAGCGCGGCGAGGAACGACTTGAGGCTCCTCGGACCGTACCGGTAGGCGAGGTAGTCGACGGCGACGTACGCCTCGAAGTATGCGCGCTCGGCCTCGTCGCGTCCGGCGATCGTCCCGAACGAGGATTCGAGCAACTCGAGCGGCACGAGGAACGATGCGCGGAACCGCTCCGCGGCGTCGCGGCCCCGCTCGTCGCTCCATTCCCCCGCGACGCGCTGCGCGATCCCCTCGTCGAGCCACGCGGGCGCCCGCCGGCCGGCCAACTCGTTGACGAGCGCGTGGGCGTACTCGTGCGCCAGGATTCGTTCCGTCGCGGCGCCGTTCGCCGCGAGACCGCGGAGCGGAACGCGGATCTTCCCGTCGAAAATGCCGCCCGTCCAATCGTGAGCGCCCGTGACGCCGCGGAACTCTTCGCCGTCGTACAGCACGACGGAAATCGTCGCGTGCGGAAAGTAGTCGATCTCTCGGCCGATTCGGCCGCGGATCCGCTCGAGGGTCCGGAGGACGACCTCCGCCTCGCCTTCCGTCCCGACGGCGTCCGACTCGTACTTGACGGCGAAGTTCCGCCCGCGCACGAGCCCCATCTCGTCCTCGACGCCCGCCTCGCGTTCGACCTTCGCGATCCGTTCGGCCAGCCGCGGGTCGCGATCTCCGAGCCGGACAGCGCGGCGGAATCGCTCGAGCGCCTCCCGGAGCCGCTCCTCGCGGTACGCGATCTCGCCGAGCGTCCGCTCGACGATCGGGTCGTCGGCGCGCGCGAGCGAGGCGTCGAGCAGCGCGGACCGCGCGCCGCGAAGGTCGCCCTTCCGAAACCGGAGCTCGCCCTGGGCGCGAAGGAAATCGTGGTTCGCCGGGGCGAGCGAGAGCGCCCGGTCGAGGTCGGCCAACGCGCCGTCGAGCTTCGTCCCGTCTTCGACCGACGCGGCTCGGATCGCGCCGTTCGCGAGCGCGTACGCGAGGTTGCTCGTGACGGCCGAGTCGCCCGGCGCCGCGGCGAGAGCCCTTTCGAAGTGGTCGACCGCTTCGTCGTACCGCCCGGCTTCGTACGACGCGATGCCGCGCGTGTTCGCCTCGCGCGCGGCCGGCGGCGCGCCGGCGCGATCGCTCGCCGAGGTCGCAGCCGTCACGAGGGCGGGCGATGCGTCGGGCGATCCGTCAACCGGTCCCGCCATCGAGGCGTTGGACAGGAACGCGCCCGCTCCGTTCGCTCCGGTCATCCCGCCCGCCGCCGGGTCGATCGCGAGATCAGCCGACCGGTCCGCGGCGCTGCCGTTCGCGCCGAGTCCCTTGCGCCTGCGGCCGGACTCTCCTCCGAACGGCCCCCAGACGACCGCGATCGCCATCAACGCGACGAGGGCCGAGTTGACGGCGATGAGCGCGATCCCCTTCGACTTGTTCTCCATGATCCGCCCCTCGAGAACTTGTCCCTTGTTCAATTCGCGCGCCCGCGCCTCTCATGCCGCCGAGCCCGCGGCGAGTCGGTCGCGGGCCGCGCGCCGCGCGCCGACTCCCGATCATCGGCCGGCAAGGCAATCGCCTTGACCGCGACTCCGAGACCGCGTGCTTGACCACACGCGCGCCTTGCCCGTCCCCAACCGCCCGCCTATAATCGGCCGCCGCTTGCCGCGTTTCGCCACCGATCGCCGGAGGTTCCGTGCGCTTCTATTTCGATTGGATCGTCGATCACCGCTTCACCGATTTCCTCGCCGCGAAAAGAGACTTGTTCCTCTATCCGCCCGATGCCACGACGGTCGAGCGCTTCCGCGCCGCGATCCGGGCCTTGGTCGATCGGATCGCGGCGGACCGCGAGGCATTCGCGGCGGACCCGCAAAGACAGTTCCTGCTCAGCCGGCTCTCCGAGGAACTCGGACCGCTCCTCGCGATCTTGCCGGCGGATGACCTCGCCGCCCGCGTCGCCGAAGTCGAGACGCGAATGATCGAGGTGCAGGATTTGGCGCGAGCGTACACCAAGACGTAGCCGCTTCGACGGCGATCCCGAACCAGGCGAGGAGTATCCGATCGGGGTTGTGCTAGACTGCGTCCCCGGAGGTTTGGCCGATGGCGAAGGAGAACGAGAAAGTCCGGGTTCGGCGCTGGGACATCGAGCGCGCCCTCGAAGACAACGCGCAGTCGAAGCGGTCGTTCCTCGACATCGAGACCGGCGACGTCGTCCCGATCTTCCTCGACATGGTCGAGCGCGGCGCCGATCAGGCCGCGAAGCGGATCGCCTCTGGCGTCAACACGCGCTACTTCCTCCTGCCGAGCATCCCGTCGCGCGACAGCTACCAAGAGATGGTCAACTTCATCGAGACGATTCGGGATCCTAAGCTCGCTGAGGAGTTGCGGCTTTCGATCGAAGGAGAAGGCGCGTTCCGAAAGTTTCGAGACGTCCTGGCTCGGCATCATCGTGCCGATGAGGAGCGGTGGATCGCGCAAAAGCTGGAGAAGACGACCCGCATGATCGACGACTGGCTCGCGAAGACGAAGCTCGGCGATCGACTCGAGTTTTTCTAGATCGTCGAATCGTCGCGTCAGGTCGTCTCGAGCGACCGACGCGACCGAAAAGAGAAGCCCGGCTCCGTCGAGACGATCGCTCGACGCGAGCCGGGCCTTCTGTTTTTTGGCGAGTTCGAGACGATCGAATGCCTATCGGTAGAGCGACTTCACCGTGCCCCAGCTCGCGTCCTTCAGGTCCGGCGAGGGGACGGGCGTCGGGGATTCGGTCGCTGTCGCGGCCGGCGCCGAGAAGAACTCGTTGCCGTTCGCGTCGATCGCCGCGACCTGGTAGAACCAAATCGTGTCGCGCGCAACGCCCCTGTCGAGGAAGTAATGCACGCTCGCGGCGAGCGGCGCGGAATTGACCCGCGTGAGCGAGGCGCCGGGAGCGGCGGAGCGGTACACGTTGTACGCGACCGTCGGCTTCGTGCCCGCGAACGCCGTCCACGTCACCTCGACCTTGCTGCCGAGTTGGAACGCGTCGACCTCACCGCCGACCCGCACGCAGAGGCCCGTGTAGTTGAAATTGGCCTCATTCGAAGACTCAGAACCCCCGCTATCCGCTCTGGCCGACTGCGCCAGAAAATACCAGTTGCCAGCGCATTTCGACTGGATTCCTGCGCCGGGCGCCATCAGGAGTTCGATCTTCGTGCCGTCACCCTGGAGCGTCGCATACGCTTCAAAGCCGGTGCCGGAGTCACGGCTCCGGAAAATGGTCGTCGAATTGACGGGCCCAGGCGCCGCCGTCCAAGACAAATGAACTGATGTGAAGCCCTGAGTGACCTCGAGATCCGTCGGACCCGCAGGCGGTTCCCCCGCTCCCATCGCAGGCGCGATCCCGAGCGAAAGGACGGTGAGGGCCGTCAAGGTGGACAGCACGATACGACGACAGCGGTGAGCCTGGGGCATTTCCGACCTCCCTGTGGAATGGGGCTGAAGCGTGACCGGTGCGGCGTCACGACGATGGGGTCGTCGGACGCGTCGCCTCTTCAAAGACTGCTCGAACTCGAGCGCCGCGATTCTACAGGCCGTATCCTTCTAAAATCAAGGGAATTGCGAGAGTTCTCTGAGAGATTCTAGCGGTTCAGGACCAGCCGCCCCGGACGCGCGAACGACCCTTCGAGCCTGAAAAAATAAACGCCCGGGGCGGGCCTCGCGCCATTTCCCGCGCGGCCGTCCCAGGCGACTCCGGGCGATGACCACGGAAGACGGGCCACTAGCCGTCCCGACAAATCGAGCAGCACGACGTGCGCCGGATCGCCGCCGCGTTGGCGAAGTCGCGCGTCGCCGCCGTTCGCGCCGGCGCTTCCGATCCGGAACGAGACACCGCCGCGAGTCGGGTTCGGGAACGCGACCAACTCTTCGTCCGAATCGTCGAGCCGGACCGGCGTCACGATTCGCGAACCCAGCACGAGATCTCCGTACAGCACGGGCGCTTTGAAATAGAGCGCGTCTGAAAAAATCCCCCCCGGCCAGTCGCCGGTGAACGGCGCGTTCCCATCCTGATCCGAATAGAGTCCGAACCCGATCGTCTGCCCGGGCTGCGCGACGAGCGGGAAGCGGGTCAGGTCGATCGCGACCTCGAACTCAGCCTGTCCCGAACGGAAGCTCATCCGCTGCCGGACCGTCGTCACGTCGCCGAACTGCAAGGCCGTCACGCCGTAGGGCCACGTGCCTCGCAGCGCGCGGAACCAGTTACTCGTCTCGTCGAACTTGTAGTCGTAGAGAATCCAAATGTTCCCCTCTGGCCGAGCGGGCGGTGCGTTCCATGCCCCATCGTGATTCTCGTCGAAGTAGATTCCGATCTGATTGAACGCGTCCGGGAACGGGAAGTTGGGGTCGCGGACAGCGATGAAGAACTCGGTCGCGCTGTTCATCAAGTAGGCGGTTACGGGAAGCGCGGAGGCAGACGAGGACGCGGTGATCTCGACGACGGTCGCGGCGGCCCACTCGGCGGCGCGGATCCGTCCGTCGAGAAGCGGGGCGCTCTCCGTGAACGCGGACCCGATCAGGAACCCGGCCTGCTCGGCGGTGGCCTCGACCGGCTCCGTCGGCGCGGAGTCCTCATCGCCGACGCGCGCCACGACCCGGTAGTAGTAGGGTCGTCCGTTCTCGACACCGTCGTCTCGGTACCAGGAAACCGAGAGAGCGCTTGCGATCGGAAGGTACGGCCCCTCGGGATCGCTCGCGCGCTCGACGCGGTAGCTGACGGCAGCCGTGGGCGAGGCCGGGGATTCTCCTGCGGAATTACCCGATGGCAAGCGCCACGAGGAATCGGGGGCCGGCAGTTCGCCGCGGAGGGCGCCGGGCCCGTCCCAGGACCAACCCGTTCGATCGTCCTCTGGGCCGGCTGAGGCCCCGCTGACCGGAAACCAGGTGAGCCGGATCGAACGATGGTACCCGCTCCACGCGGCCAGCCCGGCGGGAGGCTCCGGTTCCGCTGAAGCCGGCGATCGGGTCGCTGCAAGGAACTTGAACACGCCGCACGCTGCAATCGCGAATCGTCTCCGGCGCGCCGCGATCATCGAGACCCTCCCCTGGCGCGAATCTTAGCCGAGAGGGATGACCCAGCAGATTTTTTCTTGACCCGAAGCCGCAGTCCGACTACACATCCAGAATGTTGAGAATAATTCTCAGTTAGACCGGTGATCTCGACTCCAGGAGGGCATTCATGCGATCGATCAGGATCCTCTCGAGCGCCGTTCTTTGGCTCGTAGCGGCTCAAGTATTCCCCCGCCTTTCCGTCGAGCGCGGCTGCGCGGCCGACGCACTCGAGACGAGTCTTGCCTCACCGCGGTCTGCGCGCGCACCCGAAGGAACGCCCCCGAGCGAGCTTTATCGCAAGCCCTACATCACCCGCGTCGGGCGCGGGGCCGCGATCGGCGGTTACATGGACTTCGAGTTCAACATGTTGGAGTCCGGCGCCACGTTCGATCAGCATCGGTTCATTCCCTTTCTCTATTCCGCCGTGACCGACTACCTGCACGTCTCCGCGGAGATCGAGTTCGAACACGGCGGCGCCGTGGCCGGAGATGCGGAGACCGACGGGGAGATCGCCATCGAATACGCGGTGACGGACTTCTCGCTCGACGAGGCGCTCAATGCGCGCGGCGGCGTCATCCTCTCGCCGCTGGGACGGTTCAACCTCCTGCACGACAGCCCGCTGAACGACCTGACCGAACGACCGCTAGTGGACCGTCAGATCGTCCCGACCACTCTCTCCGAGTCCGGGTTGGGCGTCTTCGGGGCTTTCTATCCGAACGAGCTGTGGACCGTGGCGTACGAGCTGTACGCGGTGAACGGATTCAATCAGGGAGTGATCGTGAACCCTGACGATCCGGATGCGATCGACCTCCGGATTCGCGAGGGCCGCGGGAGCCGAAAGCAAGACAACAACAACCATCGCTCGATCGTCGGACGGCTCTCCGTCAGCCCGAGCCTCGGAACCGACCTCGGCGTGTCGCTCCACTCCGGCGCGTACGACGATGCGGGCGACGCGGGTCTAACGATCATCGCATTCGACGGTCAGGTGCGCCGCGGCCCGGTCGAAATCCTGGGCGAGCTGGCCCTCGCGTCGGCCGACGTGCCCCGATCGCTGCAGGACGCGGCGGCCAAGGCGACGCGGGCCGATGGGAGTGCGCGGACGATCGCCGAGAGCCAGCGCGGCGGCTACGCCCAAGCGAACGTCCACTTCGCCGCCGGCGCGTGGACGAAGTTTCCCGAGTCGATCTGGACCGCTGTCGTCCGCGCCGACTACGTCGACTACGACGCGGACCTCGGCGGCGACGACGCGCGGGCGATCACGGCGGGGCTCAACTTCCGGCCCGTCGAGGACGCGGCGTTCAAGTGGGACGTCGTCTGGCGGTGGGGCCGCGGCGAAACCGTGTCGGCCTGGGGCGACTCGAACCGGAAGGGATCGTTCTCGATCGCGACGTACTTCTAACGAGCGGCCTGGAGTTCGCTCGGGTCAGGAGGCCTTGCAGAGGAGCATCCGGTCGAGAGCGAGCCGCGCATCGGCCGCGACCGATTCCGGAACGTGGATCCGGTGGATCAGTTTTCCGTCGAGGAGGCCCTCGAGGCTTCGCATCAGATCCGCCGCGTCGATCCGGAACATCGTCGAGCAACTGCACGTGTAGGGCGACAGCGTCGTGATGAACTTGTCGGGGTGCGCGGCCTTCAGCCGCGCGACGAGGTGGTGCTCCGTCCCGATCGCCCAAGACGTCCCCGCCGGCGCAGCGGCCACCGTTTTGATGATCGTCGCCGTCGACCCGACGAAATCCGCCTGCCGCACGGTCTCGAATTCGCACTCGGGGTGGACGATGATCTGGATCCCAGGGTAACGCTGCCGGAACATCGGCACGTACTGCGCCTGGAAGTTCTGATGAACGCTGCAGTGCCCGCGCCAGAGAACGATCTTCGCTCGACGGTACGCTTCCCCGTCGGCGCCGCCGCGCGCGGCGTGCGGGTCCCAAAGCGGCATCGCGTCGAGCGGAATCCCCATCCGGTAACCCGTGTTGCGGCCGAGATGCTGGTCCGGGAGGAAGAGAATCGTCTCGGCTCGCTCGAACGCCCAGAGAAGAACCGCCTCGGCGTTCGACGACGTGCAGACGGCCCCGCCGTTCCGCCCGCAGAACGCCTTGATGTCGGCGCTCGAGTTCATGTACGTGACGGGCACGATCCGGCCGCCGCCGCCGGTGATTTCGCTGAGAGCCTCCCAGCACGCCTCGACTTGCTCGATGCTCGCCATGTCCGCCATCGAGCAGCCGGCCTTCAGGTCGGGCAGGAGCACTTTCTGCCGTGGCCCCGTCAGGATGTCCGCGGTCTCCGCCATGAAATGGACGCCGCAGAAGACGATGAACTCCGCTTCCTCGACGCGCGACGCCTCGACGGCTAGGCCGTACGAATCGCCCGTCCGATCCGCGAACTTGTACACCTCGTCCTTCTGGTAGTGATGGCAAAGGATCAATACGCGCGACCCGAGACGGGCTCGCGCGCGAGCGATCCGTTCGATCACCACTTCCGGAGGGATGTTCGTCGTGGGCGGCCGCGCCAGCACCGTGACCGGAGTGAGCCCGCCGGCTCCGAGAGTCGGCACGCCGGCGCCGCGGTCGTTCACTTCGATCTCTTCCCGCGCGTCGAGGTCAAACCGAGAACGACTCGCCGCACGAGCAGGATCGCGTCGCGTTGGGATTCATGAATTGGAAGCCTTTTCCGTTCAAGCCGCCGCTGAAATCGAGCTCGATCCCGGTGAGGAACAGATAGCTCTTCGGGTCGACGACGACCTTGAGCCCATCGAACTCGAACACGTTGTCCTTCTCGGAGACCTTCGCGTCAAAATCCAAATCGTATGAGAGGCCCGAGCACCCGCCTCCCTTGACCAAGAGGCGGAGCGCATGCCCGACCTTCCCGTCCTTTTCGAGCAGCCGCTTGACCTCGTGGACCGCGTTGTTCGTCAGTGTGACCACGATGTGTCCTCCGATCCCTGGAGCGGCGAAGCGCCGCTGGCCGCGCGCGGCGCCTCGTAGAGCGGGGAAAGCTCGCGCAGGCGCCCGACGACCGCCACGACTTTCTCCGCCACGGCGTCGACCTCCTGCTCGGTGTTGAACCGGCCGAGGCCGAAGCGGAGCGAAGAGTGGGCGAGTTCATCGCCACGGCCGAGCGCGCGCAACACGTGCGACGGCTCGAGGCTCGCCGACGAACACGCCGAGCCGGACGAGAGCGCGACGTCGTCCATCGCCATGATCATCGCTTCTCCTTCGACGAACGCGAACGAGAGGTTCAAGTTGTTCGGCAGGCGGTGGACGAGGCTCCCGTTCACGGTCACTCCGTCGAGACGATCGACGATTCGCGCGCGGAGCCGGTCGCGCAGTCTCTGGAGACGCTCGGCTTCCTCGTGCAGGAGATCGGCCGCGACCGCGCATGCCATTCCGAGCCCGACGATCCCCGGCACGTTGAGCGTGCCGCTCCGGATCCCCCGCTCCTGCCCACCCCCCTCGAACAGCGGCGCGATCCTCAGGCGCGGCGTCCGGGTCCGGACGTACAGCGCGCCGACGCCCTTGGGCCCGTAAAACTTGTGGGCCGTGATCGCGAGGAGATCGACGCCGAGCGCATTCACGGCGACCGGGATCTTGCCGACGGCCTGCGTCGCGTCGGTGTGGACGACGGCGCCGCGCTCCCGCGCCGCGGCCGCGATCTCGGCGAGCGGCTGGATCACGCCGATCTCGTTGTTCGCGAGCATCACCGACACGAGAATCGTCCTGTCGGTGATCGCCGCGCGGACCTGCTCCGCCGAGACGAGCCCCTCCGCGTCGACGGGAAGGACGGTCACTTCGAATCCGTCCCTCTCGAGGTGATGGCACGGGTCGAGGACCGACTTGTGCTCCGTCGCGAGCGTGACGATGTGATTTCCCTTCTCGCGATTCGCGGCGGCGATCCCTTTGATCGCGAGGTTATTCGACTCGGTCGCGCCGCTCGTGAACAGGACCTCTTTCGCCGAGCAGCCGAGGAGCGCCGCGACGCGGGCCCGCGCTTCGTCGATCGCTTCCTCCGCGCGCCAGCCGTACGCGTGGTTCCGGCTCGACGGATTCCCGAACTGATCCGTCAGGTACGGGAGCATCGCATCGAGGACGCGCGGATCGATCGGCGTCGTCGCGTGGTTGTCCATGTAGATCGGGCGGTTCACTCGTAAAGCTCCGAGATCGGCTTGCGTCCGGAGTAACCCGAGTTGAGCTCGTGCCAGAATTGAATCTCCTTCTCGCCGAGCTGCCAGCAGAAGAAAATCAGACGGCCATTCCGGACGGAGTAGAAGTCGACGAGTCCGCGGCTGATGTCCTTCACGAAGCAGCCGAGGCTGCGGACTTTCCGGAAGTCGGTCTCGAACTGCGAAACGAGCGCGGTGGTGGCCTTCTTCTTTTCCGCGTACTCGAGGTGTTCGGGAGAGCCGTCGTCTTTCCCGCCGATCAGCTCGAGAACGGCCAGCCTGTCCTGATCGGCGACGATCTCGCTGAACCGCCCCCGCAGCTCGTCGAGCTTGCGGCCCAATTCGGGGAGCATTCCATTGGCTTCGTCGAGAGAGAAAATCCGGATCCCCATATCTCGCTTTCTTTCAGGGGCTTCCGGCCGCCGGGAAGCCCGATCGGAACGATGGAAGCGGCATCGCGGCGAACGAAGTGACGAGATTATAGGTTTCTCGCCGATCGAAGTAAAGATGTTGCGGCGGCAGTCGAACGAGCGCGCAGTCCGCAACGAAAAATGGCCAGCTGGGGAGATTCTGAGCAGCGCGAGCACGGGATGCCCGAGGGTCGCATTCCGCCGCGGCGCGAAACCTCGTGAAGCCGCAGCGGCTTCGCGACGGTCGTCGCGGCGGACAGCGATGGCACGCCTCGTGCCGTAGTGATCCGTCGCCGCCGCGGGGATGACGGGGACGTGAGGCGGGGCGGTGGATGTGGGGAGGCTGGGTCGGGCGGCAGAGTTTTCGGGGTGATGGGTGGGGATGCTCCGGTGCGCCTCGGCGGAATGCCCAGGCGGCCTGCGGAGTAGGGGGAGAGTTCAGCTCTCCCCCTTTTTTTCTGCCCTCGGGAGGATCTGATAGACTTGCGCCGCTCGTGAGCCGCGAGCCGTCACACCATCCGGCGGAGGAGAATGACCCGGCGCGTTCTGATCGTCTCCTATTTCTTCCCGCCGCTCGGCGGAGTCGGCGTCTACAGGGCGCTTAAGCTCGCGAAATACCTCCCCCGGTTCGGATGGGAGGTCACGGTCCTCACTCCCGAAGTCCCAGCGTACTACTGCTACGACGATACGCTCGAGGAGCAGATTCCGGTCGGGACGCGCGTCATCCGTTCGGCGTCCTGGGACCCGTTTCGCATCTACGCGGTCGTGCGCGGGAATCGGAATCGTGGCGATGGGGACTCTGGATCCGCGAAGCGCGCCGCTCGCGGCGGCGCGATCGCGGGGCGTCCGGCGCGAGCGGACGCCGGCGGACTGTTCCGCGCGATGACGCGCGTCGCGAAGGCCGCGAACACGTGGGCCTTCGTGCCCGACAACTCCGCGGGCTGGCTCCCGTTCGCGGTCCGCGAAGGCAAGCGCGCCCTCGCGCGCGCGCCGGCCGATCTGATCGTCTCGATTTCCGTGCCGCACACCGACCACTTGATCGCGCGAGCGCTCCATCGCGCGACGCGGATCCCGTGGATCGCCGACTTCCGCGACGACTGGGTCGGGAATCCGGATCTCGTTCCGCCGACCCCGATTCACCGTGCGATCCAGTCGCGGCTCGAGCGATCGGTCCTCCGCGAGGCGGACGGGATCGTCGCGGCGAACGACACGGTGCGTGGACTCCTCGAGCGATTCCTCGGGAAGCCGAGACCCGGCCGCTTCGAGACCGTGCACAATGGCTACGACGCGGAAGATTTCGACGGGATCGACCCGGGCCCCGCGGGCGGACCGTTCACGATGCTCTTCTCGGGGACGTTCCATCGCCGGCTCGATCCGCGGCCCGTGTTCGCGGGAATCGCGCGCGCCCTCGCGTCGGGCCGCGTCCCGCGCGACGACTTTCGCTTCGTGATCGCCGGCGCACAGCAGGATCGTCTGCCGCCGCTCCTCGCGGCCGCCGGAATCGCGCCCGTCACCGAGCTCGCGGGCTTCCTCCCGCATCGCGAGTCTCTCCGGCGCGTCGCGAGCGCCGACTTGCTCCTGTTGCTCGTCTCGCGGACGCCGGGCGCGGAGATGTATTCGACCGGCAAGCTGTACGAGTACCTCCGCGCGGGCAGGCCGATTCTCGTCGCGGCGCCCCAGGGCGAAGCAACGCGACTCGTGGCCGAGTGCCGCGCGGGCGTCGCCGCGCCTCCCGATGATCCGGAAGCCATCGCGGCGCGGATCGGCGACGCGTACGCCGGGCGCGCCACCGCGCGCGGGCGATTCGCCGGCGATCGGGCGCGAGTCGAGGCATACGACTTCGCGCGCCAGACGGAACGCTTCGTCGGGTTCGCGGAGCGGCTCCTCGCGGAGCAAGCGCCCTAGCTCCCTGACGCCGCGCGGCGCCGCTCGCACTCGCGGATTCGCTCCACGATCTCGGCGTTTCCCGGGAGGATCGCGGCGGCCTTCCGGAACGCGTCTTCCGCCTCCGCGATTCGCCCGAGATCGAACATCGCGACGCCGAGATTTCGGATCGCCAGCGGATTGCGCGGCGACAACCGGACGGCGCGGCGGGCGGCGGGAAGCGCATCGGCGGCGCGGCCCGACGCGAGGAACGCGAGCGCGAGATCGCTCCACGGGCCCGGGTCTCGCGGCCGGAGCGCCGCGGCCTGCTCGAGCGCGGGCGCGGCGCCGGCCGCGTCCCCCGCGCGGAGTCGCACGACGCCGAGGCCGTACAGCGCGTGGAAACGTTGCGGCTCGCGCGCGGCGCGCTCATATTCCGCGGCGGCGACCGTGAGCGAATCGTCGGGAATCGAGCCCGCGTCGCGGATCGGGCTCGCGACATGGTACCGATCGGCGCGAATCGCCGCCTCGTGCGACGGCGTGATGCGCGCCCAGACCATCCCGACGTCGTCCCATTCGAGGAGCGCCCAGTCAGGCGACTCCGCGATCGCGCGTGTGAGCGGATCGGGCCCGAGGCCCCCTTCCGAATCCAGAATCGCGACCCCGAGCCCGCGCTCGTCCAACGTCCGAGCCCACGGCGTCCGGTTGAGCGTTTCGTTGAGGTCGACGTAGACGTCGAGCCGGCCGTCGGCGAACACCTTGCGCTCGGGCCAGAGTCTCCAGATCAAGTACCCGCCGAAGCCGGGCGAGTTCCCGAGGCGGCCGTCGAGCGCGCGCTGATTCAGGTACTCGACCTGCCGGATCGGAAAGCGCGACGCGTTGACGCCGAGCCCGAATCGGTAGAACGACGGATCGATCACGGCGCCTCGCGCGTGGAGGGCGACGAGCAATCCGGCGATGAGGAGCGGGGCCGCGCGCGCGAGGAAATGCGGCGTCGCGCGCGGCGCGGCGCGCCCCGCAGCGTCGAGGAGGAGCGCCAGCGGGACCGCGGCGGCGGCGGCGAACTCGCCGATCGAACGGTTGGAGACGAGCGCGAGGACCGCGAGCGGGGCGAGCGGCGCCAGACGGCTCGCGCCCGCGGCGCGCCGGAATGCGAGCGCGAGAACAGCGAGCAGAGCGAGAACCGCGAAGAAGAGCGGGAACTGTTCGAGCGACGGAGGGAGCCACTCGCCGTTCCGCACCGCGCGGAGCGCGCGCGCGTTCACGAGCGGATAGAGGTGCGCGAGGTACCCGTTCGGGTTGACGAGAGTCGCGGCGGTCGAGAGGGCGATGAGCGCGGCCAGGCGGCGCACCGCGGGCGCGCCGAGCCCTCGCCCGGCCCGCGCGCTCGCGAGCGCTGCGGCTCCGAGCCCGATCGGCATCAGCAAGAGACCGAACAGGAACCCACCGTGAAGGTTCGCCCAGAGACAGAAGAACGCCGGGACGACGAGGTCGCGCCGGCGCAGGCCGCGGTCGAGTCGCGCCGCCGCGCGCGCGCAAGACTCGAGCGTCGCCGGCAAGAGAATGAGCGTCGCGAGGTGCGGGCGCTCGAACAAGCGGAACCGAGCGGTCGCGAGCGCGAACGCGACCGCGAGGAACGCGGCAGACGCGCTCGCGCCGGCGCCGCGCGCTAGCCGCCACAGCACGAGCGCGAGGAGGGCGGCGACCGCGCACTTGGCGAGCGTGACTCCGGCGAGGCCGCCGCCGCGCGCGACGAGCGCGGTGATCACCTCCGCGAGCCACTCGTGCGTGATCCAGACGTGCCCTTCGGCCGTGTGCGAAAACGGATCGGTCCGCGGCACGCGTCCAGTGTCGAGAACGATCTCGCCCGTTCGGATGTGCCACCAGACATCGTTGTCGCAAATCTGGAAGAGCCCGGCGAGAAATGCGAGGGCGATGAGAAGTCCGAGCAGACCCCGCGCGGACGCGGCGGCCAATTACGACCCTTTCGGCCGCTGGACCCGTTTCTCCTGGCGCTTGCGTCCTTGCACTTTTTTCGCGGCCAGCTTTTCCTGCCAGGTCGGCTCCGGGGGAGGCGCGGGAGGAGGAGGCGGGGCGGCGGGTCGCGGCGGCGCGGGCGGCGGCGGCGGCAGCGACGGAGCGGGCCTCTCGATTCGTGCCTCGCCGGCCTCCGGGTGACGCGTATCGACGTGATCGCCCGCGCGGGGCCGTCGGGGACGCCTCATCGCCGTCTCGAGCCGCGCAACCTCGACGGGGTTCTGCGCAGACGGGTCGGGTTTCTCGGCCTTCGGGGGCCCGAGCGTCTGCCGGAGGTGCCGTCCCGATTCGCGCCAGAACTCGTCGACCGCCATCCGGCGAATCGCCGCGCCGCCTATCAAGCGCGCAAGAAGTCCGCGATCCGACGTCGCGACGCCGACAGGCTTCCCCGCATCGACTTCCTGCCGCGCGAGCTGAACGATCCAGTCGTCCGCCTCCGCCGGCGGGTCGATGAACGTCACCTCCAAGTTTCCCGAGACGTTCTTCCCGGGCTGGCCCTCGCGAAACGTCTGTCCGTCGAACACGAGATGAAGGCGCTCCGCGCAGCCGGACGCGAGGTCGGCAAGCCGGCGCTCGGCCGCCTCGCGCGCCGCCCTCTTCGATTGGTTGTGGTAGAGACGCGAGAGTTCGGGAACGTTGAGGACGAGGTTGTGGCCGTCGACGATCCACAGGTGCGACGTGAGGGGTCTTGCCATAAGCGCCGCGGATTCTAGCAGGGCGCGGGGCGGGGCGGCCAGCGGAAAAGGGCCGGTCTCGGGAGACGGAGCCGGCGCGCCGAGAGCGTCGGCCTCACCGCACTCGCTCGAACAGCGCGAATCGTCCGATCGTCTCGCGCGCCTCCATGCGGGCCGCGATCCAATCCGAAACGCGCGCGAAATCGAGCGGGCCGACCTCGTCGGTCGCGACGACGACCCATCGCGGAGGGCGGCGATCGAAATCGTCGACGAGGCGGGCTTCGGCGCCGGGCGCGCGGATGTGATCGTGCGCGAGGTACCGGCCGGCGGGAGCGCGCTCGGAGAGAAGATAAATCTGGGGGTCGAACCCGAGGACGAAGATGCGCTCTTCGGGGGCGCTCGCGGCGCGGATGCGGCGCGCGACGCGAGCGGCGTCGTCGTAGCGCATCGGCGGATCGGACCAGGTGTAGGTTGAGAGGAACGCATCGCGCGCGGCGCCGGTCGGAAATGGAAGCGCGTAACGATGGTCTCGCCAATACCGGGCGACGGCGGCGCCGAGCGGGACGAGCGAGAGCGCGACGAGGGCGGCAATTGCGGCGGCCGCGGCGCGGGGTGCGGCGCGCCTCTCGGCCTCGACGAGCGCGCGCTCGGCGCCGAGCGCGGCGAGCGCGGCGACCGGCGCGAACAGCGGCTGGTACTGGTACCGATAGAACTTTCCCTGGACGATCGCGGCGACGATGGCGGTCGCGAGCCAGACGAGCGGAATCGCGCGGCCGCGTGCGCCGAGCGCGGCGACCGCGCCGATGGCGGCGAAGAGGAGAAAAGGCCCGAGCCGGATGATCCCGTCGAACAGGAGGCTCGCGACGGCGCGCGGCGAGCCGAGGATTGCGCCGATTCCCGCGTCGCGCGAGGCGCCGGCCGCACTCGCCGTGCCGCGGAGCGCCGCGGCGTTCCAGCCGACGATCGCGTCCGCCGCAGCGCCGAGCGCGCCGGTCGCAGCGAGCCCGAGGAGCGCGACGAGTAGCGGGACCGCGACGCCGGCGAGCATCAGCATCGCGAGAGAACGAAGCCTCGCCGGCGCGCCGCCGTCCGAATCGCGCCGCGCGACGAGCCACGCGACCGGAATCCAGAGAAGCGCCGTCGGCTTGAACAGCGCGGCGATCCCGAGCCAGACGCCCGCGCGGCGCGCGCGGCGCGCGCGGCGCGGGCGGTGCGCGGGCCCGCGCGCCGGCGCCGCCGCCGCGAGAGCCGAGACGACGCAGAGATCCATGAACGCTTCCGCCTGCCCCGTCGCGTAGAACCCGCCGAGAAGGATCGGGTTGGCGATCAGCGCGTAGAAGAGTCCGGCGAGAAAGCCGGCGCGCTCCCCCGCGAGACGCGCGATGACGCATCGCACGAGAAGCGCCGTCGCCGCCGCCGCGGCCGTCGAAGCGAGCGCGATCACCCAGGCCGAACCGCCGAAAACACGCTGGAGCGCCGCGTACACGAGATAGATCGCGGGCGGTTTGTGGTCCCAGAGGTCCACGTACAGACGATCGCCTCGCAGAAGTCCCCGCCCGATGACCGCGAAGAGCGCCTGGTCCATCGCGAGCGGTTCGGCGAGCGTCGGGAGTCGCACGAGGATCGCGCTCGCCGCGATCACGAGGCCAGCGAGCGCGCTCGACATCTACCCGTGATGCGACGCCGGCGACACCGGCGGCGCGATGACGCGAAGCGCGCCGGGACGGATCTCGAGCGTCGCCGGGAGACGCGCGGCCGGCTCGCCGTCGGCGAAGAGCGCGTGCGGCGCGTCGGCGCCGATCTCGACTCGCGCCGCGCGGACGAACCGCACGAACGGATAGCCGGCGTGGCCCCCGGAGAAAAGCTTCGGCAGGAGTCGAATCACCGTCGCGCGCGGGACCTTGTCGACGAGGCAGATCTCGAGAAGCCCGTCGTCGATCCGCGCGCCGGGCGCGATCCGCATTCCGCCGCCGTACGAGGCCGTGTTTCCCGCGGCCGCCAGGAAAAACGTCCCGTCGATCGTGCCGAACGGACCGGTCAGGCGCAGCCGCTTCGCGCGGTAACGCACGAGCGTCGCGACGGCCGCCGCGAGGTACGCGGCGCTTCCGGGGAGACGCCAGCGCCCGTCGCGCACCGCGCCCGCGACCTCGGCGTCGAACCCGACGGCCGCGACGGTCGCGAAGAGACGGGGCGCGTCGTCGCCGCGAGCGCCGGTGACGCAGCCGAGGTCGACGGCGCGCTCGGTCCAGCCTGACAGCGCACGCGCCGCGGCAACCGGGTCGCGCGCGATCCCGAGCGCTCGGCCGAAATCGTTTCCGCCGCCGCATGGCAGAAGAATCAGCGGGAGCCGCGACTCGATCAGCGCCGGGAGCGCCTCGTGCAGAGTGCCGTCGCCGCCGGCGAGGGCGATCGCGCGCGCGCCGCCGCCGGCCGCCCGTCGCACCGCTTCGGCGACGAGGCCCGGCCCGGCGCTCCAGGTCGTCGCCGGCTCGATTCGCTGCGCGCGAAGCGCCGCCTCGACCGCGGCGATCGCGCGCCGCGCGCGCCCGCCCCCCGAGACGGGGTTCGCGACAACGGCAACGCGCGAGCCCGCGAGAGCGCCCTCCCCCGCGCGCGCGTCCTCCACGCGCTCTAGACCACCTCGACCATCGAGATCGGCGGGACGCGATGCCACGTGATCTGCGGACTCGGCCCGACGGTGTCCTTCGCCATCTCGATCGCCTCCGCCAACGACGGCGCCGCCTCGAATCCCATTCTCTTGACGGCTTCGCGGCTCACCGGGTTGACGAAGATCACCTTGCCGACGTGGCGCATGCCGTACGTCCCCCAATACCACATGTAGAACGGGTGGACACCGTGGAACGCGTTGTGATGCCGGTACAGCTCGCGGTAGCGCGGGTCGTTCGCGAACGATTCCTCGAAGCGCCGCTCGATCTCCGACGGCTCGGTCGTCACGCTGAGCACCTTCTCGAAGAAGTCGATGTACGACGGATGGTGCGTCTTGTGGAACTCGTACGGCACGGGATGGAGAAAGATCATCGCGCCGCCTTTTCGCACGAGCGGCTTCCCCCGGTAGAAGTTGAACATGTACCCGAGGCCGAGACACATGACGAGAATCGGATTCATGATCGAGTTGACGTTGTACGGACAGACGTGCGCGAGGCCGTAGATCAGGATGTCCGCCTGCCCTTCGACGGAGATGAGCTGCTGCCGGAAGACGTTCTCGAGCGTCTTCTCGTGGACGGGGCCGGTCCGCCCCGCGTTGACGCCCGTCAGCCCGTATGGCGAGCGAATCGTCCCGAAGATCCGGCGGTTCACCGACAGCGGCATCGCGTCGAGAAGCTTCCTCGTCGCGAACAACGTCGCGTGATCGGCGAGACCGTAGTCGCGCTCGCGCTTGTTCATGAACGAAAGCGATGAGGGAAACATCCGCGTGTTGAGCGTCGTCTCGATCGTGAACACGTCGAGGTGCTGCGCGACGATCGCGCCCATCCGCTCGCACGAGGTGTGGAGCGCGGAGTTTCTCGGGTCCATGTACGAGCGCGAGTGCATCATCGTGTGGACGTTGTGATGCGCGCGCACGCTCCGGTAGGTCGCCAATCCGATCGGGACCGACTTGTGGCCGCCGTCCATCGACACGAGGTTGATGTTCACGTAGATCAGCAAGTCCGACTCGACCGCGCGCCGGTTGAGCTCGACGACTTCGCCTGTCTCGGTCGTCCCGAGGAATTGATTCCCGGAGGCGTCCTCGGCGTCGTGATTGTAGAGACGGTCGGGCCAGAACGCGCCGACGATGTCGTCGCCGAGGACTTCGCGGAGCTCCGCTTCCGTCATATGCCGATGGAGGCTGACGGCGACGATCAAGTGGATGTCGGTCACGCCCGCGTCGGCCAGCCGGCGCAGGAGGATCTTGATCACGCGGCGGCGGACGTCGGGCTTGACCATCGGCGGCAGCGGCAGCGAGATGTCGTCGAACGCGATCGTGACTCTCATCCCCGAGCGGAGCTTTGCCGAGAGCGGGTCGCTCTCGATCGGATGGTCGAGCGCATGCTCGATCGCGGCGTCGGGGTCGGCGAGCGCCGGGAGCGGCGCGCGCGGGTTGATGATCCGCGTCCCGACCGGCAGCGAGTCCCAGACGAACCGCTCGCCCGAGGCGAACAGGAACTTTTCGCCGGGCTTCTCGACGACGGTTACGAGATTCTCCGGCTGGACCGCCGAGCCGGCCTTTTCCGCAAGTTGGTCCGTCGAATCGATCACCGACTCCTCCCGTCGCCCGCGATATCGAACACCGTCTTCGCCGCGCCCGAGCGGCCCGTGTCGAGCGCGCTCGCGATCGCGTCGCGGTACGCTTCGAGCGGAAACCGCGCGCCGACGATCCGCGAGAGAAGCGCGGCGCGTTCGGCCAGGAACCGGAGCGCGAGGGCGAACGTCCGCACGCGCTCTCCGTTCACCGTCTCGACGCCGTACGCGTAGCAGCCTCGCACCGTCAGCTCCTTGTACCAGATCGCCGTCCAGTCGATCCCCGACGGAAGCGACGGCATTCCGACGACGGCGACGCGACCGCCAGACCGCGCGAACCGGACCGCGTCGTCGAGCGACGGCGCCGAGCCGACGCAATCGTACACGACCTCGGCCCCGCCGATGAAGATCGGACGGCCGATTTCGGGCCGGCGGACGTCGGCGCCCGTCTCGCGCGCGACGCGCTCGCGGAGCGGATCGCCGCCGCCGCGCACGACGACGTCCGCGCCGAGCTCGCGCGCGAGCGCCTCCTGATGCGCGTAGCGCGCGACGGCGACGACGCGCGCGCGGCTGCCGAGCGCGCGGATCGCGGCGACGACGAGGAGCCCGATCGTGCCGCAGCCGAGGACGACCGCCGTCCCGCCGTCGGGCGGCGGCGGCACGCGGAGCACCGCGTGGATCGCGCACGCGAACGGCTCGGCGAGGACGAGCGCCTCGTTGGGAATCCCGTCGGGCGCGGCGTGAAGTTGCCGCCGGTGCGCGACGAACTCTTCGCTCCACGTGCCGCCCGTGTCGCGGCAGAACCCGGTCTGAATCCCCGCGGAGACGTCGCCGCGCGTGACGTTCGTGCATCCCGATTCCTCGCCGGCCGCGCACGCCGCGCAGGGCGGCGCGATCCCGCGGACCTCGCACGCGAGCGCGGGCTCGAGGACGACGCGCGTTCCGAGCGGGAGATCGCGCGCCTCCTCGCCGGCCCGCGTTACCTCGCCGACCGTCTCGTGGCCGAGGACAAACGGGTACGACAGGAGCGGCGAAAAGTACGCGCTCCCCGACGCGGTGATCGTCGCGAGGTCGGAGCCGCAGATGCCCGATAGCCGCGGCCGAACGCCGAGCCATCGCGCGGTCGGGAGCGCGGGCGCGGAGCGCACGACGGGTCGCGCCACGGCGAACGGTCCGGTTGCAGCGCGCGACCACCGCCGCGCGAGCGCGCGCGTCACGAGGTAGCGCGGCACGCTCTTCCGGTACTCGATCGCCCTCACGCGGCTCTCGGCGGACGGAGTCGGTCGATCACGCCGGCGCCGACCCATTCGCGGCGCGCCAGATCCGAACCGGCCAGCCGCGCCGCCCGGCCTCGCGCGCGAGCCCTCGATCGGGATTGACGGCGACCGGACGTCCCGTCGCCGCGAGCATCGGAAGATCCGCGAGGTTATCCGCATAACCCGCTGATGCCGATAGAGCTATTCCCGACGCGGCGGCGTACGCGCGCATCCGCCGCGCCTTCTCTTCGTCGCCGACGGGCGCGGAAGCGAGGCGGCCGGTGAAGCGCCCGCCGGAGACTTCGAGCTCCGTCGCGATGACGTCGTCGGCGCCGACATGGTCCGCGATCGGCGCGGCGACCTCGCGCGTCGCGCCCGTCACCAGGACGATCCGCGCTCCGGCCGCCCGCAACACCGCGATCTCCTCGAGCGCGCCGGGAAAGATCTTCGGCCGCGCGAACCGGTCGAAAGAGGCGCGGCTCCACGCGGCGAAGTGCTCGACGGAGACGCCGCGGTACGACGCGTAGAAGACCCGGTTGAGCGCGCTCCGCGAAACGGCGTCGACGGCGAGGTAGAGAGGGACCGAGGCGTAGAGCGCCGCCGTCCGCGTCAGGCTCGGGAGACCTGACAGCCCGTGGCGGACGTACCAGAGATAGAACCGGACGATGTTCGAATGGAGGAGCGTGCCGTCCATGTCGAAGAACGCGGCGGCGGGCGCATCGCCCCGCGAGCTGCTCATCGAGCCGACTCGCGTTCCGCCTCGCGCGGTGCCTCGCGCGATGCGTCGCGCATCGATTCGATCGCGGTCCGCACCGATTCGACGATCGACTTGTACGCCTCGTACGCGCCGTCCCCGTCGTCTCCGCCGCGCGCGGCCGGCACGATCGGCTGACCGAACGTGACGCGAACCCGGCCGGGGCGCGGCAGCATTCGTCCCTTCGGCATCGCGTCGAACGCGCCGTCGATGTACGCGGGAATAATCGGGACGCCGATTCCCCGCGCCAGGACGCCGACGCCGAGCTTGAACGGTTGGAGATCGCCGCTCACGCTCCGCGTCCCTTCCGGAAAAATGAGGAGCGGGTGGTCCTGCTCGAGCGCGCGGCGGCACAGCTCGAGTCCCTCGAGAAAGTTCTCGTGACGGTCGAACGGGATCGCGCGCAGGAGCCGTCCGAAGAACCACGTCGAGAGACGCGAGCTGAAGAAGTAGTCCTTCGCGACGACGGCGCGGAGCCGGCGCGCGCGCGGGCCCATCGCGAGGATGACGGCGAGCGAGTCGAGGTGGCTGCCGTGGTTCGCCGCGACGATGAACCGGGGGGCGGCCGGAATGTTCTCGATCCCGCGCCAGCTCAGACGGAACAGGATCCCGTAAGCGACGCGCGCGGCGGCGACGATCGTCTCGCGCGCCGCCGCGTGGAGGAGCGACGGCGGCACGTCGCTCGCCGGCGCGCGGTGCGAACCCTCCTTCGTCAGCTCGCGCTCCCAGAATGCGACGAGCTCCGACGATTCGTCCTCGGGCGCGGCCGGGCCGCGCGCCGCGCGCCCGCCCTTGCCGCGCTCCGCCGCCTCGATCACATCGCCGGCCGTCTTGAGCGCAAGCTCCTCGTCGGGCGACAGCGCGACGCCGAAACGCGACTGGAGGAAGGCGGCGATCTCGACGCGCATCAAGCTATCGACCGCCAAGTCGAGCTCGAGGCTCTTCGTGGGCGAGATCTCCGAGACCGGTTGACTCGTGAGCCGCGACAAGAACCCGACGACTGCGTCCGCGACCGGAGTCGCCGCGGCGCCCGCGGCGAGGCCTTCGCCGCCGCGCGCCGGCCGCGCGCCGCTCGCCGCATCCCCGCGCTGGCCGGCGAGGCGCGTTTCGATGTCGGCCTTGACGCGCGCGCGCTTCACCTTGAGCGTCGAGGTCTTCGGAAGGTCGCCCGGCCACAGGTGGATCGCCTGCGCGTGCTGGTGCGACGGCAGATCGCGCGCGCGCTCGGCGAAGACGCTCCGAATCCGCGCGAGGATCGCCGCGTCGCTCTCCGCGGCGGTGCCGTCCGCCGCCGGCTCGGGTACGACGACCGCGTGGACTTCCTCGCCGAGCGCGCCGTGCGGCCGCACACCGATGACCGTGAACTCCTTCACGCCCGCGAGCCCCTTGTAGTGCGCCTCGACCTCGTCGGGATAGACGTTCTTCCCCGCGGCCGTGACGATCAGGTCCTTGATCCGGCCCGTGAGATACAGAAAACCGTCGGTGTCGAGGTAGCCGAGGTCGCCGGTGCGGAACCACCCGTTGACGAGGACCTTCGCCGTTTCTTCCGACCGCTCGAAATAGCCGCGCATCACGCCCGGGCTGCGGACGACGACTTCGCCGATCCCCAACTTGTCCGGGTGACTGATCCGGAGCGTCACGCCGGGAAGCGCCGGTCCGACGGACGCGACGCGCGTCGCGCCGATCGGGTTCATCGTCAGGACGGGCGCGGTCTCCGTCAGCCCGTAGCCCTCGACGATCTCGAGTCCCATCTCGCGGAACTCGCGGTAGACAGTCCGGTCGAGCGCGGCGCCTCCCGACACGAGAAGACGGATCCGGCCGCCGAACGCGCGATGGATCCGCGCGAACAGGAGGCGCCCGAACGCGGGCGAGCCGGTCGCCGCGATCGCCGCGCGCGACGCGCGCTGGAACAGCCCGAACAGCGCGCGCTGGATCGGGTGACCCTCATCGATCCGTCGCCGCACGCCGTCGTACAACAGCGCGTACAAGCGCGGCACGCCGAGCAGGACGGATGTCCGCGTCTCGCGCATCGCTTCGACGATCGTGTTCGAACGGAGCTCCGAAAGGTACGTCACCGTCGCGCCGGCGGAGAGCGGACTGAGGAAACCGGCTGTGAACTCGAACACGTGGAACAGCGGAAGCACGGAGAGGAACTGGTCGCCCGAGGTGATCGAGCCGACCGTCCGGACGGCGCGGACGTTCGCGAGGAAGTTTCCGTGCGTGAGCATCACGCCCTTCGGCGCGACGGTCGTCCCGGACGTGAAGATGATCGACGCGAGGCTCGCGCGCGTGACGGCGCTCCGGCCGAGCGCGGATTCGGCGACGGGCGCGGGGAGCGGCGCGGCGTCCCCGTCCTCCGAGACGATCGCGAACGGCGCGTCTTTCGAGCCGCCGTCGATCCGGACGATCGGGCCGCGGGCGCGCAACGCCGCGCGGCCATCGACGCTCGTGCGCGCGAGGCACGCGGCCGACGCGAGAACGACCCGCGCGCGCGTGAACTCTGCCATCCCGACGAGGTCCGCCTCCCCGAGCTGCGGGTCCGCGGGAACGGCCACGGCGCCGATCCCGGTCACCGCGAGGTACGCGATCCCCCACTCCGGCGAGCTTTCGCCCCAGACGACCGCGCGCTCGCCCGCCGCGAGCCCGCACGCCGCGAGCCGGCGGCCCAATTCGTCGGCGCGCGCGAGCAGATCGGCGTATGAAATGCGAACCCACTCGCCGCCGCGTTTGACTTGGAGCGCCGGCCGCGCCGGAAACTGCTCCGCGCTCCGCGCGACGACATCACGGATCGAATCGACGCCCGGCTCGGCGGCCGGCGCCGCGGCGAGCGCCTCGGCCGCGGCCTGGGCCGACTCTTCGGGCGCGACCCACGCCTCGGCGTGGAGCGTTTCGAGCGCGTGCGCCTTTTCGATCACGCGCTCCATCCCCGCCCACTCGCCCGTCGGGAGCGCCTCGGCCTGGAGGACGTTTCGCCTCAGCCCCGGAATGTGGATCTCGTCGATGTACTCGTCCCAATCGATCCGCGCGGCGTCGAACCCGAAGCGATCGCGATCCTCGTCCGAGAGAGACGCGAGGAGCGCGCGCGAGTTCTCGTTGACGAATCGGCAATCGAGGCACGTGTAGGGCCCGTAGATGTCGCTGAAGTAGTAGAGCTGCGACAGGGCCTTCGCCTTGCCGTCGAGCGCGCGATGGAAACGATGCACACCGTCGAGGAACGCGAGCGGCGCGGTCGCCGCGCGCATCAGCGCGAGCGGCACGTTGTACGCGAGAAAACACCGCACGCGGAAGAGGAACGGCCCCGACAGGCGGAGCCGCTTCGTGCGGATCGGTCCGCCCGCCGCGTCGCGCATCGGGTTCGCCGCGAAGTGCCGCTTCATCAGCTCGACCATCCGCCGCACGGTGAGACCGTTCTGCGACGTGCTCGCGATCTGGTAGACGGAGATCCCGCCGGCCGCCGCGGCGCGCGGGATCGCAGCGAGGATCGCGTTGACCGTGTGGTCGAGCGGCACGATGTCGAGCCCGACCTCCGGGCGCGCGGGAAAGTACTCGAGCCGGCCGCGTCCGTACGCGGCGATCAACGGGTCGGCCATCCGGTAGCCGTCGATCCATCCCGGGATCGGCTCGCGGAGCGACGACTCGATGATCGCCGGACGCAGGATCACCGTCGGGAGGTCGCCCCGCTCGCGCAAGACGAATCGCTCCCCCATCGCCTTCGTGTACGTGTAGGTGTCGTTCCAACCGCGCGCGCGGGCGCGGCGCATCCCGAGGCCGACGAGGGCTTCGCGAAGATGCTCTTCGCGCGCGGCCTCGACCTCGGCTTGCGTCGGGACGCGGCCGGCGGCGCGCTCGGCCGCGGCGCGGAATCGTCCGCGCGCGTCCGGCGTGCCGGCCTCGGCGACGACGCGCGCGATCTCCGCCTCGATCTCCGCGACTTCGCGGTCGAGGTCCTCGGGCGGGCGCGGCGCGCCCGGCGCCGCCGGCGCCTCGACGATCGCCTCGGGGATGAGGCCCGTGCGCTTTCCGCAGACGTAGCACGTCGAGATCTGGACGAACACGGGGCGTTTGCGCGCCTCGCGGGCGAGCGCGAGGAGGCGGCGCGGAGCGCGCGTGTTGAGCGCGATCGCCTGATCGATCTGCTCGTCGAACACGACGGTCGCGGCGCTGTTGATAACGACGTCGACTTCGTCGATCAAGCGCGCGCGGTCCGCGGCCGACAGGCCGAGGTCGGGGAGCGCGAGGTCTCCAGCGATCGCGACGACCTTGTCGCGCGCGAACGCGGCGTACCGCTCTCCCTCGCGCGCGCGGATGCGGCTCATCGCAGGGCTGTCGAGGACTTCCTTCCGGAGCCGCGCTTCGACCGTCGATGCGCGCGCGCTCGAGCCCCGCCGGTGGGACCGGATCAGAAGATAAAGTCGCGCCACGTCCGGCGCTTCGAACAAGATCTTCTCGACGATCGCCTTGGCGAGGAATCCCGTGCTCCCCGTGACGAGGATCGATTTTCCCGAGAGGAACGCCCGAATCGTCGGCGCCGCCGAGGCGGCGGGCGCGCGCGACTTATCCCCGGGCTCGACTCGTCCCGACGCGTTCGGCGGCGAGAGCGAGTCGGAAAGCGGGTTCGTTGTGGGAGTCGGCATGGCTCTCTCGGGGAGCGGGCGGGCGCGAAGGCCGGGAGCACCCCGGCTTCGTCTCGAGCCGGAAGCGCCGCCAGGTGGAAGGGGCGAGCGCTCGCTACGCGCGGGACCCACGGCGAAGGGGATTATTTTGTCGCCGCGAGGGCGATGTCAAGCGGAGAAGGGCCGGCAGGCCGGCCGTGCATCGGGCGCTTGCTCCGCCAGCGGATCTGCCGGTATGATCCCCCCCGTTTCGCCACGGTCCCTCGTTCCGCCCTCCAACCGAAGAGGAACCCGTCGATGTTCGCACTCGTCGTGCTCGCAATCCTCGCGCTCGCCGCGCCGCCCGCGCTGGCCCAAGGGAGCTTCAACTGCACGCTCCTCGCGCACATCGACAGCCTTCCGGGCACGGGGAACGACGTCTGGGGCTACACCGACCCGGCGACCGGCGACGAGTACGCGATCATCGGGACGTCGTTCGGGACGGGGATCTACAACGTGACGAAGCCGGCGGCGCCGCGCATTACCGGGTTCATCCCCGGGCCGCAGTCCGACTGGCGCGACTTCGATTCCTACCGGAGCACGCTGTACGCGGTGTCGGAGGGGAACGGCCCGAACGAGGGACTTCAGATCATCGATCTGTCGAACCCAGAGAGTCCTCTTCTCGTCCGATCGCTCACTTCCGCGTTCATGACCGCGCACTCGGTCAGTGTGGACACCGCGCGCGCGCGGCTCTACGCGTCGGGCGCAAGATCCCCGGACGGGATGCACATCCTCGACCTTTCTGCCGATCCGCAGAATCCTGTGCCGCTCGGCACTTACTCCGACGCCTACGTCCACGACGTCACCGTTCGGAACGACACGGCCTATGCGAGCCTAATCGGCATCGATAAGACGGTGATCCTCGACGTTTCGGACCCCGCCGCGATCGAGACTCTCGCGGAGCTCGCTGCGCCCGAGGGCGAAGATCACCAAGCGTGGCCGACGGACGACCGGCGCTACCTCTTCACGACGCACGAAATCCCGGGGAGCCACCTTCGGACTTGGGATATGCAGGACCTCTCGTCGATCATCTCGGTCGATGAGTTTCAGGCAACGCCGACGAGTTCGGTCCACAACGTCTATCTTCGCGGGAACACGGCGTTCGTCTCGTACTACACCGAAGGGCTCCAGGTCCTCGACGTGACCGATCCGACGCGGATGATTCCCGTCGGGTGGTTCGACACGTACGTCGGGCCCGGCGTGTTCGAGGGCAACTGGAGCGCGTTTCCGTTCACGCCCAGCGGCAATGTCTACCTGGGGGATATCCAAGGCGGGCTCTTCATCGTCTCGTTCGACGGGACGCCGAGCGGCGCGCTGACCGGCACGGTCACGGAGTTGGGCACGGGCGCGCCGCTCGACACCGTCCTCATCGAGCTCGTCGAGGCCCGGAGGTCGGTGCGGACCGACGCGTTCGGACGCTACGAGATCCGGACGGCCGCGGGCTCGCACACGGTGCGCGCCTCCCGCCTCGGGCTCATCTCCACGACGTTCCAGGCTTCGGTCGACTCGGGCCCGAGCACGACGCGCGACTTCACGATGCTCGACAACACGGCGGATATCGAGCTGTCGCAAACGGACTCGATCCACGTGACGGTCGCGGCGGGAAGCGCGAAGACGATGCCGCTGCGTATCACCAACGTGGGCGGCGGGCTCCTGACGTATTCGATCCGGGACGAGACGTTTCTTTCGTCGGTCATCGACAAGCGGAGAACGCTGTCGGTCGGGTGGGACGAGGCGAGGCGGCGGATCGGAGAGCACGCCGGGGCGATCCGCGCGCTCGCGGCCGCGAAGGGAGAGGCCGGTGCGAGCGCGCGGTCGGCCGCCGCGACGCTCGCGCGCAAAGCCCCCGCGCTCCGCCGGATCCTGGCCGATCCGATCGGCGACGTGATTCCGCTCAGCGAAGCGCCGGCCCCGCAGGTGGACCTCGTGTCGCTCCACGCGGGCGTCGATGGCGACTCGCTCCTGTTCCGGATCGAAGTTCCGCCGACGCTCCCCGAAAGCGTGGCCGCGATCGTCTTCTTCGACTTGGACCAAGACGCGTCGACGGGCGTCGCCAACCCGATCTCGTCGACGCTCGGCCCGCCGCTCGATGTTCTCGAGAACGACATCGGGGCCGATCTCATTCTCGTGTGGGACTTGGCGGGAAGGTTCGCTTCCCCGGTTCCCGGCACAGCCTTCCTCCTGACGGCTGACTTTTCCTTCCTCGGAATCTACTTTGGGGAAGTCGATTCGACCGGGGCAACGATCGCGCTCGATCTGAAGACCGACCTCGGAGACGATGGAAACATCAACGTCGTCGCGGGCGTTGGAGTCGTTACGTATCTGCCCGAACCCCCGTTCATCGACTTCCTCAACCTCGACGCGGGGCCGGACTCGGGCCACGCGATCATCGGCACCGAGCCGGGCGACGCGCCGTGGCTCGTCGCGACTCCGGACACGGGAAGCCTCGGCGCTGCGGCATCGGACACGCTGGCGCTCCGGTTCGACGCCGCCGCGATCACCGCCGACACGACCGTGACGGGAACGCTGTTCGTCGAGACGAACGACGAGGACGAACTTGTGACGCGGATTCCCGTCTCGATGCGCGTGTTCATTCCCGACGGCACGCCGCCCGGCGTCACGATCTCGATCTTGCAGAACCCGATCCTGTCGAGCCGCGCGGAGATCGTCGCGCTCGCGAACGAGGTGCTCGCCGGCGTCCCGTCGCTCACGGTTGGCGGCGCGGCCCTCGCGCTCGACGGCGACCCCGCGGTCGCGCCACCGACGTTTCGCGCGGCGCTCGCGCTGTCGGGGTCGCGGACGGTCGAGCTGTCGCTTGCGGCCGAGGACACCGCGGGCAATCAGACGACGGTGACGGAGACGTTCGTGGTGTACGTGACGCAGGCGGAGGGTCTCGCCCGGGCGGATGGGCCGAGCGGCACGCTCGCGATGACCGCGCCGGAGGGCGCGATCGCTCCGGGCACCACGCTCGTGCTCCGGTCGCTCAGCGAAGGTCGCGCGTTCGTCGGCCCCGAGGCGCTTGCGCTCGCGGCGCCCGTCGGGATCGAGTTGGCGCTCGCGCCGGACGGCGCGCGGGGGACCGCGCCCGACGGCGGCGCGACCGCGGGCTTCCGCCCGATCCTGTACCGAATCGGCGGCGCGCGGGATGTCGCGCTTCCGACGTGGGTCTCGGCGGACGGCCGATCGCTCGTCGCGGAGAGCGATCGGCTCGGGACGTTCGAGGTCCGCTGGGAGAGCGGCGCGCCCGCCGAGCGGCTCGCCGATCGCGCGCGCCTCGGACTCGCGTCGCCGAACCCGGCCGCGCACGGCGCATCGCTCGCGTTCGCTCTCCCTCGCCGGGAGTCGGTCCGCCTTGCCGTGTTCGACATCACCGGGCGCCTCGTGCGCTCGCTCGTCGCGCGGAGCCTCGAGCCGGGACCGCACGCCGTCGCATGGGACGGGACGGACGACCGCGGCCGGGCGGTCGGCGCGGGAACTTACTTCTATCGCCTCGAGACGTCCGACCACGTCGAGGCGCGCAAGGTGACGGTGATCCGATGAGACGATCTGACAGAATCTTCGCGGCGGCCGCCGTCTCGGCTCTCGCTCTCGCGTTCGGGTGCGGATCGAACGACGGCGTCGGGCCCCAGCTCACCGAGAGCGAAGGGATCGCGTTCGGATGGCAGGCGTTCGAAGGAGGAAACTTCGCGCGCGCCGAATCGTTCTTCCTCGCCGCGGTCCGCGCGAACGGGCGGAGCGTCGAGGCGAACACCGGCCTCGGATGGGCGCGCGCCTACTCGGGCGATCTCGACCTCGCCGCGGCGAGCTTCGAGAAAGCGGCGATGCTCGACCTGGCGGGGGCCGACGCGCGCGCGGGGCTTGCGGCCGTCCGGCTCGCGGGCCGCGAACTCCAGAAAGCGATCGATCGGGCCACGGAGGCGCTGGCGCTCGCACCCGAGTGGACGTTCGACCATCGGGCGGGCGTCGATGCCCAAGACCTGCACCTCATCCTTGCGCAGGCCTACGCGCTCCAGGGCGAGGCGCGGTATGCCGCGGCGCAAATGGAACTCGATCGACTCGACCCGCAGAACGGGCTCGACCCCGATGATTCGCGATCGTGGGGCGTCGGCCAAGTTCTCTACTCGAGCTACCGCGACGCGCTCCTCGAGGCGATCGAGGCCGTCGAACGCCGCGTCGGCGCGGCGATTCCGTAGCGCGCGCAACGCGCGCCGGTGGCCGGACACACCCCAGCGAATCCTGACGCGCCCACCCTGCGGGTCCTGTCGCTCGTCACCTCGCCCGTGGTCCTCATGCAGAGCGCAGCACCGACCGCGGCCTTCTCGGGGATTTGCGCGCGCGGCGCTCTGCATTGCGGGCCGCTGGCAAGGTCTCCGACTCGCGCCACCCGCCGGAGTGTCGTGCGGAAATCGCTGTCGGTGCGTCAGCGGCTCGAGTACCGATTCGCTGTCAGTCCGGGAACACTCGCGGACCAAGGCGGGTTCGCGGTTGGGGGCTTGCGGATCCCTCTCGACTCCGCCGGGCGCCCGTAGGCGCGCCGAAGGCGCGCGTCATCACGGTCGGCGGAGCGAGGGGGAGCGAGGCCGCGAGTAGCGGCCGGAGCGTGCCCGCAAGCCCCCAACCGCGAACCCGCCGCCGAGGGTGGAGGCGGCCCGCTACCGATCCGTCGGATCCGCCGGCCGCGCCGGCAGCTTGTACGACCTCTTCGCCAGCTCGTCGTTCATCATCTTGATCGCCGTGTCGAGTTGCGCGTCCTTCCCCGCCATCACGTCGCCCGGAAGGTTCTCGACTTCGACGTCCGGATCGACTCCGTAGTTCTCGATGATCCACTTCCGGTCGAGCCCGTACGAGCCGAACTCGGGGATCGTCACGAACCCGCCGTCGACGAGGTTGTCGCCGCCACGAATGCCGACGACGCCGCCCCAGCTTCTCTTCCCGACGAGCTTCCCGAGGCCGAAGTTCCGGAAGTGGTACGGAAAAATGTCGCCGTCGGACGCCGACCACTGGTTGAGCAGGCAGATCTTGGGTCCGTAGTGCGTCGCGTCGGGATAAGTGTCTTCGGCGCCGTTCCGCGACGCGCCCATCGCGTCGACGACTCGCCGCAGCCTCTCGAGAATCATCTGCGACACGAACCCGCCGCCGTTCCAGCGCACATCGAGGACAAGCGCCTCTTTGCGCACCTGCGGATAGTAAGTCTTCACGAACTCGTTGAGGCCGTCGCCGCCCATGTTCGGGATGTGAATGTAGCCGCACCGCCCGTTCGTCATTTTGTCCACGTACCGGCGGTTCGCCTCGACCCAGTTCCAGTAACGAAGCCCCGCGTCGAACTCGATCGGCACGACGACGATCTCGCGGCTTCCCGTCTCCGACGGCCCCGAGTTGACGACGAGGGTCGTTTGCTTTCCAGCGCGATTCCAAAGGAGGCTGCCTGGGTTTGTCGGCGCGCGGAGCGGCTTTCCGTCGATCGAGAGAACGAAGTCTCCGACTTTCACGTTGAGCCCCGGCTCCGTGAGCGGCGAGCGGCGGCCCTTGTCCCAGTTTTGCCCCTCGAAGATTCGCGCGATCCGGTAGCGGCCGCCATCCAACTCGAGATCCGCTCCGAGCAGTCCGATCTTCACGCGCTCCGGATGCGGCGCCTCGCCGCCTCCAACGTACGAGTGGCCGGCGCCCAGCTCGCCGATCATCTCGCCGATGAGGTACGTGAGATCGACGCGATGCGCGACGTGCGGGAGGAGCGCGCCGTATCGATCGCGGAGCCCCGGCCAATCGACACCGTGCATGTTCGCCGCGTAGAAGTAGTCGCGCTCGAGCCGCCACGCCTCGTTGAAGATCTGCCGCCACTCGGCGCGCGGATCGAGGAGCGCTTGGAGCTTCGACACGTCGAGCGGCTTGTCTGCCTTTTGGTCGGGCTCGGCGTCGACGATGGCGTACTTCTCCTTGCTGAGAAGGATCAACTTTTCGCCCTTCGCGGCGACCTCATAGTTCTGAACGGGCGAGTGAACTTCTTCCTCTTTCCGCTTCTTCAGGTCGAAGACTCGGAGCGAGCGCTCTCCGGGCGGTTTCCCCGTGAGCGTTCCGGTCGGCCCGGAGATCCAGAAAACTTTCCCGGAGACCGCGCGCAGACCGAAGTATTCGCCGGGATCGACCGGGAACCCGACGATTCGCGATCCGATCCCGTCGAGGTCGATCCGCGTCGGGCCGGCCGACTTCTTGTCATCCTTCTTCTCGTCCTTCTTGCCCCCCTTCTTGTCCTTCCCCTCGCCTTTCGCGCCATCGCCGTCGAACTCCGTCTCGTCACTTTCCGGCGCGAACGGCGACAACGAATCCGCGGAGAGCGTCACCGCGTACGGCCGCGTCCGCCGCGAGTAGACGAAGTTCGCCTCGTAGCCGGAAAGCGTTGCGTTCCAGTCGCGCCGCGAGAGGAAGTAGAGAGACGCGCCGTCCGGGTCGAACACGGGCGAGTCGCTGTCGGAGAAATCGTCGGTGACCGGCGTGATCTTCCGCGTCTGCGAATCGTACAGGTTGATCGTGTACATCGCGTTCTTCCGGTCCGACGGTTTCGCGTAGGCGATCCATCGGCTGTCGGGCGACCACGAGTAGTCGCGGATCTCCCACACGCGCGACGAATCGACGAGCGTCGTGCGGCGCGCGTCCACATCGACCCAGTAGAGGTTGTTCGTCTTATCGGAAAACGCGATTCGCTTCGAGTCGGGCGACCAGACGAGCGCGAAGCGACGGCAGTGGCCGTCGGTTGTGACGCGCGTCGGCTCCCCCTTCCCATCCTGCGAGCGGACCCAGATCTCCTCCTCGCCCGTCTCGTCCGAGAGGTACGCGATCCGGCGCCCGTCGGGCGACCAAGCGGCGGAGCGCTCGCGCGAGCCCGACGACTGCGTGAGGTTCCGCGGCTCGCCGTGCTCCGCGGGCACCGTGAACACATCGCCGCGGGCGATGAACAGCGCGCGCTTCCCGTCGGGCGACAGCGAGAAGTCCTCGATCCGCCCGCCGACGTCTACGAAATGCGGGCGGACGAGGACCTTGTCGCTCGGGACGTCGACCGCGATCGCCGCGGTTTGGCCGGACGCGAGGTCGTACGCAGTCAGCTTCCCGCCGAGCTCGAACACGATCGCGTCGGGCCCGAGGCTCGGGAACTTGATGTCGAACTCCGTGTAGCGAGTGAGTTGGCGCGTCGCCTTCGACTTCGTGTCGTAAGAGTAGAGGTTCGCCCTCTTGTCGCGGTCCGATAGGAAGTAGATCGCGTCGCCGTGCCACATCGGAAAGTCGTCGACGCCTTCCCAGTCGGTGATTCTCTCCGCGGCGCGCGTCGCGGGATCGTAGGTCCAGATGTCCTGCGCCATTCCGCCTCGGTAACGCTTCCAGGTGCGGAACTCGCGCCACGACGGGTTGTACGCGAACTTCTTTCCGTCGGGCGAGAACGACGTCAGTCCGCCGTACGGAACGGGGAGCGGCTCGGGAAGCCCGCCGTCGAGCGACACGGTCCAAGGCCGGCCCATGAACGCGTTCCACTGGTCGCGGCGCGACCGGTAGATCACGCGCCCATCCGGCGTCCATCCGAGAACCGCGTTGTCCGGCCCCATCCGTTCGGCGACTCCGCCGCCGAGATCCGGGCTCCAGGTGAGGCGCGTCGGTTCGCCGCCGTCCGCCGCGACGACGTACACCTCGCGGTTGCCGTCGTAGTCGCCCGTAAACGCGATCGACTTCCCGTCGGGCGAGAAACGCGGGAACCATTCTTGCCCATCGTGCGACGTGATCTTCGTCGCGAGCCCGCCCGCGCGCGGCGCGACCCAGATGTCGTTCGCGTACACGAACGCGACTCGGTCCTTCGAGAGGCTCGGGAACCGCAGAAGCATCCCCTCGCCGGCTCGTGCCGGCGCGGCAGAGCCGATCGACGACGCGATCAGGCCGGCCAGCAGGATGAGAACGAGAGCGAGCGGACAGCGGACGACCGGACCGCGCATCGGAAGGTCTCCTCGGTTTGGGCTGATGGTTCTAGCTCGGAAGAACGGGGATTGAGTTTTCGTGAGCGCGGGAGCGCCGCGGCGCCGTCAGCGGATGACGGACGCTTTCGTCTGACCGCGCTCCTCCATCGGAACGTATGCCCGCTCCGGCTCGCCCACGTAGATCTGCCGCGGCCGCCCAATCTTGAAATCGGGCGACTCGATCAGTTCCTTCCATTGGGCGATCCATCCCGGCAGCCGGCCGATCGCGAAGAACACGGTGAACATGTTCACGGGAATCCCGATCGCCTGGTAGATGATCCCCGAGTAGAAATCGACATTCGGGTACAGCTTGCGACTGACGAAGTATTCATCGCGGAGCGCGATCTCCTCGAGCTCCATCGCGATCTCGAGCAGGCGGCTCGACCGCCCGAGCGACCGGAGGACTTCGCCGCACGCCTTCTTGATGATCGCCGCGCGCGGGTCGTAGTGCTTGTACACGCGATGGCCGAAGCCCATCAGCCGCGTCGTGTCGTTCCGGTCCTTGCACTTGTCGAGGAACGTCTTCGCGCTCCCCTCCTCGCGCGCGATCCGCTCGAGCATGTCGATGACCTGCTCGTTCGCGCCACCGTGCAGCCGGCCCCAGAGGGCGCTGACGCCGGCCGAGATCGCCGAGAAGAGGTTCGCGTAGCTCGATCCGACCATCCGGACGGTGCTCGTCGAGCAGTTCTGTTCGTGATCGGCGTGCAGGACGAGGAGCAGGTCGAGCGCTCGCGCGACGACCGGGTTGACGGCGTACTTTTCGCACGGCGTGGCGAACATCATGTAGAGGAGGTTCGACGAGTAGTCGAGGCTGTTGTCCGGGTACATGAACGGCTGGCCGATCGAGTGCTTGTACGAGTAGGCCGCGATCGTCGGGAGCTTGCCCAACAGCCGGAGCATCGTGATCTGGACTTGCTCTTCGTCGAGCGCATCGAGCGAGTCCTGGTAGAAAGTCGACAACGCGGCGACGACGGCGCTCGCGACGGCCATCGGGTGCGCTTCTCGCGGGAACCCATCGAACTGTCGCCGCATGTACTCGTGCAGCATCGTGTGATACCGGATGCCATGCTCGAAGGCGGCGAACTGCTCGGCCGTCGGCAGCTCGCCGTGGATCACGAGGTGGGCGACCTCGAGGAACGTGCTCCTCTGCGCGAGGTCTTGGATCGGGTAGCCGCGGTACCGGAGGATTCCCTCTTCGCCGTCGAGGAACGTGATCGCGCTCGTGCACGCGCCGGTGTTCACGTATCCGGGGTCTAGCGTGACCAGGCCGCTCGTCGCCCGAAGGTTCCGGATGTCGATCGCCTTCTCGCCTTCGGTTCCGGTGATCACGGGCAGTTCGTACGTCTTGCCGCCAAACGTGAGCGTCGCCTTCTCGCTCATGAATCTCGTTCCTCCTCCCGCGTCCGCGAGGAGCCCATTGTGGCATAAATCATCGCGCGGCGGGTCAAGGAAAAGCGCGCGTACCATCCGCGGCCGGCTCAAGCGACGCAACGGCCGGGCCGATACCCAGAAGACGCTCGTCGAGCGGCCGCCGGGGCACGACGGGGAGGGGATCGCGCGATGCTGAACGCCCAAAACCTGAGCCTCGTGATGGCGACGCTTGCCTTCCTCATCGCGGGCGCCTTCTCCGCTCTAGTCCGCCAGCTCCGCCGCCGCGTGAGCGGCGTCGAGCGGGACGTCGCGTGGCTCGCCGTCGAATCGAACCCCGCGGAGCCGACGCAGGTCTTCGGGCAGCTCGCGGAATCCCTGGCGCGCGCGCTCGGCTGCCGGTGGGCGCTCGTCGCTCGGCTGAACCCCGACGGTCGCACCGTGACAACGGCGGCGTTCTGGGACACGGACCACCTCCTCCCGCCGATCAGCTACGAGCTCGCCGGAACTCCGTGCGAGACGGTGTACACGTCGAACGACCTCTGTCATTTTCCGCGCGGAGTCTCCGAGCTGTACCCCGGTGACGCCGCGCTGCGCGAGCTGGGCGCCGTCGGCTACATCGGACGCCCGCTCCGCGATCCGCACGGCCGTCCGATCGGGATCATCAATGCCCTGAGCGATCGCCCCCTCTCCGTCTCGCTCGCGCAGCGCGCGTTGTTCGACGCGTTCATCCGGCGGGCCGAGGCCGAGATGAGCCGGCAGATCGCCGACAGCAAGCTCGCCGCGAGCGATGCGGAGGCGCGGCGGCTCGCCCACGCGACCGAGTGCGCGGCGGATTCGATCATGACGACGGACGCGGACGGAACGATCGTCTGGGTGAACTCGGCCTTCACGCGGATCAGCGAGTACAGCGCGGCGGAGGCGATCGGGAAGACGCCCCGGATCCTGCGGAGCGGCGCCCACTCGCCCGCGTTCTACGAGAAGCTGTGGAGCGAGATCACCGCGGGACGGCCGTGGTCCGGGCGCGTGATCAATCGGCGCCGGAGCGGCCAGCAGTACACGGCGTCGCTCTCGATCGCGCCGATCGTCGGGCCGGGCGCGACGATCGAGGGGTTCGTCGGCGTCGAGCGCGACGTCACCGCCGACGTCGAGCGCGAGGCGGCCCTCGTCGCGCTACGGGAGGAGATCGAGCGCAAGGCGTCGCTCCTCGAGCAGCAGAACGCGGCCCTCGCCGCGGCGCGGGAGGCGGCGCTCGCCGCCGCGCGCGTGAAGTCCGAGTTTCTCGCGAACATGAGCCACGAGATCCGAACGCCGATGAACGGGATCCTCGGGTTCGTCGAGCTGTTGTCCGAGTCCGATCTCTCCGCCGAGCAGCGCGATCATCTCGAGACGGTCCGCTCCTCGGCGACCTCGCTCCTTTCGATCCTCAACGAGATTCTCGATTTGTCGAAGCTCGAAGCGGGGAAGGTCGAAGTCGAACAGATTCCGTTCGATCTCGACGAGGTCGTCGCGAGCATCGGGAAGCTCCTCGGACCGAGCGCGGACGAGAAGGGGCTCCGGTTCGCGTGCGGCGTCGACCCGGGAACGCCGTCGCGTCTTCGCGGGGACCCGACTCGGATTCGCCAGATCCTCCTCAACCTCGCGGCCAACGCGATCAAGTTCACGCCGTCGGGCGAGGTCGAGGTTCGCACGTGGGCCGATCGCGCGGACGGCGGGCGAGCCGTGCTGAGGCTCGTCGTGCGCGACACGGGCATCGGGATTCCGCCCGACCGGAGAGAGCGTCTGTTCGAGCCGTTCACTCAGGCCGACGGCTCGACGACGCGGAAGTACGGCGGGACCGGACTTGGGCTCGCCATCTGCAAGCGCCTCGTCGTGCTGATGGGCGGGACGATCTCCGTGGAGAGCGAGGCCGGCGTCGGCAGCGCGTTCCGGGTCGAGATCCCCGTCGCGCTCGCGGCTCGCGACGAGGATCGCGCGGGCGACTCCGGCGCGCACGGTTCGCCCGCGCGGGCGACGCCGGTTCGCGCGCTCGTCGTCGAGGACAATCGCGTCAATCAGCGAGTGGCCGTCGCCCTCCTCGCTCGTCTCGGCGCGACCGTCGATGTCGCGGAGAACGGCATCGAGGCCGTCGAGGCGACCGCGCGGACGCCGTACGACATCGTGCTGATGGACGTCGAGATGCCGGTGATGGACGGCTACGCGACGACGGCCGCGATCCGGCTCGCCGAGAGGGATGGCCAGCGCGTCCCAATCGTCGCGATGACGGCGCGCGCGATGGAGGGCGATCGCGAGCGCTGCCTCGACTCGGGCATGGACGACTATCTGACGAAGCCGGTCCGCACGGTCGACCTCGTCCGAGTCCTCGCAGCGTGGGCGACGGAGGGAGCGCGCCCGGCCGGAGCGCACCAGGCCGAAACGCGCCCGCTCGACGGCGACGCCGTCGAAGAGCTTGCGCCCGCTCCCGACTCCGCGGACGAGACCTCCTCGATCATCGACCGGTTGCGCGAGCTCGGCATGCTCGAGGACCTCGAGTTCGCGCGGGACACGCTCGAGGCGTACCTCACCGACAGCGACGAGATCCTCCGTTCACTCCGTCAGGCGATCTCGCGAGAGGACGCCGCGGCGTGCGAGCGCCTCGCTCACCGGTTCAAGGGCGCCAGCCAGAATCTCGGCGCCAACGCGCTCGGCCGGACCGCCGGAGCGCTCGAGCGCTGCGGCCGCACCGGACGGATGGCCGGCACACCGGCCCTGGTCGCGACGCTCGAGAGCGAGTTCGCGACGGTCCGCGCGTTCGTCCTTCAGTTCATCCGGACGCCCGCGGCGCTGTAGCGCCGCGTAAGCGTTTCGTCTCCCGCCAGCGTCTCCATCCTGCAAAGGAGGAGACTCTCATGCGTCCATCTCTCGTGTTCCTCGCACCGCTCATCGCCGTTTCACTCGCCGCGCCGCCCGAAGCTCGCGGGAGTCGCGCGACCGAGGCGATCGTCGCTCGCTCGCGGATCGAGCGGGTGACGGTCTATCCGGATCGCGCGTCCGTTCAGCGCCTTGCTCGCGACTTCCGCGTCGGGCCCGGCGGCTCGCGCGTCGTGTTCTCGGACCTCCCGCCGTCGCTGATCGCGGAATCCGTCCGCGCGTGGGGCGAGGGATCCGCGGGCGTCCGGATCGCCAACGTCGACGTGAAGCGGACATTCCTCTCGGAAGCGCCGGACGCGCGCGCCGACTCGCTCCGGCGGACAGCGAAGGCGCTCGATCTCGAGAGAGCGAAGCTCCTCGCGCGGAAAGAGTCGCACGTCTGGGGCGAAGAGTTCCTCAAGTCGATCAAAGTCCACGAGGAGGAGAAGGCCTCCGAGGCGATCGCGCGCGGGAGCGCAACCCCGTCCGACCTCAAGGGCGTGTTCGAGTTCCTGCGCACGGAATTCGGCGAGAATCGTAGCGGGATGCTCGACATCGACGAGGCGATCGCGCGTCTCGACGAGAGGATCGCCGCGGTCCGCCGCGAGATCGATTTCGTCCGCGTCGCGCGCCGTCCCGGCGTCTGGACGGCGACGGTCGATCTCGTGTCCGACTCCCCCGCGACGGTCGACGTCGCGCTCGAATACACCGTCTGCGGCGTCTCGTGGACGCCGGCGTACGACATCCGGGTATCGGAAGACCTCACGCGGATTGAGCTCGTTTACTTCGGGCAGGTCTCGCAGCAGAGCGGCGAGGAGTGGGACGACGTCGTCGTCTCGCTCTCGACGGCGGAGCCGGCCCTCGGAGTCCAGGTTCCGACGCTCGACGCGTGGTGGCTCGCGCCGCTCCCCGACCTCGCGTACGAGTTCAAACACCGCGCGATGAACGCACCGGCCGACGCGATCGCGAACGCGGACGGAGAGATGGCGTCTGAGATCGGGTTCGCCGAGCGGGATAGCCGCGCGGAGGAATCCGCGTTCCGGCTGGCGAGCGTCGAAGCGCAGACGGCGGGCTCCGGGATGACCGCGCGATTCGATGTCCCGGGCCGCCAACGTCTCGTGGGAGATGGGACCGTCCGCAGACTGACCGTGACGACAATCGCGCTCGAGGGCGCTCTCTCGTACCGGAGCGTCCCGCGGATCTCGCCCTACGCATACCTCGTCGCGAAAGTTCGGAACGGTTCGGAGTCGCCGCTTCTCGACGGGCCGACGCAAGTCTTCCTCGGGACGCAGTTCCTCGGCGCCGGCCGGATCGAGAGCGCCGCGCCCGGCCAAGAGTTCGACGTCTCGCTCGGGGTCGACAAGGCGGTCAAAGTCGAGAGGACGCTCGCGCGAAGAGAGCGGCGCGCTTCGGGCCGCGCCGGCGGAGAGGACCGGATCGAACTTCTGTACCGGACCGAGATCGAGAACCACCGCAAGGTTCCGGTCGAGATCACGCTCGAGGAACAGTTCCCCGTCTCGCAGGATCGGTCGATCGTCGTGACCGAGAAGCGGCTGTCGCCCGCCGCCGCGGAGCGGTCGAAGGAGGATGGCAAGATCACGTGGACTCTCACCGTCGCGCCCGATCGGAAAGATGTAGCGGAGATCGGGTTCGAGATCCGCTACCCCGCCGGCCGGCCTCCGATGGGCCTCTTGTGACCGTGTCGCGCGAGGCGGGCAGAGGGAGCGGGTCGACGCCGGCCCGGACGATGGCTGGCGTAGGCGGAATAAAGCGGACCCGAGCGCTACCAGCGAGCCCGGCCGGCCCGAGCTGTCTTTCTCGCGAGGGGAGCCATCCGCCGAAGCCAGCCATCGTCCGGGCCGGCGTCGGTGCGCTGATCGCTCCGCCTCGCGCGGCTACGGCTCGAGCGCCCGCGCAAGGTCGGCGATCAGGTCGTCGACCGGCTCGACGCCGACGGAAATCCGGATCATCCCATCCGTCACGCCCGCGCGGCGCATCTCGTCAGGCGGGAATCCGTGGTGCGACGTGAGGACGGGCAACGACGCCAGGCTCTCGACGCTTCCGAGCGACGGCGCGTTGAGGATCACGCGGAACCGATCGATCACGCGACGCGCGCCGTCGAGCCCGCCGTCCACTTCGAAGGTGAGCATGCCGCCGAACCCGCTCATCTGGCGGCGCGCGATCGCGTGGCCGGCGTGGCTCGGCAAGCCGGGGTACAGGACGCGGCGGACGCGCGCGTGCTCCGCGAGGAACGCGGCGATCCGCCCCGCCGATTCGTTCTGCCGGCTCGCTCGCACGTCGAGCGTCTTCATTCCGCGATGCATGAGAAATGCCGCGAACGGATCGAGGCTCGTCCCGAAGACTTTCATCGTCGCGCGGACGCGGTCGACGAGCGCGTGCGAGCCGGCGGCCGCGCCCGCGACGACATCCGCGTGGCCCCCGAGGAACTTCGTCGCCGAGTGGAGGACGAGGTCGACGCCGAGCGCGAGCGGCTTCTGGTTCGCCGGCGAGGCGAACGTTCCGTCGAACAAGGAAATCAGTCCGCGCTCGCGGGCCGACGCCGCGATCGCCGCGACGTCGAGGATCTCGAGGACGGGATTCGTCGGCGATTCGAAGTAAACGATCTTCGCCTGCGCGCTCGCGCTCCGGATCGCGTCGAGCGCATCGGCCGGATCGAACCATGACACCCGAACGCCGAATCGCGGCAGGACCTCGCGGAGGAGCCGGAGCGTCCCGCCGTAGAGGCTCCGGAGCGCGAGCGCCTCGTCCCCCGCGCCGACGAACGTCATCACCGCGCTCGTGATCGCCCCCATCCCCGACGAGAATAGGAGCGCCTCCTCGGCGCCCTCGAGCGCGGCGAGGGCGCGCGCGGCCGCGTCGTTCGTCGGGTTCGCGTACCGCGTGTAGAAGTAGTGCGATGACGGGTTCGCGAGATACGCCTCGAGCTCGGCTGTGTTCTCGAACGCCCAGGTCGCGGATTCGAAGATCGGGAACGGGACCGACCCGCCGGGGCCACGCTCTCCGATCGGCTTTGCCTCGCTCATCGCGCCTCTCCTCGAATTGCGCCGTACCCGTTCGGCAAAACGTGGACGGAAACGAGCGCCCCCCGTCCGCGGCGGATCGCGCCGGGCGGCAGCATCACGAACCCGTTCGCCTCCGCGAGAGAGCGGAGAGTCCCCGAGCCTTGCCCTTCGAGCGGCCGCGCGCGCACCCGGCCGTCGCGCCACGACAGCGCCGCGCGCACGAAGTAGGTCCGATCGCCCGGATTTCCGCATTCGCCGTCCAGGACCGCCTCGACGTCGACGGGCGCCCACGCGGGATCGCCCGCCATCTTGCGGAGCGCCGGCCGCACGAAGCGCTCGAAGCACGCGAGGGATGAGCCCGGGTTTCCGGGCAGGCCGAACACGCGCGTCTCGCCGCGGACGCCGTAGACGAACGGCTTTCCGGGTTTCATCGCGACGCGCCAGAAGCGAACCTCGACGCCGAGCGATCCGAGCGCATCCTTGACGAAATCGTAGTCGCCGACCGAGACGCCGCCGGTCGTGATCAATGCGTCGTGCGCGAGTCCCTCGCGAAGCCGCTCCGTGAGGATCGCGCGGTCGTCGGGCGCGATCGGGAGCGGCACCGGCTCGCCGCCGGCGCTCGCGACGAGCGCGGCGAGCGTCGGCGTCGAGGAGTCGCGGACGGCGCCGGGACGAAGCGGGCCGCCGGCCTCGACGAGCTCGTCGCCCGTCGCGACGAGCGCGACGCGCGGCCGCCGCCGGACCCGGACGCGATCGACGCCGAGCGCGATCAGGAAACCGAGCCCGCCGGGGTTGACGAGCTGTCCGGCGAGGAGCGCGGGCTCGCCGGCGCCGATCTCCTCGCCGCGCCCGCGGACGTTCGCGCCGGCGCGCGGGCCGCGGAGGACGCGGACGACTTCGCCGCGGTCGGCGGTTCCGGCGGCCGCCGCGCCCGCCGCGATCGGCTCTCCTTCGTCGACGTCCTCGCGCATCACGATCGCGCTCGCGCCCGGCGGGATGCGGCCTCCAGTCATCACGCGGAACGTTTCGCCGCGGCGGAGCGCGGACGACGTCATCTCGCCGCCCGCGGGGACGACGCCGCGGACGCGGAGCGCCAGCCCGCCCATCGGCGTCCCCTCCGCAAGCGCCGCGAGGTCATCTCCGGAGATCGCGTACCCGTCGACGGCGGAGTTGTCGAACGGAGGAAGATCGACTGGCGCGACGACGTCCTCGGCGAGGCATCGGCCGAGCGCCTCGGCAGGGGTGACTTCCTCGATCGGAAGCAGAGGCGTCGATTCGGCGATCGCGCGGAGCGCCTCCTCGACGGGGAGGAGGCTCACGGCGCGCCGCCAGTCCGCGCCGCGCCGTCGCCCCGCTCCGCGACACCCCGCTCCGGCGCGCCCGCCGGGTGGTCGAGGTTTTCGCCGCGCGCGATCTCGATCGCGTGCGCGAGGATCGGCCGGAGCGTCTCGAGGCTTTCGCGCACGCCCTTCGGGTTTCCGGGCAAGTTGACGATCAGCGTTCGTCCGCGGATTCCGCTGACGCCGCGGGAGAGGATCGCGAGCGGCGTCTTCGTCTGTCCGTCGCGGCGCATCGCTTCGTCGAGGCCGGGCGTGAGCTTGTCGAGGACTGGCGTTGTCGCTTCGGGCGTCACGTCGCGCGGCGCGAATCCCGTCCCCCCCGTCGTCAGGATCAAGTCGATCTCGCCGCCGTCCGCCAGAGCGACGAGCGTTCGCGTGATGTCGCCGGCTTCGTCGGCGACGAGGCGGCGATCGGCGACCGCATGTCCCCAACTCTCGACGATCCGCGCCGCCTCGGGCCCGCTCGCGTCTTCGCGCGATCCGTGGAACGTGCGATCGCTGATCGTGACGATCGCGACGCGCCGCGACGACGCGCTCATCGCCGGCGCGCCCCCGCACGCGCGACCCAGCGCCCGGATCGCCCCCCCTCCTTTTCGAGCAGGCGGACTTCCTCGATCACCATCCCGCGATCGACCGCTTTCAGCATGTCGTAGATCGAGAGGAGCGCGGCCGTCGCGGCGGTAAGCGCCTCCATCTCGACGCCCGTGCGGCCGACGGTCTCTACCGTGGCGGTCACCTCGATCGCGCCGCGCCGGACGACGAGCGCGATCTCCGCGCCCGTCACTGGGAGCGGATGACACAACGGGATGATGAGCGAGGTGAGCTTCGCGCCCTGGATCCCGGCGATCGTTGCGACCGCGAGCGGATCGCCTTTCGCCACGCGCTTCGCGCGGATCGCGGCGATCGCGGCGGCCGACGCGCGGATCCGGCCGCGCGCGACGGCGCGACGCGCGGTCTCGGGCTTCGCGGAGACGGTCACCATGCGGGGTTTTCCGTCGCGGGAGATGTGAGTCAGTTTGGGCATCGGCGTCGGTTGCTCCGGAGAAGCGACGGGCGGAGTCTATCACGGCCGGGGGCGGAGATTCGGATCGTCCGCGTTGCGCCCCGCCCGGCCGCCCGCTGCCGAATGGCGCTCGGCGTTCGAGAGCGCGACCGGGGGGCCGTCTCGCGCTTGCGGCGCGCGGGTCCGATCGATATGATCGCGCGCCATGCGCGTCGTCGTGATCGGCCTCGGAGCCGCCGCTTATCGCATCCTGATCCCCGCTGTTCGTGCGACGCCGGCGCTGTCGCTCACCGCGGCGTGCGAACCGGACGCCGCCGCTCGCGACCGCGCCGCGCGCGCCGGGATCGGCCCCTTGTTCGCGACGCCCCGCGAGGCGATCGACGCCGGCCGGCCCGACCTCGTCGTCGTCGCGACGCCCCCCGACTCGCACCGCGAGCATTGCGTGATGGCGCTCGAGTCGGGCGCGCACGTGCTGTGCGAGAAACCGTTCGTCCCGTCTCTCGGCGACGCGGACGCGATCCTCGCCGCGGCCGCCCGCGCCGGCCGCCAAGTCGCCGTCAACAACCAGTACACCGCGATGCCCGTGTTCCGCGCCGCGCGCGAGACGATTGGCCGCGGGACGATCGGCGATCTGTTGTTCGTCTCCGTGTGGCAGACGACGCTCGAGCCGCCCGCGCGGAACATGGGCTGGCGCGGCGCGCTCCGCCGCCGGACGCTGTTCGAGTTCGGCAATCACGCGGTCGACTTGTTGATCGACCTGTTCGGCGAGCGGCCGCGCGCCGTCTCGTGCGCGGTGTCGAGCGACGGCGGCGAAAGAGTATGGGACGCGTTCGTCGCGGCGACGCTCTTCTTCTCGCGCGGCCGGATGGCGTCGCTCGTCATCGACCGCGTCTCGCGCGGCCGGTGGCGCTACCTCGATCTTCGCGCCGAAGGCCCGCGCGGCACGCTCCGCGCTTCGCTCGGAGGCGAGGCGCGCGTGGCGGCGGGCATCGACGGGCTGGCGCGCGTGCCGTTCCTCAACGTGCAGATGACGCGCGGCGGGTTCGCGTGGCTCGAGACGGGCGAGCGCCGCCGCGTGATCGCGAAGAACCCGCCCGATCCGTACCGCGCCGCCGGCCGCGCGCACCTCGGCGCGTTCGTCGAGGCGATCGCCGCCGGACGGCCGTTCGAGCGAAACGCCGCGGCGAACCGCGCCGTGATCGAGACGATCGCCGCCGGGTACCTGTCGGCCGACCTTGGACGGACCGTCGATATCGCCGCCGATCGCGACGCGATCGCGAAGGAAGTCCTGGCCTAACTCAAGGGAGAACCGATGGCAGAGATCCACATCGAGAAAGAAACGCGCCTTTCCCCCGAAGAAGCGATGAAGAAGTTCGAGAACGAAGTCCTCGCGCTCCCGAACCTCAAGCTGTTCGTGACCGAGTACAAGATCGACGGGCGGCGCGTGACGTTCGGCGGCGACAAGGGCGTGACCGGAACGCTCGTCGTGGATCCCGGGAAGCTCGTGATCGACGTCAAGCTCGAGGGGATGGCGTCCCTCGGCCGCGGACTCGTCGAGGGGAAGCTCCGCGAGGTGCTCGGGAAGTTTTAGGGGCGGCGCGCTGATCGAAAAGACCGCCCGCGCGCGCGGCCGCAAGCGCGGCGTCGTACTCTCGCGGCCGGTTGAGATTCGCGAGCGGCGGGCATCCCGCGACGCGCGGCGTCGCGAGGATCGTCTCGTGCGGTGCCGCGGCGAGGAGGTCGCGCATCGCGTCGCGCCCGGCGGCGAGGAGCGCGTCGATCGTCGGGAGGAGCAACGGGCGATAGAGCGCCGCCAGCGGCTGCGGCCCGTCGGAGTCGCCCAGGAGGAACATCGGAGCGGTGTTCCGCGCGACGCGGGCCGCACCGGCGAGCGCCCGCAGGTCGGACGGCGCGAGGAACGGCAGGTCGCACGCCACGAACAGGACCGGCCGGTCGAACCGCGCGAGGGCGCCCCGGAGCGCGGCGAGCGGCCCCGCGCCCGGTTCGCGATCGACGAGGAACCCCGCGGCGCCGCGCGGGAGCGGCGAGTTCGCGTCGCGCGAGACGGAAACCCAGACATCCGGCGCCGCGTCGCGGACCAGAGCGATCATCCATTCGAGGAGCGACCCGTCGCCGAACGGGAGCGACGCCTTCTGCCGGCCCATCCGATCGCTCGCGCCTCCCGCGAGCACGACCCCGACGACCGTGCCCGCTGAGACCGCTCGGCCGCGCGCCGCGCTCCTCGCGCTTTTCGGCTTCGCCGAGCTCGTGCTTCTCTTCGCCGCTTCACGCATTCGCGATCCGTTCGCTCATCTCGCCGTGTTCCTCGCGCTCTCCGCCGGCGCGTTCGTCGCGTGCGTCTTGGCCGCGCGCGAGGCCGCGCGAGAGACCACCGGAGCGGACGCTTGCGCGCCCGACGGCGCGCTCCGGGGCGCCGGCGCGCGCACCGCCACGGATCGTCGCGCGCTTCTGTTCGTCCTCACCGCTGGCGCGTTGTTCCGCGCGATCTTCCTCGCGTCGCCGCCCGCGCTGTCGAGCGACGTCTACCGCTACGTCTGGGACGCGCGCGCGCAGGCGGCCGGCGTCAACCCGTTCGCGCACCCGCCCGCCGCGGCAGAGGTCGCGTTCCTCAATGACGCCGACGCGTCGAAAATCAACCACCCGGAGATCTCGACGATCTATCCGCCGCTGTCGCAGGCGGCGTTTCGTCTCGGGCGCGCGATCGCGCCGGGCCCTCTCGGAATGAAGATCGTGTTTTCGTTTCTCGATCTCTGCGTCGCGCTCGCCGCGATCGTGTGGCTCTCGCCGTCGCCCCAGCGGCGGCTCGGCGCCGCGGTCCTTCTGGCTTGGAATCCGCTCTCCGTGATCGAGACAGCCGGAAGCGGTCACAACGATCCGCTCGCGATCCTCTTGCTTCTCGCGGCGATTCGGGCGGCGGGCGCTGCGCGGATCGGGCCGGGCGCCGCGCGCGCGGCGAGCGCTGCGGGCCTCGCGCGAGCACCAAACGGTGGAATCGCGCTCGCGGCGGGCGCGCTCCTCGGCGCGGCGGCCGCTGCGAAGACGCTCCCGCTCCTCCTGGCGCCGGCCTTCGCGGTCGCGCTCGGTCGCAGCCGGGCGCTCCCGTTCGTCGCGGGCCTCGCCGCCGTGCTCATCGCCTCCTACGCCCCATTCGCCGGCGCGGGCGCCGCGCTGTTTCGCGGTCTGCGCGCGTACGCGCTCGACCTCGAGTTCAACGCGAGCCTGTTCGCCACGCTCGAGTCGATCCTCGCGCACACCTTCGCGCCCTCGCTCCTCCGCGACCGGATTCCGCACCTTCTCCCGATCCTCCCCGTGCTCGCAGCGCCGATCCTCGTGCGCGCCGCCCGCGGCGATCTCTCGCGCGTTTCGTTCTGGACGCTCGGCGCCCTCGTCTGCGTCGGCTCTCAGGTCCATCCGTGGTACTTGCTCTGGGTCTTGCCGTTCGCGGCAACGCGCCCTTCCGGATTCGCGCGAGCGTGGCTCTGGTTTTCGATCCTCGTGCTCCTCTCCTACGCGACGCAAGCCGCGTTCGCGGCGTCGGGCGTCTGGCGAGAATCGGCGTGGGTCCGGATCGCGCAGTATGCGCCGCTCTACGGCGCTCTCTTGCTCGATGCCGCGCGCGCGTTCCGCGGAAGGTCCCGAGCGTTCCGTAGCGCGCGCCCCGCGTCAACCGGCTGATCTGTCCGGCCGATCGTCGCGGCTGGCCGCGTGCCGTGCGATCGTCCAGAGTATCTTCGCGCCGGCGCCGACGGAGCCGCGCAGCGTCCCCGCGACCTTCGAGCGCCCCTCGCGGCGGCGGCGGTACGATACGGGCACCTCGGCGCAGCGGAGCCGCGCGCGCGCGGCGCGGAGCTGCATCTCGACCGTCCAGCCGTAATTCGTGTCGCGCATTCCGATCGAAAGCAGCGCGTCGTAGCGGATCGCGCGGAACGGGCCGAGGTCCGTGAATCGCGCGCCGAACAGGAGCCCCAGGAGCGCGCACGCGAGCCGGTTCCCGTACCGGGCTTGCGGAGCGAGCGCGCCCGGCTCGGCGCGGCCGAGCGCCAGGCCGAGCGTCCGCGACCCGATCACGAGATCGCACCCGCCAGCGATCCGATCGAGGAGGAGAGGCATCTCCGCGGGAACGTCGCTCCCGTCGGCATCGAGGAAGACGACGACGTCGGGCGGGTCGGCCGCGAGCGCCGCGACGCCGGCGAGGCACGCGCGGCCGTATCCGCGCCGCGGCTCCGAGACGACCCGCGCGCCCGCCGAGCGCGCGGCCTCCGCGGTCCCGTCCGTCGAGCCGTTGTCGACGACGACGACCTCGCGCGCGAGACCGCCCGGGATCTCGCCCACGACGCGTCCGACAGCGCGCTCCTCGTTCAGCGCAGGGATTACTACGGAAACCGCGGGGCCAGCGGGGCGCGTCACGCCCCCGCTTTCTTCCCCTTCCGCGCGATGAACGTGCCGAGAGTGATCTCTTCGCGCTCGACGAGTTGGATGCCCGCGTCGAGGTCTTCCTGGACCGCGTCGAGGTCGATCGAACGGAGCTCGGGCGGGAGCGCGGGGAGGACCATCCGCGCGAGCCCGAGCTTTCCACGGAGCTCCTTGAGGAATCGCACGAGGGCCGGCCCCTCGTCCGTCCATTGGATTCGAACGAACCCGGCGTCGTGCAGCGCTTCGCGGTACGCGGCCTCCGTTCCCGGCTCGGCGCCCGCTCCGACGTGCTCCATCAACCGGCGCCGGAGTGCCGACGGAGTCCGCGCGGCGACCGCCACCTCGAGGATGCCGATCCGTCCGGGCGGGGCGAGCACGCGGCACGCCTCGGACAGCGCCGCTTCGGGGTCGTCGAGAAACACGTACGACGACTCCATCAGAACGGCGTGAAAGGCGTTGTCGGGCCACGGGAGAAACTCGGCGCGTCCGGCGACGAACGTGACCTGCCCCGCGACGCCCTCGCGCTCCGCGCGCGCCGAGGCGGCGTCGATGAGCGGGACGCTTCCGTCGATCCCGTCGACGCGGCAGCCGATCCGATGCGCAAGCCGGATCGCCGTTCCGCCCGTGCCGCAGCCGACGTCGAGCACGCGCTCGCCGGCCCGCACCTCGGCCCGCAGCGCGAGCGTCTCCGAAAGCGCGAGCCCTCCGGGATGGAACGATCCGCCGAAGAGCGTCTCGACGTACGGGTGGAGAAACCAGCGGGAGACGTCTTCTTTCACGCGAGGCCCACTCCGTCGGGGAGCGGGTTCGCGGAACCGGCCGCGATCGATGCGGCCGGCCGCGCCCAATTCTCGAACAAGGAAAGGATTCCGACGTAGAGGAAGCCGGCGAGGAACAGGACCGCGAACGGCGTGAAGAAATAGTGACGGTGGATCACGGAATCGACGACGACGACCGCGAAGTAGAGCCCGAGGAACACTTCGACGAGGCCCGAAAGATCGATTCCCCGCGCGTAGCGCTTCTCCCGCCAGCGGTCGGTCGGCGCGACGATCGCGTACTTGGGCGTGCGGACGAACTCGCGCCCGCTCTGGAAGAGCCCGCCGACGACGGCGCGCGCCGCGCTGACGGAGAGACCGACCCCGAGCGCCATCACCAGGGGAATCGACGCCCATCGCGTCCGCCAGTCGGCGACGGTCGACCGCTGCGCCTCGGAATAGAACGCGAGCACCGACACGGTCGCGAACAGGAAGAGCGCGAGATACCCGGCGACGAGCACGAACCCGGGCGCGTTGAGCCGCCGGCCCACGGCAAGAACCGGTAGCATCAAAACTGAGAGCGCCATGATCGCGACGTACGAAAGATTGCTGAGAAGATGGAGGACCGACTCGATCCGGATCCGGACCGGGAGCGGGCTGGACAGGAGCGCGGGGAGTATCTTCCGCGCGGTCTGCATCGAGCCTTTCGCCCAGCGGCATTGCTGCGTCTTGAACGCGCGGACCTCGACCGGCAGCTCCGCGGGCGCGAGAACCGAAGGCAAGTAGACGAACTTCCATCCGCGCATCTGCGCGCGGTACGACAGATCGAGATCCTCCGTCAGCGTGTCGTGCTGCCACCCTCCGGCCTCCTCGATCGCGCGTCGCCGCCAGACGCCAGCCGTCCCGTTGAAATTGAAGAAGAGCCCGGCCCGGCTGCGCGCCGTCTGCTCGATCGCGAAGTGCCCGTCGAGGAGAATCGATTGGATCCGCGTCAGGAGCGAGTAGTCCCGATTCAGGTGATCCCAGCGCGCCTGCGCCATCCCGACTCGTTCGTCGCCGAAATGCGGAACGACGGCGCGCAGGAATCCCGGCGGCGGCACGAAGTCCGCGTCGAAGATCGCGAGGAGCTCACCGCGAGCGCGCGCGAGCCCCGCGGCGAGGGCGCCCGCCTTGAACCCCTCGCGCGTGCCGCGGCGAACGTGGACGATATCGAGGCCCCGCGCGCGCTCCTCGGCGCAGAGGCGCTCGACGATCGCAGACGTTTCGTCCGTCGAATCGTCGAGGACCTGAACCTCGAGGAGTTCGGCCGGGTAATCGAGCGCGCCGACGGAACGGATCAGACGCTCGACGACGTAGAGCTCGTTGTAAACGGGGAGCTGAACCGTAACGCGCGGAAGAGGAGAAGGCGCCGGCGGCGACTCCGCGTCATCCCCCGCGTTGCGGGCGTAGAGCGACAGGAGGCGGAATCGATGGACCCCGAACACCCCGAGGAGCACGAGGGCGGATCCGTAGATGACGAGGATGGCGGCGTCCATTCTGGGTGCCGGCCCGGCGGGGGCTCGCCCCCAGGCAGCCGGATCGGCGAGGCATCATATCGGCGGTTTCTGGACTCGGCAAGGAAAAAGCCCGCGCTCAACCGGCGGGCCGGGATTCGTTCCCTGCGCCGTACGCTCCGCGCGCTTCTCGCGCGCTCGCTCTGCGCGCTTTGCCGCCCACTCGGTCCCGCGGCTTCGCCGCGGGACCCTCGCGGGCACCCGGCAAAGTCGCGAGGCCGGCTTCGGGAACGAATCCCGACCCGCCGTCGAATCGTGTGGGAGAGAGGCGCGAACCCCCGGCGGGTGGCGCGAGTCGGAGACCTCGACCGCGGCCCGCAATGCAGAGCGCGGCAAGCGCGATCCTCAGCGAGGCCGCGGTCGGTGCTGCGCTCTGCATGAGGACCGCGGGCGAGGTGACGAGCGACAGGACCCGCCGGGCGTGACCGACAGGACACTCCGGACGGTAGGGCGCCTAGCTCTCCTGGTACGACTGGAAGAGCCGGCCCCACTCCGTCTTCATGAAGTCGTTGATGATCCGCTGGCCGATGATCGGGTACCAGATCGAGTCGTGGTAGACGTTCGACGCGATCGGCGCCCAAAAGACGAGCGGCGAGTGGAGGAGGATTCGTTCGAAGGGACGGAGGAAACCCTTGCGGATCAGTTGATCGCCCCAGATGACGAGCGACTTCTTCGTCGTGAAGTGGAAGTTCACGCCGGAGACGTCCTCGCCGAGGATCTCGATCTCGGAGATGTTCCCGTTGCCGAGCCCCATCTCGGTGGCCATCCGGATGTACGGGATCGACATCGGCTCGTAGCCCATCATCTTCGCGGCGACCGCGTCGATCGCGACGGAGTCCGCGCTCGCCAGGATGAAGTTGTGGATCCTCGGGATCATCGTGCGCGGTCCGGCGCCGTCGCCGCAGACGGTCCCGTCCATCACCGCGAACACGCCCGGGTGGATCTCGCGCTGCATGATCAACAGATCGACGAGCACCTCGTGGATGTGCTTGTGCGCGTAGTGGCGGACTTCTTTCAACAGCCCGCCGAACGCGTTCTTGACGGCGCCCGTTGTCGTCGAGTGGCCGTGCGTCTTGACGGTCGGCAGGTGGAGGATGCTCTTCCCGACGTACATCTCCGGGATTTCGATCCCCTTCGGAAAAATCTTGTCGAGCATGAGCATCGGCGAGCGGAACTGGTAAGTCATCCACTTCACTTCGGGGAGCGGCGTGAACGACAGGCCGTGTCTCTCTAGGACAGGGTACCAGCGATTGACGCGGCAACCCTTCACCGGGTTCGTGACGACCGTCTTGTTCTCGACGGGGAAGATCTTCGACGGCGAAAACCCGTCGTCGAGAAGCGTCTTCGCCACGCCGTCGAGCTGCCACGGCTGCGACGAGCACGCGGGGAAATACTTCGTCCAGGAGAGATTCAACTTGATGAGAAGGTCGTTCTCCTTCGAGAGCGTCTTCTCGTACCCGGCGAGCCGCATCAGCTTCCCATAGTCCTCTACGACCGTCTCGGGCCGCGTTTTCAGGACGGCGACGACGGAGCGGTCGGAGCGACGGGCGGGCGGAGCGGCCGGTTGAGTTTTCGATCTCGCGTCGATCGGGTTCATACTCTGTTCGCGAACTCCCCTGTTATCGGTTGTCGATCTGCGCGCGCTGGAGCCGTCCGGAGTAATCGACGTACACCGTCTTGTACTCCGTGAAAATCTCGTAGGCGGTCCAGCCGCCCTCGCGATGGCCGTTGCCGGTTTCCTTGACGCCGCCGAACGGCAGGTGCGCCTCGGCGCCGATCGTCGGCCCGTTCACGTAGGTGATTCCGGCCTGGATGTCGCGCACCGCGCGGAACGCCGCGTTCACGTCGCGCGTGTAGATCGAAGACGAGAGCCCATAGTCCGTGTCGTTGAGCGTGGCGATCGCCTCGTCGAGATCCTTCACGCAAAGGACGGACAGGACCGGCCCGAAGATCTCTTCGCGCGCGATCCGCATCGTTCGCGTGACACCGGCGAACACGGTCGGCTTGTAGAACCAGCCTTCCGCGAGCGCGCCGGCCGTCGCCGGCTCGCCGCCGCACGCCAGCCGCGCGCCGTCCTTCTTTCCGATATCGACATACTGCGCCACGGTCTCCAGTTGCTTCGCGTTGACGAGCGGCCCGACCTGCGACTTCGGGTCGAGGCCGTCGCCGAGGACGAGCCGTGAGGCGCGTTCGACGAGGCGCTCGACGAACCGGTCGTGGATCCCCTCCTGCAGGATGATCCGCGAGGTCGCCGTGCAGCGCTGCCCCGTCGTTCCGAACGCGCCCCACAGAGCGCCCTCCAACGCGAGCTCGAGGTCCGCGTCGTCCATCACGATCTGCGCGTTCTTCCCGCCGAGCTCGAGCGAGAAACGCTTGAGGTTTCGCCCGCACCGCTCGGCGAGCGTGCGGCCGACGGCGGTCGAGCCGGTGAACGAGATCACGGGGACGTGGGGGTGGTCGGCGATCGCCGCGCCGACCTCCGCCCCGCCGCCGTGGACGAGGTTCACGACCTTCGGCGGGACGCCCGCCTCGACGAGCGCCTCGACGAGGCGGTTCGCGGTGAGCGGAACGTCGGACGCCGGCTTGAACACGACTGTGTTCCCGGCGAGGAGCGCGGGGAACATCTTCCACGTCGGGATCGCCATCGGAAAGTTCCATGGCGTGATCAGGCCCGCGACGCCGAGCGGCTCACGCACCGTCATCGCGAACTTGTTCGGAAGCTCCGACGGGACCGTCTGGCCGAACAGCCGCCGGCCCTCGCCGAGCGCGTAGTACGCGGTGTCGATCCCTTCCTGGACGTCGCCCTTCGTCTCGGCGAGGACTTTGCCCATCTCGCGCGTCATGTCGCGCGCGATCGCGTCCTTCTTCGCGACCATCACGTCGCCGACCCGCTTGAGAATCTCGCCGCGGACGGGCGCGGGTGTTTTGCGCCACGCGTCGAACGCGGAACGCGCGGAAGCGACCGCGTCCTCGACGTCGGCGCGCGTCGACTTCGGGAAGAGCCCGATCAGCTCGTCTTTGTGCGCCGGATTGCGGTTCTCGAAGAACTCGCCCGATTTCGCGGCGACCCACTCCCCGTTGACGAAATTGAGGAACTTCTGCGCTTTTTCGACCGACGTTGGCGGCATCCGATGGTGGACCTCCGTGCAGTTGTGGACGCGGAATTGTCCCATCGTGGCGCGAGCGATGTCAAGCGCGGCGCTCCCGCGTGGTACGCTCCGGCCGATGCGCCGTCTCGTCGCGCCGGGGATCGTCCTCTTGATCGCGCTCGCGCGCGGGATCGTGTTCGCCCCGCCCCCGTTCGTCGACTGGACGCACGACGACGTGTACTTCGTTTCGCTCGCGCTCGCGCGGCACGATCCCGATTTGTTCGCGCGCGACGTTCTGTTCCAGGCGTACCGCCCGGCGTTCCCCGCGCCGTACATCGCGCTCCTCGACGGCGTGATCGCTACGCTCGGCTCCCCCGAGGCCGCGCTGCGCTGGATTCCCGCCGTCCTCCTCGCGATCTACCTTCTCGGCGTCTTCTCGCTCGCGCGCTGCCTCACCGGCTCGACGACCGCCGGAATCGTCGCCGCGCTGATCCTGTCGCGGCCGTGGCCGACGACGTTTCTCGTTTCCATGGGGATTCAACCGGGGCGGCTCTTCGCGCGCGACCTCTCGACCGCGCTGTTGCCGGCGCTCCTCGCGATGGCCGCGCGCGTCGCGGCGGCGGGCGCGCCGGGCGCATCGCGTGCGCCGGCGCGGAACGCGTTCTTCATCGCCGGGCTCCTCGCGGTGATTCACCCGATCTCGGCGCCCCAGGTCCTCGCGCTCGTCGTTGCGATGGCGATCGCGACGGGCGGCGGCGTTCGCGGCGCGACGGGGCTTCGGCAGGGCGGCGCAAGGCCGGCCGCGCGCGACATCGCCGAAGCTGCCGCGCTCTTTGCGCTCGGCGCGTTCCCGTACTTCGTCGCGCTCGCACGGCTCCCAGACCTCTCGCTCCCGTCGCTCGACTTGGTCCGCTTCCGGATGCCGTATGCGCTGCCGCCGCGCGGCCTCGACGTCGTGCGGTTCCTCCTGGTGCAGGCGCTTCCGCTCGCGGCGGTCGGCGGTGCGGGGATCGCGGCCGGGCGCTTGGCGCCTCGGGCACGGCGAGGCCTCATCGCGGTCATCGGGTGCGCCGCAGCGATCGCGGGACTCGGCGCCGCGACGTCCGCCATTCCCGCGCTCCTTCCCTTCGAACCGATTCGCGCCGCGCAGTACGTCTACTTGCCGCTCGCGATCGGCGCCGGCGCCCTGGCGGCGCGAGCCGTCGCATCCCGCCGAGCTCCGGCGATCGCAAGCGCGCTCCTCGCCGCGTTCGCTCTGACTGAGCCCTCCCGGATGTTCGACGCCCTCAGCCGCGCGGGCAATCGTCTTGGGATCGGCGGGCCGCCGGCCAACTTCTTCCTCCAGACGGACGGCGAGACGATGCGCACGGTCGCCGCGGCCTCGTGCATCGATCGGGGCGGCGGACGAGAGGCGTTTCTCGAGCTGGCACGATTCGCGCGCGAGCGGACTGCTCCTGCCGATCTGTTCCTCATTCCGCCGGTCGGCCTCGATCACTTCCGCGTCCACGCACGGCGCGGCGTGTACGTCTCCTGGAAGGATGGCGGCGTCATCCTCTTCTCACGGCGCTACGCGGAGGAATGGGATCGGCGTTTTCGTCGCGCCGTGACGATCTACGCGAGCGGCGACGGGACGCAGATCGGCCGGATCCTCGCGTCGGGCGAGGCGCAGTACGCCGTTTACGACGCCCGTCGTCCGCGACTAGACTTGCCCGTCGTGTTCGAGAACTCGCGGTTTGTCGTGCACGGGTCCGCGACGGTCCCGTGAAGGAAGCTCTCTCCGCAAGATCTTCCGTATGGCGTTCGCTCGCGCTGGCCGCCCTCCTCCTTGCGGGCGGTCGCGCGGCGTTCGACGTCCGATCGGTCGCCCGCGACCGCGGCGCCGTCGCGGCGCTCCCGCTCTTCCCCGCCGCGGCGGCGGAAGCGGCGACCTTCGTTCTGGCCGCGTCGCTCCCGATCGCGCTGTTGCTCGGCGCGGCGCTCGGCCGGCCGCGCGGCAGCCGCCGGCGTGTTCACCCGATCGCGATCTTTCTTGGGTTCGGCGCCGCGCTCCTCGTCGCGCTCGAAGTCTGGCTTCGCGCGTTCGACGCGCTCAAGTTGCCGCCGGGAGCGCCGCCGCCCGCCGCGCTCATCCGGGGCCCGCTGTTGCGCGCGGCACTCGTCGCGGCGCTCGGCGTTCCCGTCCTCGCGCTCTCGCTCCACGCGCTCCTTCGCCGCGCGGCATCGACCGCGCCGGGCCCGCGCGCGATCGCTGCGGCCGCGGCGCTCCTCGTCGTCGCGTCCGCCGCGGCGTCGATTGTTCCGCCCGCGCTCGCGAAGTGGTCCGACCGGACGACCCGAGCCGCGCGTCTCGCCCGCCTCTCCTCGCCTCCAAACGTCCTCGTCATCGTGCTCGACACCGTGCGCGCGGACCGAATCTCCTGCTACGGATTCCCGGCCGACGCGACGCCCGAGATCGACCGGCTCGCCCGCGAGGGGACGACCTTCGTCAATGCCACGGCGGCCGCGCCGTGGACGCTCCCGTCCCACGCCTCGCTCTTCACCGGCCGCTACCCGAGCGAGCACGGCGCCCACTACGGCCATCTCCGGCTCGACGATGACGAGACGACGATGGCCGAAATCCTACGGAGCGTCGGGTACCGGACGGTCGGGTTCTCGAAGAAGGCGTGGTTGTCCCGCGGAATGGGGACGCTCCAAGGATTCGAGCAGTACGAGGATTTCCGGATCGAGTCGCCGCGAAACCGGCTCTTCGTCCCGCGGCTCGCGGCGAGCGTCCGCGCGCTGCGATTCGGCCGGACGCGGGCGCACGCGGACGCCGGCGGGAAGGCGATCGCGACGGCGGCCGCGCGGTGGATTCGAAATCGCGCGCGCGCTCGCGACCGCGGCCCGTTCTTCGGATTCGTCAATTTCAACGAGGCGCACCTTCCGTTCCTCCCGCCGCGCCCCTATTTCCTGCGCTTCGCCGGCCGGATGCCCGGACGCGAGGCCCTCATCGCGAACCTCGATCCGATGCCCTACATCGCGGGCGAGCTCCCGCTCTCGGCCGAAGACGTCGCGGTTCTTCGCGCGCTGTACGCCGGCGAGATCGCGTACGTCGATCGCCAGATCGGCCTGATCGTCGGCGCGCTCGAAGAGACGGGCGAGCTCGATCGAACGGTCGTCGTCGTCACGTCGGACCACGGCGAGAACATCGGCGACCACGGGCTCATGGGGCACGTCCTCTGCGTGTACGATACGCTTCTGCGGATTCCGCTCGTCGTGCGCTACCCGCCCCGCTTCGCGCGCGGCGCGCTCGACGACCGGCTCGTCGAGCTGACCGACCTGCTCCCGACGATCGTCGACGTCGTCGACCAGGAAGCGACCGATCTCTTCACGCAGATCTCGGGCGAGAGCCTCCTCCGTCCCGACGACCGCGGATTCGCGATCGCGGAGTATCAGCAGCCCGACGACTACCTCGACCAGTATCCGCCCCGCTTCCCCGCGTTCGACCCCACGCCGTACCGCCGCGACCTGATGTCCCTCGTCGCCGGCTCGATGAAGCTCATCGAAGGGTCGGACGGTCGGCGCGAGCTGTACGACGTCGCGGCGGATCCCGGCGAGTCGCATGACCTCGCCGCGACCGACACGCTTCGAGCGGCGGAACTCGCGGGCGTGCTGGCGCGCTTTCGCGCGGGGCTCCGCGCGCACCGCGCCGGCGGCCAAGCTCCGGAGCTCGACGACGAGACGCGCGAAGAGCTCCGGAGCCTCGGGTACATCAAGTGACCCGCTGCGCGCGCGGCACGGTGAGCCGCGGCCGCGGATTCCGTGTGCTAGACTCCGCCGTTCCGTGGAATGGGAGGTGCGCGACGCGTCGGGCCGAGGGATCGAGATGAATTCGGGAGCGGGAAGATTCGTGGCGCGCGAGGGCTCGCGATGACGCGGCGCGAGCGGTGGCCCGTCGACGCGGGACCCGAGGCCATCCTCGCCTTCCTCCGGTTCGTCGGGCTCGTCCTCTTCGCGGCTCTCCTCGTCGGGATCGTCCGCGGCGGGATGCTCGTCCGCGAACACCATTACCTCGATCAGGGCCTCCTTCGACTCGCCCTCCTGACGGGCGCCGCCGAGGCATCGCGGCCGCTCGGCTGGGCGTCGGTCGTCGCGCTCGTCGTCGGGCTCCCCGCGCTCGGCTACGCCGTCTTCGCCGGAAAACGATTCGGCATTGCCGCGACCTTTCTCTCGATTTTCCCCGCGCACGATCTCCTGCGCCGCGCGACGGCCGACGATCCCGAGGGGTTCATCGGGTTGTTCGGGCCAGTGGCGCGCGCTCTCCCGGAGGAGTCGCGCTACCCGCTCCTCCTCCTCGCCGTCTCGGTCGTCGCGCTCGTGCCGATCGGGGCGGCGATGCGGCGCGTGATCGTCGCCCGCAGACCGTCGGCCGTCACCTTCGTGATGCTCGCCCTTGCCGGCTCGCTCCTGCCGACGCTCGTCCGGTTCGCCGCGTCACGCGGCGGTTCCATCGGTGGCGCGAATGTCGTCTTGATCACGATCGACACGTTGCGAGCCGACCGGCTGAGCGCGTACGGGAACCCGCGCCCGACCTCTCCGTTCCTCGACGAGCTCGCCGCGCGGGGCGTCCTGTTCGAGCACGCGCTGACGCCGACGCCGCGCACGACGCAGTCGGTGAGCACGATCATGACCGCGCTCTACCCGCAGACGCACGGCGTGCGGAGTCTCTGGGATCGGCTCCCCCGCGCGCGGCTCACCTTGGCGGAGGCGTTCCGGAACGCGGGGTATCTCACCGCCGCGTTCTGGACGACGACGTTCCTCGACGAGAAGCGCGGACTGTCGCAGGGATTCGACGAATACGAGAACACGGCGCAGGAGTCGGACCGCGCCGTCCACGTCTCCGACCGCGCGATTCTCTGGCTCTCCAAGCGGGTCGGCCCGCGCCCCGATCGCGGGCGCCGTGATCGCCGCCGGCCCTTCTTCCTCTGGCTCCATTACCGCGACCCGCACATGCCGTACGATCCGCCGCCGGAGGATCGGATATGGGTCGACCCGACCTACGTCGGTCAATTCACCAAGGCCACGAGCTTCTGGCCGACGAAACAGATCGCCGTGTACAACCATCTTGGGCTGATCGGGCCGGCGGACGTCGCGCAGGCGACCGCGCTGTACGACGGGGAGATTCACTACGCCGACCGTCAGATCCGGCGCGTCTCGAAAGCGCTCGAGGAGCGCGGCCTCCTCGAGAAGACGCTGATCGTCGTGACGTCGGACCACGGCGAGGGCCTCGGCGAGCACGGCTACTACTTCGACCACGGCGACGTCCTTCTCGAATCGAGCATCGAGGTCCCGCTGATCCTCGCCGGGCCGGAACTCCCCGTCGGCCGCGTGCAGAGCCAAGTCGGGTTGATCGACGTCGCGCCCACGATCGCGCGGCTGGCGGGCATCGCATGGCCGGCCGGCGGCGACGGACGCGACCTCGGACCCACGATCGCGCGCGCCGTCGATGGCAGCTCGGCGAGCGGCGGCGGGGGCAGTGCGAACGCCGCGGCCCGCGACGACGCGCGTCCGCTCTTGTTCGAGAGCGGCGAAAACCTTCTCGGCGCGGCCAACATTTTCCGATTCGTCGCCGGCGTCGAGGGACGGCTCCGCGCCGTCCGGACGGAGCGCTGGAAGCTGATCCTCACACCGAGGCCGAACGGCGCCCGCGCATACGAACTCTACGATCTGGACGGCGACCCGGCCGAAACGCTGAACGTCTTCGATCCGGAGAGTCCGATTTCGAAGTCGCTCGAGAAGACGTTGCAGGCATTCGTGAGCGCGGATCGGGAGAGCACGGGCGCCGATCTCGAGGGGATCGAGCCGGAGGACGTCGAAAAAATGCAGAGGATGGGGTATCTCCGTTAGCCGTCGCAGCGTTCCCCGAATCCCGCTCGCGCCGCTCGAACGACCCCTCGATTAAGCGTGAGCTCAACACATCAATGTGCTGCCACGGATACCGTTACGACTTTCCTTGCGCAATCCTTGACACGGTTTCGAGCGGGGGCATAGAATCCGCGGGCTGGATCGAACGAAGGATGTTCGGCCCGCGCGCTATTTCCTCCTCGGATTTTCTGGCTCGGAGGTCCCGCCAAGCCAATCCGGTAGGGCGCGCGGGCTTCTTATTTCCCGAGCCGAGCGCGCAGCTTCTTCGTGAGGAGCGGGACAATGTCGAACAGATCCCCGACGACGCCCCAGGTCGCGACCTTGAAGATTGGCGCGTTCGCGTCCTTGTTGATCGCGACGATCGTGTCCGATGTGCGCATCCCGGCGAGATGCTGGATCGCGCCGGAGATCCCGCACGCGATGTAGAGCTTCGGCTTGACGGTGCGGCCCGTCTGGCCGACCTGATGCAGATACGGAATCCAGCCCGCATCGACGACAGCGCGCGACGCTCCGACCGCCCCGCCCAGCGCGTCAGCCAACGCGCGGACGACCGCGAAGTTCTCAGGCTTTCCGAGCCCGCGCCCGCCCGACACGATGACGTTCGCGTCGACGAGATTCACCTCGCCCGCATCCTGGGCCTCGAATCCGAGAACTTCGGTCTGGATCGATGCCTCGTCGATCGAAGCGGCGACCGACTCGACCTCGCCCGTGCGGCCCGCCGCGCGCTCGGGCATCGGGTACGCCCGCGCGCGAATCGTCGCGAGCCGCGGCCCCTCGCCAGCCGTCCGGATCGTCGAGAACAGGTTGCCGCCGAACGAGGGCCGCACGAACACAAGCCCTTCCGCGTCGATGCGAATGTCGCTCGCGTCGACGACGAGCGGCGCGCCGAGGTCGGCCGCGATGGCCGCCGCCGCGTCGCGCCCGCGCGTCGAGCCGGCAAACAGGACGAGGTCCGGCGTGCGATCCCGGAGGAGCGCGCCGAACGCCGACGCGAACGGTCCGGTTCGGTAGGTGCCGAGCCGCGCGTCCTCGAGCGCCAGCACCCTGTCGGCGCCGAATGCGAACAGCTCGGGCGCGATCCGCGCGACGGCGTCGCCGACGACGACCGCCGTCACGCCACCGGCCGCGGCGAGCCGCCGCGCCAGGCCGAGCGATTCGAGGGACGTCGACAGGATCCCGTCCGCGCCGTGCTCGACGACGACCCAGACTTTTGACAGGTTGCTCATCGCGTCGCCAATGCTTTCGCGCTCACAGGATCTTGAGCCCCATGATCCGCTCGACGAGCGCGTCCGTCACCGCCTCCGCGTCGCCCTGAAGCATCTCGCCGCCCACGCGCGACGGCGGCGGCGCGACCTCGGTCACGCGCAGGCGCGCGCCCGCGGCGCCGCACCGCGCCGGCTCCGCGCCGAGCTCGGCCGCGCCCCACGCCGGCACTTCGATCTTCGCGGCCTTTCGGATTCCGAGAAGCGACGGATACCGTGGGTGATTGATGTCCTTGATGCAGCAGAGAACGGCCGGGAGCTTCGCGCGGACGATCTCGCGCCCGCCCTCGAGCTGCCTCTCGAGGACGATCGTGCGACCCGCGGCGTCTATTTCCCGGATTTTCGCGAGGCACGTGATCGGCGTCGCGCCGAGCGCGCGGGCGAGGAGCGGGCCGACGAGGCTCGACTGTCCGTCGATCGCCTCGCGCCCGCAGAAGACGAGGTCGAACTCGCCGAGCTTGCGGATCGCGAGCGACAAGAGGTACGCCGTCGTGAACGGATCGCCGCCCGCGAACGCGGGGTCCCAGAGACGGAACGCCCCCGTCGCTCCCATCGCGAGGCAATCCTTGAGAATCTTTTCGTTTTCCGGCGGCCCGAGCGACAGCGCGACCACCTCGCCGCCGTGCTTGTCCTTCTGCTGAAGAGCCTCCTCGACCGCGAACTCGTCGAACGCGTTCATCGCGAAGTTGGTCCCTTCGCGGAAGCGGAGATCCTTGGGGGGAACGATCTCGAATGTCGGCGTCTCGGGGACGCGCTTCACGCACACGATCGAGCGCACGAGCGACCTCGGATTTGGAGGGAGGATTCGCGACGACTTGCAGACACCGCAACGAAACGAGCGGGAACGCTAGCACGCGCCGCGCGCGGGCGTCAATCGTGATTCGGGATCGGGCGGCAACCTCGCCCGCCGGAGGAAACGGCCGAGCCGCGGTTTCGGACCGGGTATACTCCGAGGTCGAGCATGTCGAAGAGCAGCGGTCGATCGCGAAAGCTAGAGCGCGAAGGTCTCTCGTCGGCGCATCCGGTGGGCCACGGACGGGCCCATCGCGGCGGCGCGATCCCCTCCATTCTCCTAGGCGTCGCCTCGCTCGTCGCGTTCGTAGCGATCGGCGAGTCGTCTCTTCGGCTCCTGCGCGTCCAGGATCCCGAGGAGCGAGAAGAAATCTTCTCCGGGTTCGCGGGCGCGTCTCCCCTCTTCTTCGAATGCCGCGACGGCGGCCGGCGCGTCTACCGGACGAGCCCGAATCGCCTCGAGTATTTCAATCAGCAAGAGTTCCCCGCGAGGAAACCGGCGGGAGCGATTCGCGTGTTCGCGTTCGGCGGATCGACGACGTTCGGCGAGCCATGGGGCCATCGCGGCGCGTTCGCCCACTACCTGGAGAGATCTCTCGCGCGTGGCCTCCCGGGCCGCGACGTTCAGGTCGTGAATGCGGGCGGCAAGGGGTACGGCTCGACAGCCGTTTTCGAGGTCGTGCGCGAGGCGCTCCGGTACGAGCCGGACGCGTTCGTTTTCTACCTCGGTCAAAACGAGTTTCGCGAGGCGGCATTCCATCCGATCGAACGATCGGGACGCTCGAGCGTCCGGGCCTGGCAGGCGTTCCTGCACCGGCAGAGTCGCATCTATCTCGCGACGCGCCGCCTGCTCTTGCCGCACCTGCCCGCGCGGCGCCGCGGCGCGCGGCCGACGTCGTTCGCAACGCGAGAAGTCGCCGGGATCCTCGCCCGCCCGTTCGGCCCCGAGTCTTTCCGGTTTCCACAGAGGCTTGCGATCCCGCCGATAACGAGCGCGGACGCTTCGGACAGCGAGGTGTTCTCCCGATTCGGCGAGAATCTCGAGTCGATGTTCGCGCTCGCAACGGCGCGCGGCGTTCCCTGCCTCGCGCTCACCCAACTCGCAAACGAACAATTCTGGTACGCGCCGAATCGATCGCGCGTCGCGTCCGACCGGGGCGCGGAGTACGAGACGCGCTACCGAAATCTCCTCGACGCGATCTCCGCGGGCCGATACGAAGAGGCGCTTCCGCTCGTCGATTCGGTCGCTGCGCTCTATGCGGTCGATCGGGACAGCTACCTCCACGTGCTCGAGGGGGATCTTTTCCTCTCGCTCGGCCGCGCGGCCGATGCGCGCGCCGCGTACCGCACCGCGTGGGCCGACGATCGCGTCAACGCGACGCTCCGTTTGGCGACGACCGCGGCGGGAGTGCCGCTCATCGAAAGCGAGCCATGGGCCCGCGCGGCGGTCCCGGATTCGATACTCGGTTTCGCCGCGTTCTACGATGAACTCCATCCGTCGCCCGTCGTGCACCGCGCCCTCGGCCGGGCGGCATTCGAAGCGATGGCGGCCGCCGGGATGCTCCCCCTCGAGGACGACGCCTTGGCGGAAACGGCGGACTCACTCCCCACCGACCCCGATGCCGAAGTGCTCGCCTACGAATCGCTCCGCGCGCTTTATCTGGGCGATTGGGCGCGCGCGGAATCGGCCGCGCAGGAAGCCGCCGCGATCGCGCCGCGGCTCGGGAAGGCGTCCGTCTACCTCGGGATCTGCGCGATGCATCGGGGCGATCTCGAGGCCGCGCGGCGGAATTGGGACGCGCTCGCGCGCCTCTATCCCGAGCTCCGGCCGGCCGGCGCGGCCGACGCCGGCGGCCGGCAACCGCCTCGTCCTTGACGCTCCGCGAGCGCGGCCGATATGATGCCCGCGTGCCGTCGCGCTCGCCGCAGTGGGAAGCCCCTCCCCGTCTCGCGCTCGCCCGCTGCTCGTCGCTCGTGATTCTGGCCGCCGGAGTCGCAATCGCATCGACAGCCGCCGCCCTTCGAGCGAGCGCCCAGGAAGCGAATGCCGCGGACGCCCGGCTCACGATCGAGACGACGCCGGGCGCGCGGCTCGCCTTCGACGGAAGTCCCGCGCCGACGCCCATCGAAGGCGCGCAGTCCGCGCGGCCAATGTCCGCCGGAGTCCACACGATTCGAATCGAGCGGCGCGGGTACATGGCGCGAACGGAGCAGATCCTCCTCGAGCGCGGCGAATCGCGCACGCTGTTCGCGCCGCTCGCGCCCAAGACGCGGCGCGGGGCGATCGCGCGCGCGACGCTCGTTCCCGGGTGGGGCTCGCACTACATGGATCGCCCGGCCGTGGGCTGGGGCCTCGCCGCCGCGGCGGTCGCGGGGGCCGCCGGCGCGATCGCGTACGACCGCCAGATGGCCGGTCGCGTCGATGACTACGAGTCGAGGCTCGCCGAGTACGGCCAAGCGGTCGTCCCCGAGCGCCAAGAGGAAACGTACCGTGCGGCTCAGGAGGCGTTCGGGAAGGTGGACGACTCCCGCTCCGCGAGGAACGCGTCGATCGCAATCCTCGCCGGGGCCTACGCTCTCTCGGTCGCCGAGGCGCTCTTCCGCTACCCGTTTTCGCGAGAGCGGGACGACGCGCCCGGCGCGGATCGCGGCAGCCTCGGACCGCGCCTCGACGATACGAGCAGCGCATGCTCCTTCGCCTCGGGCGGCGCGCGAATCACTCTCCTCCGAGTTTCGCTCCGCTCGGCCGCGCGGTGAACGAGGGCTCGCGCACGCGGACGCGGCGCGCGCCCGTCCGCGCCGGGTCGCGCGCCCGCGCCGCGGCGATTGCGCTCGCGTGCCTCGCGTCGCTCGCCGACGCGTCGTGCGCGAAACGCCCCGACCCGCCCGCGCGCGCGAACCCGCTTGACCCGGGCAACCCCGAGACCGGCGGCGATCCCTTTCACCTGACGGCGCGCGTGACGGGACTCGCCGTCGAGCTCGCGTGGAGCGCGTTCTCGATTCCCGGCAGCCTCGGCTACTCGGTCTACCGAGCGCGCTCGATCGATTCGCTCGCGTCGCGGCCGGAAACGCTCGCCGCCGGCCTCGACACGACTGGATTCCGCGACGCGCGCCCGCTCGCCGACGGTCCGAGCTTCTATCTCGTGACGGTCCGGAACGCCGGCGGCGAGGAATCGCTCCGCTCCGAAGCGCTGTCGGTCCGGCTCGACCTCCCGCCGTTGATTCAGATTCGCGCGGCGGGCTGCGACACGTGCTTGACGAGCACGGCCGAGACCGACTCGCGCGACGTCCGCGTCACCGTCGCCGCGTCGGGCGCGGACTCCTTGTACCTGAGCAACGCGCGCACGGAAGACGACCTCGTCGATCCGGCGCGTCTGGCGTATTCGGCCGCGCCGCTCGACTGGAGGCTTTCGCTCAGCGCATCGAGAACAGACACGACGAAGATCGTCTTCGCGCGGGTCCGCCGCGCGGACGGAACGCAGAGCTCGATCGTCGCCGACTCGATCGCCGTGGCGCCGCTCCGGATCGAGCTGTACGTGGACAGCCTGACCGCGGGACCTGTCCTCGCCAGCCGCAAGGTGGTCGCGGTCGAGATCCGTCGGTCGATCGTCGACCCGCGACCTCCGGCCGGGGCGGAGTCGCTCGCGTTCGGCCTCGATCCTCTCGGCGCGATCCCGCTGGGCCCGTTCACATCGTCCTTTCGATTGTCGCTCGAGAAGCCGGACCTCGACACGGTGTACGTCCGCCTGAAGAATGATTTCGGGATCGACGGGACAGACTCGGTCGCCGTGAAAGCCGATTCGCTCCTCGGGGCCACGATCGTCCTCTCGGGGAGCCTCATCATTCCGGCGATGGAGCCGGCCTCGACGTCCCTCTGTCGCGTCAACGTCCACGTGAAGGGCGGCCGGGCGACGGGGATCTGCCTCTCGAACGAGCGCGACTCGATCCCTCCGTGCGACGCGTTCGAGCCGATCCAGCGCGTTCGCCCCGACTGGCCGGTCCGTCTCCCGGGGCCCGGCGAGCCGCTCGCCGGCCGCGGGGTCCGCGTGTTCGCGGTCCTGGCGAACGAATGGCGTCCCGAGGGCGGTGCGGTCGTCAGCGATTCAATATTCCTCGCCGGCCGATCCGTCTACGCGCGGATCGCGTATCCAGAACGCCAACGCTTCGCCGACACGTCCTACGTGTTGGGCGACTCGATCGCGATCGAGGGGACGGCGTCGCGAGGCACGTGCGGGCCGGACCTGCTCCGCCTTGCCGTGTTCGCGGACGGGATGCCGATCGGAGACGCGATTCTCGAGGGCGCCGCGCCGGGCGACAGTGTCGACTACTACTGGACGCGCGGCTGGCGCGTGAGCGGCACGCCCGACATGGCGACTCTCACCACGCTCTTGACCGATGCGGCGGACTCGACGGCGCGCGACACGGTCTTCGTGCAAATCCGCCCGAGGACGGTGGCGCCGTGAGGAGGAGCGCGGCCGTCGCCGCGGCCGGCGCCGACTCCGGGGCCGTCGCCGCGGTCGCAGCGATCGGCGTGCGGGTCGCGATGGTGGCGCCCGTCGCGATCGCGGCGCTCGTCGCGATCGTGGCGCTCGGCGGGTGCGAGAATCGCCCGGAGTCGCCCGCGCGATCGAACCCGTTCGACCCGCGGAACCCTTCAACGGGAGGCGATCCGCTCCACGTTCGCGCGGCCCCGCTCGGACCCGCCGTGATCGTCTCGTGGGACCCGGTCGCGCTCGATGGCTTGTCGGGATACCGGGTCTCGCGGCGGACCGATCCTGACACGCTGTTCACGACACTCGATACCGTCGGCGCGGCCGAGAACGCCTACGCCGACCTCGCTCCCCCCCGAGACAGCGTCAGCCACTACCTCGTCACCGTTCTCGGCGCCGGCGGCGCGGAGTCGATGCCGACCGACGGGGCGCGCGACTCGACGGATGTCCCGCCGCTCCTCGAGATCCGTCCCGGCGATGGGACGGGCGCGGCCGCGGAGACGACCTCGGTCCGGCCGGTCCATGTCCTCTTCTTCAGCGGACGCGCCGAGCGCATCTTCCTCGCGAACGCTCTCGACGCGGCGAGTCCGCGCGGGCTCGCGGCGCCGGAAAGCTTTCCGGCCGATCCATCGGGCTATCCGTGGACGCTCACATCGGGACCCGGCGCCGAAGGGTTAAAAACCGTCTACGGAAGGATGCTCCGCCGCGACGGAACGCTGGCGCCGATCACGTTCGACGCCATTCGGCCCAACCCGATCCGACTCCGAATCCAGGTGGACGGCGCGTCGGCGGACACGGCGCGGACGGGCCGGCGCTCGGTCACGATGACGATCCTCTCGGCGGTCGGAGCAGAATCTACGCAGGTGGCGCTCGGCGCCGCGCCCAACTCCGTGTGGGGCCCGCTCGAGACGGTCGCGGTCGTACCGATTCCCGCCGACTCCCTCGGCCGGCCCGCGCGCGTCCGCCAGACGCTCCGCGTCCGGGCGAAAAACAATTTCAACGTCATCGACTCGGTGAGGGTGATCGTCGAAGTGGACACGCTCGGCAGCGCCCGGATTCTCCTCAACGCCGGGGCAGCGCAAACGGCAGTCGAAGTCGTCGACGTGCACGCGGCGGGCGGGATCGTGACGGCGATCTGCTTGACGAACGACTCGGTTGCGCGCGCGTGCCCCGCGTCGTACGAGCCGTTCGACCGCGTGCGACCAGGCTGGCCGCTCGATCTCGCGCAGCGGGGCCGATCCGCCCGCGTGTTCGCGTTCCTGGCGAACGAGTGGGACACGACGGCGGCGATTTCCGACTCGATCTTCTTTCTCGTAGGCGGCCCGTGACGCCGCCGTTCGTCCATTCGCTCCGGTACGAGGTCGACATCGGCCCGCACGTCTTCCCCGTCGCGAAGTACAGACTCGTGCGCGAGCGGCTGATCGCGCGAGGCCTCGCGTCGGCCGCCGATTTCGCCGAGCCCGAGATGCCGTCGACGGAGGAGCTGACGCGCGTGCACGAACCGGCGTATCTCGAAGACCTCCGCCGCCTCCGCGTCACGGCGCGGACCGCGTCGAGCGAGCTGCCGCTCACGCGCGAGATCGTCGAGGCGTTCACTCTCGCCGCGGGAGGGACGCTCCTCGCGGCGCGCCGTGCGCTCGAGACGGGCGCCGCTCTCCACATCGGCGGCGGCCTCCACCACGCGTTCCGCGATCGTGCCGAGGGATTCTGCTACGTCAACGACGTGGCCGTCGCCGCGCGGGCGCTTCTCGCGGAGGGCCGCATCGAGCGCGCCGCCGTCATCGACCTCGACGTCCACCAGGGGAACGGGACGGCGCGGATCTTCGCCGAGGAGCCGGCCGTGTTCACATTTTCCGTCCACCAGGAGAACAACTATCCGGTCAAAGAACGGAGCGACCGGGACGTCGGCCTCGACGACGGTGCCGGCGACGACGAGTACCTCGCGGTGCTCGAACGCGAAGTCCCGCCGATCCTCGACCGCCATCGCCCGGAGATCGCGTTCTACCTCGCGGGCGCCGACCCGTACGAGCGCGACCAGCTCGGCGGGCTCGCGCTCACTCTGGCGGGTCTGCGGGAGCGCGACCGGCGCATCCTGGCGTGGTGCCGCGAGCGCGGCGTTCCCGTTTGCGTTGTGCTCGCGGGCGGCTACGCGCAGCTCGAATCCGACACGGTCGCGATCCACGCCGCGACGGCGGAAGAGGTGCTCCGGCAGCTCGGCCGGATGTGACTCTCCGGCGGCTCGGCCGAGCGGGACGTCTCGGCCGGGCCGCTTGACCGTCCGGTCCCGCCAGCCTACAGATGAGCCTCATGACGACGCGACCGCTCGAGCCGATCCTCCGCCGCATCGGGAACACGCCGCTCCTGGGACTCGAGCGGATCGCGCGACACCTCCCCGACGTCGAGATCCACGCGAAAGCCGAATGGACCAACCCGGGCGGCTCCGTGAAGGACCGCGCCGCGCTGGCAATGGTCCTCGACGGAGAGCGGCGCGGGCTCCTGGGCACGGGAAGAATCCTCCTCGACGCGACGTCGGGGAACACCGGCATCGCGTACGCGGTGATCGGCGCGGTGCGCGGGTTCCGCGTCCGGATCGCGCTGCCGGCGAACGCGAGCCTCGAGCGAAAACGCGTGCTGCGTGCGCACGGCGTCGACGTCGTCCTGACCGATCCGCTCGAGGGCGCCGACGGCGCAATCCGCGCCGCCCGCGCGATGGCCACCGAGAGCCCGGGCTTGTACTATTACCCCGATCAGTACGCGAACCCCGAGAACCCCGCGGCGCACGAGCGGACGACGGGCCCCGAGATCCTCGCGCAGAGCGGCGGCCGTATCACCCACTTCGTCGCGGGCCTCGGCACGAGCGGCACGTTCATGGGCGTGGCGCGGTACCTCCGCGCTCGGGCGCCGCGCGTGCGGCTCGTGTCGGTCCAGCCCGACTCGCCGCTGAACGGGCTCGAGGGGCTCAAGCACATGGAGACCGCGATCCGGCCCGAGTTTTACGATCCCGGGGTCGCCGATGAGAACCTCGAGATCTCGACGGAGGAATCGTACGAGATGGTGAAACGGCTCGCGCGCGAGGAAGGCCTGCTCGTCGGCGTGTCATCGGGCGCGGCGGCGGCGGCGGCGCTGCGGATCGCTGAGCGGGAACGGCGCGGCGTGTTTGTGACGATCTTCCCCGACGACGGCGCGAAGTACCTCTCGGAGCGTTTCTGGGACGAGATGTGAGCGACGACGGCGGGATCGTCATCGGTTCGGAGGAGCGCGCGGCGATGGAGCATGAGGCGCGGCGGGCGTACCCGGAGGAGTGCTGCGGCATCCTTCTCGGAACCGTCGCCGGCGGCCGCCGCACGGTGCGAAGCGTCATTCCGATTCGGAACGCCCGCCGCGACTCGGCGCGGAGCCGCTACCTGATCACGCCGGGCGATCTGCTCGACGCGGAGAAGACGGCGCGGCGCGACGGGACGGCGATCGTCGGCTATTTTCACTCGCACCCCGACGTCCCGCCCGTTCCTTCGCTCACCGACCTCAAGGAGGCGACCTGGCCGAACACGTCGTACGTGATCCTCGCCGTGCGAGAGGGTCTCGTCGATGAGATCCGCTCGTGGACGCTGGCGGAGGACCGCGCCTCGATGAACGAAGAACCGATCCTCGCGGCCGGCCCGCCGCCCACCGATCCTTAGAGCAGGAAGGAGACGCGCCCGCTCATGCCCGTCACGATCTTCATCCCCTCGGCGCTCCGGCAGTACGCCGGCGGCGGCGATTCCGTCCCCGTCCGCGCGCGCACCGTCGCCGAGGCGCTTGCCGCGCTCGTGAAAGCGCACGCGGGCCTCAAGCATCACCTCTACGCCGACGACGGCCGGCTCCGCTCGTTCGTAAACGTCTACGTCAACGACGAGGACATCCGCTACAAGGACGGTGAGAAGACGGCGCTCGGCGAGAACGACACGATCTCGATCATTCCGTCGATCGCGGGCGGGGCGGGCGATTCCCCCTCGGCCCGGCCGGGCGCGGAAGCGAGCCTCTCCCCCGAGGAGCTTCAGCGCTACAGCCGCCACCTGATCCTCCCCGAGGTCGGCGTCGAGGGACAGAAGAAGCTGAAGGAGGCGAGGGTCCTCCTCGTCGGCGCGGGCGGACTCGGGTCGCCTCTCGGACTCTACCTGGCGGCCGCGGGCGTCGGGCGGATCGGGCTTGTCGATTTCGACACGGTCGATTTCTCCAATCTGCAGAGGCAGGTCCTGTACGGAACGAAGGACGTCGGGCGGCGGAAGCTCGCGGCGGCGTCCGAGCGGATCACCGACATCAACCCGCACGTCGAGGTCGTGCCGTACGAGACGCACCTCACGTCCGAGAACGCCCTCGACATTTTCCCCGACTACGACCTCGTCGTGGACGGGACGGACAACTTTCCGACGCGCTACCTGGTCAACGACGCGTGCGTCCTGACCGGGAAGCCGAACGTGTACGGGTCGATCTTCCGGTTCGAGGGGCAGGTCTCCGTGTTCGCGACCGCGGAGGGGCCGTGCTACCGGTGCCTGTACGCGGAGCCGCCGCCGCCCGGGCTCGTCCCGTCGTGCGCCGAGGGGGGCGTGCTCGGCGTCCTCCCGGGGATCGTCGGGACGATTCAGGCGAACGAGGCGATCAAGATGATCCTCGGCGTCGGCGAGCCGCTCGTCGGGCGCCTGCTGTTGTTCGACGCGCTCCGGATGCGGTTCCGCGAGCTCTGCGTGCGAAAAAATCCGGCGTGTCCGATCTGCGGTCCGAACGCGACGATTCGCAAGCTGATCGACTACGAAGCGTTCTGCGGAGTCCGGCCCGAGGCGCCCCGCGCGCAGAACGACACCGAGGTCACGGCGCTCGAACTGAAGGCGCGTCTCGATCGCGGCGAGCGCCCGGTCGTCGTCGACGTGCGCGAGCCGTATGAGCACGCGATCTGCCGGATCCCGGGGACGACGCTCATCCCGCTCCGCGAGATCCCCGCGCGCCACGGGGAACTCGACCCGAACGCGGAGATCGTCGTTCACTGCAAGCACGGTCAGAGGAGCGCGCAAGCCGCAGGGTTTCTCCGCGAGCACGGGTTTTCGAAGGTTCGAAACCTGCGCGGCGGGATCGACGCGTGGGCCCGCGATGTCGACCCGACGATGGCGCGGTACTAGCGGGCGGTATCACCGGCGGGTCCTTTCGCTCGTCACCTCGCCCGCGACGGGCAGCGAAGTGGGGCGGAGACTTGCGTCTTCCGCCCCGTCGCATTTCTGTCCAGGAGTGAGAACCTCGGCTCGCGCCGAGGAACGATCGGCGACTTCGGTTACTTCGACGACTTCAGGTGCTTCGAGACGAGCTTCGTCATCTCGAACATGCTCACCTGCTTCTTCCCACCGAAGACGGTCCGAAGCTTGTCGTCCGCGTTGATCATCCGGCGGTTGGCCTTGTCCTGAAGATTGTTCTTCTTGATGTAGGCCCAGAGCTTCTTCGTGACCTCGGTGCGCGGCATCGGCTTCTCGCCGATGACCATCGCGAGGTCAGCGCTCACCTGCATCGGCGCCATGAACGCCGCGTTCGGCTTCCGCGCCGACTTCTTCTTCGCCGGCTTCTTCGCTGATGCGCGAGCCGTCTTCTTGATGCCCTTCTTTGCGGACTTCTTTGCAGCCTTCTTCTTCGCAGCCATTGGTTCCTCCCTTGGCTTTCAGTCCGTTAGCACCCGGCCTGGACAGCTCCGGGGGCGGGCTTCGGTGCCAGAGACCGGAATTAGCATACGGGTCTCACGCGGAAGATCAAGAAATCTCTGTACGAAACGGGCCTCCGAGTCATTTTTTTCCGAGGGGGCCCGATCGCTGGAAGAGTGGATGATCGCCGCGCGCGAGCGGCGCCGGGCCGTCGCCCTGGGTCCGCTGAGCGCCCGCGGCGCGGGTCGGCGCGATCGGCGCGCCCGCGCCGCGCGCATCCGCCACGAGCGGGGCCGCCCCGAACACAGCCGCCTCGCCCCGCCCCTCGAGCAGGAACTCGACGGCCGCCGGCCGGACCGCCGCGACGAACGCCTCCCGCTCGAAGAAATCGCAGTGCTCCGAATACGGGACGTAGTGGAAATTCCATTCGGGGCGTCGCACGTCGATCGCCCAGCCGGTCGGGATGATCGCGACGACACGCCCCTCGCGGTACTCGCGACGCATCTTGAAGTACGTGTCGAAGTAGCCGCGCGCGTAGCCGCGGAGCGGCGTGGCCGCCTTGTCGCGCGTCACGAGCGAGCCGAGGCCGAGCGCCTCGTACACGCGCGCCGTCGGCTCGCCGACGTACGTCGGGACGCCAAGCCGCTCGTGGAGCGCCTTCAAGATTCGCGTCTTCCCGATCGTGTAGACGGCGACCGCGACCTCCCGCTCCTTGTGGTGACGCTCCGCGATCGCGACGACCTCGGCGACGGCCTCCTCCAGAGGAGGAAACCGGTAACGCGGGTGGTCGTACGTGTTGTCCGCGACAAGAAGGTCGATCGGCGGCAGCGCGGCCACGGCCTCGCGCATCGCACCGTCGAACCGGAAATCGCCCGTGTAGAGGAGCCGCCCCTCGGCGTGCTCGACGAGAAACATCACCGCGCCCGGGCAATGGTTCGCCTCGAGCGCCTCGATCCGCAGCGGGATCGGCGCTTCGAGCCGGATCGACTCGCCCGCAGGGAGGACGATCAGCCGCTCGCGGGGTATGCGCAAGATTCGCTGCGCGAGGAGCGCCGTCTCGGGCGAAGCGACGATCGGTCCGCCCCCGGCCTTCTTCGCGAGCCCGCGCCTGTGATCCGAGTGAAAATGCGAGAGAAGATAAAGAGCGCCGCTCGTCGAGAAATCGTCGATCCGAAGGCCGCTCTCCCAGAGCGCGCGGCCGAGCGGATGACTACCCCCCCTCGACACGGCCGCGCCTCCTCGCCCGCTCCAGGAGAAGGATCTCCTTGAGCTCTTCGAACGCCCTCTCGATCCGGTCGTTGACGACGACGTAATCATACCGGACCGCCTGCGCCATCTCGCCGGCGGCGTCCGCCAGACGCCGCTCGAGGTCTTGCCCCTCGTTCGCACCGCGCTTCTTCAGCCGGTCCTCCAACACCGAGATCGACGGCGGCGCGATGAAGATGCTCACCGTGTTGTCGTAACGGGAGACGATCGTTTCGCGGCCCTTCGTGTCGATGTCGAAGAGAAGGTCCTTCCCTTCGGCGAGCGGGCGCTCCAACTCCCAACGCGGGACGCCGTACAGTTTGTCGTAGACCGTCGTCCACTCGACCAAGTCGCCGGCCGCGACGCGCCTCCGAAATTCCTCTTCGCTCACGAAGTAGTAGTCGACGCCCTCGCGCTCGTCCTTGCGGATCGCGCGCGTCGTCATCGTAACGGGGAAGTACAAATCGGGAAGAAACCCGTGAACCCTCTCGATGAGGGTTGTCTTCCCCGCGCCGGACGGTGCGGAAATAATGAACAGCGTGCCGCTCGTCGGGGGGCCTGCCATGGGTGAGGTGGGCGCGATTCTAGGAGCGCGCGGAGCGGCTGTCAACGATCGGTCGCCGGGAGACGATCTGCTTGCGTTTTGCGGACCGTCTCTGCTATTCTATCGGCCGCCCCGGCGCACGCCATTCCGCGCGTGATCGCGCCGGTTTTTTTGTACCCACGGAGGTCTCAGAGGAGGTCTCGATGTCATCGTTTCCCCGACTACGCTCCTGCCTCGTACTCATCGCCGTTCACGCCCTGATCGCGGCTCAGGCCATGGCCGACCCGCTCCCCGGCCGCGAGAAGGACCCATTCGAAATCCTCCCTCCGGCCGAGCAGTACGCCTACATCCACCGGGCCGACGAGCACCCGCAGGCAATCGCGATGTCCGAGCAGATCTCGCGCGAGCTGAGCGGCGATTGGCATGTCCTCCTCTGGAACCAGTTCGCGAACACGCCCCGCAGGGTTTACGGGTCCGGGCTCGTCGTCGCCCCGGGCGGGCTCTCGTCCCGTTCGCAGGTCGAGCGGGTGGCGCTCGATTTCATCGCCGCGCACCCGGACATCTTCCGCGCCGATCCGACGAAGCTCCAGACCCTCAAAGTGAAGAACGCCCTGGGAAAGTGGGTCGTCGTGTTCCAGCAGGTGGAGCGCGGATTCCCGGTCGTCGATGCGACGCTCGACCTCGTGTTCACCGAGTCGGGCCGCCTCTACGCGTTCGGGACGAACGCCGTGCAAGGCCTCTCGATCCCGCCCGTTCCCTCGATCGGCGAGGGCGAGGCGACGTCGATTGCGCGGACCGCGGTGCCGTACGACATCGACTCGGAGATGCAGGCCGCGCCGACGCGGGTGCTCGTCCTTCCGATCCTCAAGCAGGATGACGAGCAAGCGATGACGTTCCGGCTGGTGTACCGCGTCGAGGTGCCGACGGACGAGCCGTACGGGCTCTACGCGACCTACGTCGATGCTCTGACGCGCGAAATCGTTCAGCGCGAGAACCTCGTCGCGGACGCCTACACGGGGAGCGTCAACGGCGACGTCGAGATCCCGACCTACTGCTCCGGAAACACGGCCAACACGCCGTTCGCCGATATGAACGTCGTGATCGCAGGCGTCGGAACCGCGGTGACCGACGCGAGCGGAAACTTCACGATCCCGGGGAACATCGGCGCGACGACGTTCACCGCCCAATTCGACGGACCGCAGGTCAACGTGAACTGCTCGGGCTGCGGTGGAGACGCCACGATCGCGGGAGCGATCAACCCCGACTCGCCGCAGGCGGTCTACTTCAGCTCCGGATCGATCCGCGCCGACGAGCGCGACTGCTTCTACTTCCTCAACAAGACATACGACTTCGTCAAGTCGATCGACCCGGCGTACACGAACCCCAAGGTCACCGCCAACGTCAACCTCGGCGCCACCTGCAACGCGAACTGGGGCGGGACGGTCCTCAACTTCTTCGCGACGGGCGGCGGCTGCCACAACACGGGCGAGATCGGCGACGTGATGGCGCACGAGTACGGCCACTGCATCCAGAGCCAACTCCTCGGCGGGCAGGGGACGCAGGGGCTGGGCGAAGGGAACGGCGACATCGCCGGGACGTTCATCATCGACGGTTCGACGATCGGGATCGGGTTCGTGAACTGCTCGAGCGGGCTGTCGTGCCCCGGATCGTCGTGCCGCGATTGCGAGAACACTCTCACCTATCCCGCGAACGTCGTCGGCCAAGAGATTCATGATGCCGGCCGCGTGATCTGCGGGTTCAACTGGGACTGCTGGGAGGGCCTCGAGGCGAAATACGGCGCCGCGGCCGGCAAGTTGAAGTGCGCGCAGCTTTGGCATTTCAGTCGGGACATGTTCGGAACGACCGGCATGACGCAGCCCGACCAGGTGATGGATTACTTCATCATCGACGACGACGACGGCGACCTGACGAACGGGACGCCCGATTACGCCGAGCTGTGCACTGCGGCGACGAACCACGGGTTCTCTTGCCCGGCGATTACGGTCGGCGTGACGATCACGCACACGCCGCTCGGCAACACGACGAACACGGCGACGCCGTACGACGTGATCGCGACGATCGTCACGACCGCGCCGCCCTTGAAGGCCGACTCGCTCCTCGTCCGCCACCGGATCGGCGGCACGGGGCCGTACACGACGCTCACGATGACCGCGACACTCAACCCGAACGAGTACCACGCGCTCATCCCGGCCCAGCCGTGCGGCACGGCAATCGACTACTTCATCGTGGCCGAGGACAACTCGGGGAATCGGAAGACGAGCCCGACGAACGCGCCGACGACCACGCACAAGTTCACAGTCGTCGGCACCGTGTCGCTCTACTCGCAGAACTTCGAAGCGGCCAGCGACTGGACGTCCGACCCCACGCACACGGCCTCGACGGGCGCGTTCGTGCGAATCGACCCGAACGCGACGTCCGAACAGCCGGGCGACGACGCGACGCCGGGGGCCGGAGTCTTCGGCTGGATCACCGCGCAGAACTCTGCCGAAGGGGTCGACGACGTCGACAACGGAATCGCCGCGACGCGCTCCCCTGTCTTCGATCTGGCCGGACTGACTGGCGTTCACCTCTCGATGAAGTACTTCCACGGGCAGAGGGACCAAGCTGACGACCCGTCCGGCGATTTCTTCCGAATCAGCGTTTCGAACGACGGCGGGACGACCTACCCGGTCAACCTCGTGGCGATCGGCGACGTGTCCAACCTGCCGGCGTGGACGGCGCTCGAGGCCGATCTCTCGCCCGTGATCTCGCTCACGAGCACGATGCGGTTCCGCGTGCAAGCCTCCGATGGAACGGCGACCGGGGACCTCGTCGAGGGAGGCATCGACGACATCGTGCTGACGGCGTGCCCGAGCGCTCCGAGTGACACGACCGACCCGGCCGTGACGGTCACGGCGCCGAACGGCGGGGAGAGTTTCTCCGTCGGGGCGATCACGAACATCACCTGGTCGGCCACGGACGCGATGGGCGTGACGGGCATCGACATCCTCCTCTCGACCGACGGCGGCGGATCGTTCCCGACGACGATCGTCTCGAACGGACCGAACGGCGGGACGTACGCGTGGACCGTTCCGAACTCGCCGACTTCGACCGCGCGGATCAAGGTCGTCGCGCGCGACGCGGCGAACAACTCGGGCGAGGACCAGAGCGACGCAAACTTCACGATCGGCGACTTCACGCCGCCTTCCGCTACGCTCACGGATCCGAACGGCGGCGAGGCGCTCGTCGGCGGGTCGAGCTTCCCGATCACCTGGTCGGCGACCGACAACGTCGGCGTGACGGGCATCGACATCTTCCTTTCGTTCAACAGCGGCGCGACGTACGACGCGACGATCGCGACGAACGAACCGAATGACGGATCGTTTTCGTGGACGGTGAACAACGCCCTCTCCACGCCCACGTGCCGCGTGAAGATCGTCGCGATCGACGCGGCGAGCACCACGGACGAGGACGAGAGCGACGCCGACTTCACGATCGGGCCGGCGCCCTCCGGTCCGCCCTCGATCTCGCTCGCTTCGCCCGACGGCGGAGAATCGTACGACGCGACGACGGTCCAGCAGATCACCTGGTCGGCCTCGGACGACATCGCCGTGACGGGCGTCGACATCTCTCTGTCGCTCGACGGCGGCGCCACGTTCCCGATTGCGATCGCGACGAACGAGGGGAATGACGGCGCGTACGACTGGTCGGTCGAAGACTCCGCGTCGACCACCGCCCGCATCCGTGTCCGCGCGATCGACGCCAATTTCCAGACGGCGTTCGACGCCAGCAGCGGAGACTTCACGATCACGGTCGCACCGACCGGCCTCGACGGATTCGGCGGGATTCCGGCGAGGCTCACGATCGGCCCGAACGTTCCGGATCCGTTCTCGGCGAGCACGAGCGTGCGATTCGGAATCCCGAATGCCACGCGCGGTGAGCTGGCCGTCTACGGCCTGGGCGGACAAGTCGTTCGGCGGCTCGCGTCGGGTTCGATGCCGGCTGGCCGCTGGGAGCGCGTTTGGGATGGGAAAGACGACTCGGGCCGGCAGATGCCCGCGGGCCGCTATCTTCTCCGGCTCTCGACGCCGGAGGCGACCGTGACGCACCGCCTGACGCTCGTCCGGTAATCGTCGGAGGCGAAGACGAGGCGCGGGCGAGAAACCCGCGAGCAATGCGCGGGGGTGGCCCGACGGGCTGCCCCCGCGTCGTTGTATGATGCCGCCGATGTCTTCCGGCAGGAAGCGGACCCCGCGCGACGCCACGCTCACGATGCCAGCGGACGCGGCCCGCGCGGCCGCGGCTCGCGCGCGCGCCGCCGCGAGGCCCGCTCCTGCTGCGGTCGCCGCGCTCTTCCTCGTGCTCATCGCCGTGGTCCCGCGCGCCGTGCTCCCGTGGCGCGGCGTCGTCGAGGACGGCCTCGCGATCGTCCGGGATCCCGACGCCTGCTATCACATGCGTCGCGCGGGCCGGATCGCGCAGAACCCGGCCAGCCTCGCGTTGTTCGACTCGTACATCAACTTCCCGCACGGCGCGCGCGTCATCTGGCCGCCGCTTTACGATCTCGCGCTCGCGGGACTCCTGCGCGTTTTTCCGGCGTCCGCCAAGGATGCGGGGTCGGGCGAAGGGCCAGAAGCCGTTCACGCGGAGCGCTCGCCCGGCGCGGCGCCCGGGCCGAGAGCGGCCGTCGCGCTCCTGCCGCCGCTCCTCTTCGGCGGCGCGGTCCTGGCAATGTTTCTGCTCGCGCGCCGACTCTGGCCCGGCCGCCTCGGCCTCGCCGCCCTCGCGGCGGGAATCCCCGCGGCTCTGCCGGCGAGCCTCCCGTACACGGCGCTCGCTCAGCTCGACCATCACGCCGCGGAGATCCTCCTCTGCGCGCTCTTCCTCCTGGCGCTGTCGGGCGCCGCGGAGGGCGTGCGCGCCGGCCGCTCCCCCGCGCGAGCCGCGCTCCGTCCGGGCCTCGTGCTCGGCGCGGCGCTCCTCGTCCAGCTCACTCTCGTCGTCCTCATCGTCATTCCGTTCCTCGCCGCGGCGCTCGCCGGAAAGCGGCATCGCGGCGCGGTGCGGCCGGCGGCCGCCGCGGCTCCCGCGGTTCTCCCGCTCGCAGGCGACTTGGAGCTGGCCGCGTGGATGTTCGGCGTGGCGCTCCTCGCGATCTTGCCGTTCGCACTCGTCTACGCGGCCGCGGCCGCGCCGCTTCGCCACTACCAATTCGGCCTCTTCCAGCCTGCGGTTCTCGCGCTCGCCGCGGCCGCCGCGGTGTTCGCGCGCGCCGCCGCGGCGCCGACGGCGCGCGCGCCCCGCGCAGCGCTCCTCGTCGCGGCGGCCGCCGTCGGGGCGCTGCTCGCCGCCCGCCTCGGGGCGGAGGTCGCCGGCGGCGCCGCGTACGTGGCGCGCGCGTTCGCGCCGTGGCAGGCGACGATCGGCGAGAGCCGCTCGCTGTTCGCGCTCGGCGTCGGCCGAGGGCTCCGCGACGCGATCGCCGCGCTTTCCTGGCTCGTCCTCCTCCTGCCGATCGGGTGGATCGCGTTCGCGCGCGCGGCCCGCGCGGGCGACGCGCGCCGGGCTCTCCTCGCCGCCGCGCTCCTCCTCTTCGCGCCGCTCGCGGTCTCGCAGGCGCGATTCCTGCCGCACCTGTCGCTCCTCGTCGGGTTCGCGGCGGCCGCGTCCGTCGAGCGGGTGCGCCCGCCGTCCCGCCTCGCCGTCGGGGCGGGCGCGCTCCTCCTCGCGCTCGGCCTCTGGCCCACGGTCGCCGCCTGGCGCGCGCGCGACGACGCGGCGGTCGCCTTCGATCGCGCGCGCTCGACGCTCGAGTTTCTCGCGCGCGAGACGCCCCCGACATCCGACGCGCTCCGCCCGACGGAATCGCCCGAGTACGGCGTGCTCGCCGAATGGTCGTACGGCCACTTCATCCAATTCCACGGACGGCGGCCCGCGGTCGCCGACAATTTCGGCGATCACGCCGGAGATCCCGCGAAGACGCGCGCGTTCTTCCTCGAGACGGACGAGGCGCGCGCGCTCGCCGTGCTCGACTCGCTCCGGGCGCGGTACGTCCTCGTCGGCGACCTCGCCGCCACGTTCCACGGGACGATCCCGGATCGCGCGGTCGTCGCGCGGTTCGTCGCCGGCTCGACGCTCGACCGGGGCGCGCGGGGCGCGCTTCGGTTCACGCCGGCGATCGTTCCGACCGTGCTCTACCGGCTCGCCTGGCTTTCCGGAAGCGGAGCGCCGCGCGGGCCCGACGGATACGTTCCACCGCTCTCGCACCTTCGCCTCGTCGCGGAGAGCGAACAGACCGAGCCGATCCCAGGCGGCGGATCCGCGCCGTACGTCAAGCTGTACGAGCGAGTGCCGGGAGCGCGCCTCGTCCTCCGCGGGCTCGCCCCCGGCCGGCAGGGCGCGCTCCTCGCCTCGATCCGCTCGCCGCGCGGGCGGCGCTTCCCGTACACGATGTTGCTCGCCGCGGACGAGGAGGGGACGATCGACATCGCATTTCCGTATCCGACCGCGGCGGGGAGCGGAGATTTCGGCGCGGATCGCGGGGCGAGCAGCGGTGGCGACGGCGACGACGGCGGCGGCGGTAACGACGGTGGCGGCGGTAGCGACAGTGGCGCCGGCGGCGCCGGTCGGAGCGCCGCGGAGCGCTGCGCGATCGACCTGGGCGACACGGTCATGGAGATCCGCGAGATCTCGGAAGACGCGGTCCGCGGCGGGCTCGAGATCGATGTCGCGCAGCGTCGTTAGCCGAGTGACCGAAGCGAGAACCCGGAGCGCGGCGCTCCCTCGAATCCCGTGCTATTCTGCCAGCCGATGTCCGGCGATGAAAATCGGCCCCTTCGGCGTCTCGCTCCGCTTCTCGTCGCCGTCGTTCTCGTCTTTATCGCCGTCGTCCCCCGCGTCGTTCCGCAGTGGAAGGGATCGATCGAGAACGGCCGCGCAGTCGTGTGGGACCCGGACGCGTGCTACCACCTCCGCCGGGCGGAGCTGATCGCGCGAAACTTTCCGGACCTCTCCGTTTTCGATTCGTACATGAACTTCCCGCACGGCGCGCGCGTCATCTGGCCGCCGCTGTACGACGTCGCGTTGGCGGGCGCGCTGCGCGCGTTCCCGGCTCCGCGGACCGCGCGCGGACTCCATGGCCCGAGCGTCGCCGTCGCGCTGATCCCGCCCGCGCTCTTCGCCGCGACCGTGCTCGCGGTCTTCGCGATCGCGCGCCGGCTCTGGCCGGGACGGATCATCCTCCCCGGGCTCGCCGCCGCCGTGACCGCCGCGCTCCCCGCCAGCCGTCCCTACACGATCGTCGGGGCGCTCGACCATCACGCCGCGGAGTTTCTCCTGTCGGCGCTGTTTTTGCTCGCGCTCGGAGAGGCGACGGAGCGCGTCCGGCAGGGCGGGCGTCCGCTCCGCCACGCGATCGTCCCCGGCGCCGCGCTCGCGGCGGCCCTCCTCGTCCAGCTCACGCTCGTCGTCCTCGTCCCGCTCGCGTGCGCGGCGACGCTCCTCGGCGCGTGGCGGCGCCGCGCGAGCGCGCTCGAGCTGTTGGCGTGGCTTCACGCGGCGGCGTTCGCGCTCGTCATCCCGTGGAGCATCGCGTACGCGGTCGCCGGCGCGCCGTTCCGGTACTACCAGTTCGGGATGTTCCAGCCGGCCCTCCTCGCGCTCGCGGCGTTGGCGGCGATCGTCGCTCGCGGCGTGTCGGCTCCCGGCGCGGCGCGCGCGGCGCGCGCACCCCGTCTCGCCGCGCTCCTCACCGCGGCCGCGATCGGCGCGTGGCTCGCCGCGCGGCTCGCGGGCGAAGGGGCGGCGGGCGTCACCTACGTCACCGGGACGTTCGCCGCGTGGCAGGCGACGATCGGCGAGAGCCGGTCGATCCTCCGTATGGGCTTCACGAACGGCGCCGGGCTGGCGTTCGCGATGCTCTCGATTCTCGTCCTGGCTCTACCGGTGGCGTGCGTCCTGTTGGCCCGGCGCGCGCTCGCCGGCGACGGCCGTCGCGCAGTCCTCCTCGTCGCGATCGCCGGCTTCGCGGTCCTCGGCGCCGAGCAGCTCCGCTTCCTTCCGCATCTCGCGCTCCTCGTCGGAATCGCGTTCGCGACGGTCGTCGAGCCGCTCGAGGGCCGGCTCGGCGCGCGCGTCGCGGCGCCGCTCGTCGCGGTCGGCGCGATCGCCGCGCTTCTCCCGACGCGCGCGGCGTGGGAGGCGCGCGAGGAGGCGGCGGCTGCGTTCCACCGGATGCGCTCGGTCCTCGAGCACATCGCTCGCGCGACGCCGCCGACGTCGTACTACGACCGGCCCGACAAGACGCCCGAGTACGGCGTCCTCGCCGACTGGTCGCTCGGCCACTTCGTCCAGTACCACGCGCGCCGCCCCGCGGTCGTCGACAACTTCGGGTTCGCGATCGGCGACCCGACGATCACGCGCCGGGTTTTCCTGGCGACCGACGAGGAGGAAGCGCTCGAGGTCCTCGATTCTCTCCGAACGCCGCTCGTTCTCGTCGAGGACCTTGCGTGGACGTTCAGCGGCTTGATTCCGGACGACTCACTGAGCGCCCTCTACCAGACGGAGGTCGCGGCCGCCGACGGTAGCGAAAAGACGAGGTACTTCACGGAGGCGATCCTTCCGACTTTGCTCTACCGGCTGGTCGCGGAGTACGGGGGCGGCCGGGAGACGGCCGGCGCGTCAGCCTCGAGCGCGCCGCAGACGCGCGCGGTTCAGTCGGGCGCGCCGCCGCTCGCGCATTTCCGCTTGATCGCCGAGAGCGCGGAGATGACCGACCCGCGGTTCGGGCCCCCGGTCGCGGCCGTCAAGTTGTACGAGGTCGTCGCCGCGGCGTGGGTTCGGCTCGACGGGCTCGCGCCGGGAAGCGCCGGCGTTTTCCGCGCGACGATCCGCACGCCGCGCGGCCGCTCGTTCCCGTACGAGCGGGCGCTCGCAGCGGACAGCGCGGGCGTGATGCTCGCGCCGCCCCCTTACCCGACCGTCGCGCGCCCGGGGACGAGCTACGCGGAGTCGGCCGAGATCGCCGTCGGCGGCGCGTTCATCCCGGTGAACGGCGTGACGGAGGAGATGGTCCGCGCGGGAGACGAGACGCGGCTCGCTACGATTCGATCGCCCGGCACGCCGGCAGAACCGCTTCGAGACGATCGAGGATCGCGCTGAACCGCGCGATCGTGTCGCGCACCGGCCCCGCCGTCGTCATGTCAACGCCCGCCTTCGCGAGGAGCCCGATCGGATAATCGCTCCCGCCCGACTTCAGGAGCGCGACGTACCGGTCGACGACGCCCGCCTCGCCGCGCAGGATTCGCGACGCGATCGCCGTCGCCGCCGCGTAGCTCGTCGCGTACTGGAACACGTAGAAGTTGTAGTAGAAGTGCGGAATCCTCGCCCAGCCGATCGCCTGCAGCGGATCGGCGCGGAACGCGGGGCCGTGGTAGTGGGCGTACGTCTCGCCGAACAATGCGCCGAGCGCGGCCGCCGTCAACGCCTCCCCCGCCTCGACCATCTCGTGAATCCCGAGCTCGAAGTCCGCGAACATCGTCTGCACGAAAAACGTCCCGCGGATCTGATCGAGATAGTGGTTGAGGATCGAGGCCTCAGCGTCGGGGCCCTCGGCTCCCTCGAGCAATTTCTCGACGAGGAGCGCTTCGTTTGTCGTCGATGCAACCTCGGCGACGAAGATCGAGTAGCCGCCGTACACGTACGGCTGCGTCCGCCGCGTCAGAAGCGAGTGGATCGAGTGGCCCATCTCGTGCGCCAGCGTGAACAGGTCGTCGCGCGTGTCGTTGTAGTTGAGCAAGAGATACGGCTTCGTCGAGTAGCCGCCCCACGAATACGCTCCGCTTCGCTTCCCCTGGCTTTCGAGAACGTCGATCCATCCGCCGCGGACGCCTTCGTCGTACGCGGCGCCGTACTCCGGGCCGAGCGGGCCGATTCCCGCGCGCACCGTCGCGACCGCCTCGTCGAACGGGAACGCGCGGCGCGGCTCGGGAACGAGCGGCGCGCCGAGATCCCACGGCTCGAGCAACTCGACGCCGAGCACGCGGCGGCGGAGTTCCATGTAGCGATGGAGCGGAGCGATCTCCTCGCGAACCGTCCGGACGAGGTTTCGGTACACCGCCGTCGGGATGTTGTCGCGGTCGAGCGCCGCGGCGAGGCACGAATCGTACGAGCGGGCGCGCGCGACGAATTGATGGCGCTTGACGCTCCCGCTCATGTTCGCGGCGAGCGTGTTCTCGAACCGCCGGTAGCCCTCGAGCATCGTCCGCCACGCCGACTCGCGCACCGTCCGCGACCGCGATTTCTGGAGCGCCGAGTACCGCCCGTGCGTCAGCTCGATCTCGCGCCCCTCCTCGTCCGTCACGACGCCGAACTTCAAATCCGCGTTGTTGAACATCCCGAAGACCGTCGAGGGCGTCGCGCCGAAGTCGGCCGACATCGCGAGCAACCGTTCCTCGTTTTCGGGGAGCGTGTGGGGCTTCTTCCGGAGCAGGTCGTCGAGGGCGTGCGCGTACAGCGCAAGGCCGGGCGCCGCGCGCACGAGCGCGTCGAGACGGCCGTCGGGGAGCGCGAGCAGCTCCGGATCGACGAACGAGAGCGCCTCGCCCGCCCGGACGGAGAGGCTCGTCACGCGGTCGGCCATCGCCTGATGCGCCGGGACGCGCGTGTCCTCGTCGCGCAACAGGCACGCGTAGATCGCCAGCTGCTCGAGCGCCTCCTCGATCGATTCCTTCAGCCGAAAAAACTCGAGCAGGGTCGGGCCCGACTCGCCGAGCCGGCCGCGATAGGGCGCAAACTCCGGCAGCCGCGCCTCGACGCGACGGAACTCGGTCTCCCATTCGACCTCGCCAGAGAAAATGTCGGCGAGATCCCACTTGTACCGCGCGTCGATCTCCGCGCGCTCGGGCACGCGGCCCGGCGTAACGGGATCCGGTTTGAGATCCCGGAGGGTGATGCGATTCTCCTTTCTAGACGAGGGTCGTGCGAGGCCGGATGTCTTCCCGGAGGAGGACATCAGCAGGCTACCCGAGGCGAGAAAACCCGTCAATGCGCCTCCACCGGTTGCGCGCGCCCCGTGGAAACCGACCGACCGATGTTATGATCGCCAAGTGTACCTAGCGATCCTCTCGCTGCTGGCTGTCTCGTTCATGCTGTTCCAAATCGCCGTCCTCCGGGAGCTGCGTTTCCAGCTCAGCACCGTCTTCACGCTCACGCCGCTCCTCTTCAGCGGCGTCCTGATCTTCATCGGGCTCGGCTCGCTCGCCGCGGGCCGGGTGCGCGCCTCCTCCCACCGCGTACTGGCGTGGAGCAGCGCGCTCCTCCCGCTCCTGCTCCTCCCTCTCTTCGCCGTCGTGATCGCCCTGTCGCAGGGATTAATCGACCACTCGTCGGAGGTCTTCGCTTACCAAGTCGGCGGGCGGGCCGCCACGGTGGGTGACGCGTACATCCGCTCGATCCTCGTCGCGTTCGTCGCCGTCGGCCTCCTCGGCTACGGGGTCGTGTTCTTCCTGCAGGGCCTCATCTTCGCGCTCTACTTCCGCGAGAGCCGCGAGAGCGGCGTCCTGTCGAACGTCTACGCGGTGGACCTCGCGTCCTCGGGGTTCGGCGCCCTCCTCGGCGGCGCGCTCTGCTTCGTCCTGACGCCGATCCAGCTCGTGATGGTGTCCTCCGCGCTCCTCCTCGTGAACCTGTGGCTCTCCCGCCGGTACTTGCGGATGGGGATCGGGCTCGCGGGCGCGGTCACCGTCGTCGCGCTCGGCCTCGTCGCGGTCGAGGCTACGACGGGTTCGCTTGAGCGACTCGAGGCCCCCCGCTAGCTCGAAGGAAAGCTGGTGCATTCGCAGTGGAGCCGCTACCGGCGGATCGACGTGACGGAGCGTCCGCTGGCGATTGACGTCTTCACCGACGGGCTCCTCTTCCACAAGCATCAGCTCAACGAAAAGGGGGTCGTTCGCGAGCGCCGCGCGATGCCCGCGTTAGTTGCCGCGGGCGCGGACCCTCCCGTTGAGGATGTGCTGATCCTCGGCGCGGGGACCGGGTCGGACGTGCGGATCTTCCGGCGGCTCGTCCCCTCGAACCCGCGAATCGTCGCCGTCGAGCTGGACGGAGCGTTCGTCGAGACGGCCCAGGCGTTCCCGTGGCTGTGGGACGCGTACAAGACGGCCGAGATCGTCGTCCAGGAGGGCCGCTTCTTCCTCGAGAACGACCCGAGAGACTTCGACATGGTCGTGTACGCCTACATCGATCCGCAGTCGGCGATCTCGAACATCGGGCTGCCCGACGCGAACTTCATGTATACGGACGCGGGCCTGGCGCGGGCCTACGAGAAGGTTAGGCCTGGCGGCCATCTCGTCATCACGCGCGTCTTCCTGGTGAAAGAACAGGAGGAATTTCTTCGGCGGCTCTGCGCCACGCTCCTCGCCGCGGGAATCAAGAAGGATGAGGTCCAGCTGTACCGCTCGATCAGCAGCAACACGTGGAGCTACTACGGAGAGTTGGCGACCGTGCAGGCGGTCATCAAGAAGGGTGGGACGCCGCCCGCGGTGGACGAGTCAGCGGTGCGACCTCTCCCTTGGCACGGCGGCGGACGGCCGACGACCGACTTCTTCCCGCTGTCGATGGTCACCGGCGTCTGGTTCGACACGCTCGGCGCGTTCGTGACTCACAGCATCCCCGCCCTGATCGTTTGCGGGGTCCTCGCGGCGGCGCTCGTCGCGCGCCTCTCCACGAGCGCCGCGCACCTCAACGTCTTCGTGCTCGGGTTCGGCTCGTTTCTCCTGGAGAGCCTCGTCCTGTTCAACAGCTTCATCCTCCTCGGCGACCCGAACCTGAGCGCCGCCCTCGCAGTCGGCGTCTTCCTCCTGTGGAGCGCCCTCGGAAGCCTCCTGTCCCGCCGGGTCGAGCGCTCGCGCGCGCTCCTTTTCGCCGTGCCGATCGGCGTCCTCATCTACGCAACGACGGCGCCGCTCCTGAACGGCAATACGATCGAGCTGGGGCTCTGGGTGCGGACGATCGCGTTCTCGATCCACCTGGCGCTGGGAGGGGTCGCGGCTGGCGCGATGTTCCCCGCGGTCCTGCGGCGCTTCCAAAAGGAAGGGGTGAGCGGGCTGTTCGCGCTCGACCTCGCGGGCTGCGCGCTCGCCCCCGTGGCGTTCTGGCTGGCGCTCGGCTCCTCGGGGATATGGCTCGTCGCGATCGTGAGCGTTGCGAGCTATGCGTTCGTCTGCGGGACCCTCGCGCTAAAGCGTTGACACCGCCGGCCGGCGGCCGCCGGGATCACGGCTTCCGCGCCCAGGGACGCAGGAGGCTGCGGAAGGCGAGCACGAGAGCGTCGCGGATCGGCCGCACGAACGCGAAACGCTGGCGGGCGGCCCGCGCGGCGACGGCCTCGGGCGCTCCGTGCCGCGCCGTCATTTCCCCAAGCGCCGCGCGCCCCTTCGCGAGCGTTGCGGGGTCGAGCGCGACCGCCGCCTCCGCCGCCGAAAGCCAATAGACGATGCCACACGCGGTGCACGCCGCCTCGTAGGAAACCTCCGGGGTTGGCAATCGCCGAACGCTGATCTCCCCCGTCGCCTCGAGCGCGTCGCAGTGACATTTTTTCGGGTCGATGGGAACGCCCTCCCGAAATGGCGAGGCGCCCGCCGCATCCCCCGAGCGGGGAGCGGCCGGGCGCCCGCGATCGATCCGAACTACTTGTGCGCGGACTCGGTCCCTGACATCGCGCGCACGTACGTGATTTCCATCATCGGAGGAACGCTCATGTCCGTTCCCTCCCACATCTTCATGATCCGGGTGTTGTTGTCCGGCATCGACTCTTGCATCATGCACGTCTTCGCCTTGCCCGTTGGGTCGGCCATCGTGGCAGTGCAGGTCATGACACCCTTCGCATCCGACGTCCCCTCGGAGACCATCATCCCGGTCCCCCACGAATCGACCCACACTCCGGTGTACTTCTTCTTGCCCTGATCGTACCCCGTGATGCCATGGCCCTCGAACGGCATCGGGCCGGCGCCCTTGTGGACGGTTTCGATGAACATCCCATTGCAGATGCTCGTCACATCCTCGACGCCCTGCATGACCATCGGGTCGCTGCCCGGCGCCATCATCATCTTGACGGTGGCGTTCCACTTCCCGACGCACTTCATCAGATGGGTGTGCTCGGGGCCGGACTTCGGCATCGGCATGTCCATTCCGCCGCCGGGGTGCTCCGCGGTCTTGCCGGCCGGGTGTTCGCTTCCCGCCTTCGCGGCCGGGTGATCGCCGGCAGAGGCGTACGACGCGAATGCGAACGCGCCGGCGAAGAGCGCCGCGGATAGAGCAACAGGGATTCGACTGCTACACATGCGGACCTCCTTTGAATGAGGTGAACAGGAGAGAGTTCGTAACGAGACGCGAGGGTATGCTCGCCCAGCCGACGTGTCAATCCGGGTTCGGGGGGGGTCGAGGATGCGCTTTCGCCCGCAACTTCGGAGGGGCCGAGGGCGTACAATGCCTCGGGCGTCCGCCCCGGCCCGTCGTGTTTCATTCTCGGGGCCGTTCTGGAGTCGATGAACCTCTTCCTGGTCCTCGCGACGCTCAACCTGTGCCTGGGAGGGCTGGTCTTCCTCCTCGGCGTCCTCATCCTTCGCGAAAACTCGCGCCAGCGGATCAATCGCGTCGTCGCCGCGATGCTCTTCTTCGGCGGGCTCGGGTCGATCCTCGCGGCGCTCGGTTTTCTGGCGGCCCGCGTCGGCGCGACGGAGGCCGGGGCCGCGCGCGGCGCCGGCGGCCTCATCGGCGGCCTGCTCGCGCCCGGCAGCCGCGTCCCGGCCGACTTCCTCCAAAACTTCGCGTACCTGTGGGAGTTTTTTTTCCCGACGTTGTTCCTGTTCGCGAGCGTATTCCCCGAGGAGCGGCCGTTCGCGCGGCGCATCCCGAGCTTCGAGCCGCTCGTGTTCACGCCGCACGCGTTTCACTTCCTCCTTCTGCTCGGGCTCTCGCTCGTGCCCCGCGAGATTCACGTTCCGAACCTCGGCATTCCGGGGGCGGGGACGGCCGTCGATCTGATCGGGTTGCTCTTCAAGTTCTTCCTGCGGGTCCACAGCGCGCTCTTCTCGCTCGTGAACCTCGGCTACGGCGTGGCGACCGCGGTCCTCCTCGCGCAGAGCTACAAGCGAGCGGAGGTGCCGCGCCTCAAGCAGCAGCTCCGCGTGATCGGGCTCGGGCTCACGGCGTGCCTCGCTCTGTACTGCCTCGCCTCGTCGATCCCGACGCTCCTCAATATCCGGATCAGCGAGTCGGTGCAATCGCTCTTGACGACCGCCGCTCTGACCGTCGGGTCGGGCTCGATCGCCTACGCGATCGTTCGCCACAAGTTCCTCGACACGAAGCTCCTCGCGCGGCGCGCGATCCTGTACGCGTTCGCCTCCGCGATTCTCGTCGGGTTCTATCTCGTCGTCGTCTTTCGGATCAAGGATCTGTTCATGCGGCTCACGGGCGTGGAAGGGCGCGTCCTCGAGCCCGTGTTCCTGCTCCTCGCGCTCGTTCTGTTCCAACCGGTGATGCTCCGGCTCGAGTCGTGGCTCGAGGCGTTTCTCCTGCGCGACCCGGCCGACTACCGCAACGTGCTGCGAAGCCTCGGCCCCGAAATCCTGACGACGATCGACCTCGACGAGATGATGTCGCGCTCGATCCGGACGATCGCCGATGCGCTCTTGCTCCGGAGCGCCGCGGTCGTGGCGCTCGCGCGCGACGGGATCATCCACCACACCGGCGCCGGCGAACCGATCGCGCGCGAGGATCTCGGCGCGCTCCGCACGGCGCTTTTGCGGCTCCCGGTCCACCGCGACACTTTCCGCCTTTCGGAGCGGCTTCTCGGGATCCAGCCCGCCGATCGCGAGTTCTTGACGGATCGGCTCGGCGCCGCGCTCGTCATCCCGCTCCGGTCGAAGGGCGAGACCGTCGGCGCGCTCGTCCTCGGCGGCAAGGTGACCGGGACGGAGCTGACCGCCGAGGACGTCTCGCTGTTGTCGTCGCTCGCCGGCCAGATGTCGGTCGCGGTCCAGAACGGGCTGTTGCTCCGCGAGCGGGTCGCCGGCGCGCGCATCGAGGAAGAGCTGTCGCTCGCCCGGAAGATTCAACGCGCGTTCTTGCCGTCGGAGTTTCCGAAGACGGCGCGGCTCGACATCCACGCGATCAACCTCTCGTCGAAGCAAGTCGGCGGCGACTTCTACGACCTCGTCCCGGCGAGCGACGGCGCTTTCTACCTCGCGATCGCCGACGTCAGCGGAAAGGGCGTGCCGGCGGCGCTCCTCTCTTCGATGCTCCAGGCATCGCTCCGAACGCAGGCCGAGGCGGTCCACTCCGTCTCGCGGATCGTCGAGAACATCAACACGCTCGTCTACCGGAGCACGTCGCTCGAGCAATTCGCGACGCTCTTCCTCGCGCGGATCGAAGAGGGCGGATTGCGGATGTCGTTCTCGAACGCGGGGCACAACTATCCGGTCGTGTTGCGGCGAAACGGCGAGCGGGTCGCGCTCGAGCGCGGCGGCCTCGTCGTCGGAATCGTAGAGGGGTACCCGTTCGAGGAGGACCGCTTCGCCCTCGAAGCCGGCGACCGCATCATTTTCTACACCGACGGACTGAACGAGGCGCGCAACGCGGCCGGCGAGGATTTCGGCGAAGAGCGGATCTGCGATTTCGTCCACGGCCTCCCGTGCGACATGAGCGCGCGAGACGTCACCGAGCGGGTGTTCGCGGAGCTGCGGGATTTTCTCGGCGACGTGGAGCCTCAGGACGACGTGACGGTGATGGTGTTGCGCGTGCCGGAGGCGGAGGGGGCGGCGGAGCCGGAGGCGAGCGGGGCGGCGGAGCGCGCGGGCTCCGCGCGCGCGCTCGTCGAGCCCGCGGCGTGAGGACCCGAGCGCGCCCCAATCCGGCGCCCCGACACTTCGCCACGCGCCTCATCGCGAGCGCCGTCGTCGTCTGCGTCGTCGCGATTGGAGTCGGCCGCGCTGGCGCCGCCCCGATCGTCGTCGGGAAAGACGCGCCGCTGCCGCACCGAATCCTCTGCGCGGCCCCGATCAGCCTCTGTCACGCTCATATCGACGAGCTCCTCCGCCGCTACGTCGATGACGACGGCCTCGTGCGGTACGCGGAATGGAAGCGGGACGATCTTGGCCAGCTCGACGAATACCTCAATGAGATGGCGCACGTCGAGTCGATCGGGTCGCGAAACGATTCGCTCGCCTACTGGATCAACGTCTACAACGCGCTCACGATCCGCGCGGTCCTCCACTTCTATCCTCTGCAGAGCATCAAGGAAAAGGCAGGGGTGATCGGGTTCAACGTTTGGGACGACTACCGTATCGCGATCGGCGCTGAGGAGTACTCGCTCAACCGGATCGAGCACGAGATCCTGCGCCGGATGGGCGAACCGCGAATCCACTTCGCGATCGTCTGCGCGTCGATCGGCTGTCCGCGCCTGCGGAACGAGGCGTACCGAGCGGACCATCTCGACTGGCAATTGGACAACGACGCGCGCAACTTCTTCGCGCGAGCTTGGCGCCTGGCAGTCGATCCCGAGAAGAGGAGCGTCCGCGTCTCCCCGATTTTCAACTGGTTCGGCGAAGACTTCGGGGGGACGGACGCCGCGAAGCTGGCGTTCATCGCACGGTACGCGCCCGAGTCTGCTCGAGCAACGCTGACGACCGACCGAGTGAAACTGAGTTACCTCGATTACGACTGGAGACTCAATGAGCGGAAGTGAGCGCGCCCTGGGCAAGCCTGCGGCGATAACTCGACTTTCGGTCATCATTCCGACGCTCGATGAAGCCGGGTGCATCGAGCGGACGCTTGACGCGCTCTCGGGGAGAGGCGACTCGGCCAGAGACGCGGCAGGAGGCGCGGACGCCGCTCCGCCCCCGTTCGAGGTGATCGTGATCGACGGCGGGAGCGCCGACGGGACGCGCGAGCGGCTCGCGCGATTCCCCTGGGTGCGGTGAATCGCCGGCCGGCGCGGTCGCGCCGAGCAGATGAACGAAGGCGCGGCGGCGTCTTCCGGCGCCGTCCTACTCTTTCTGCACGCGGATACGATCGTCCCGCGCGCCGCAATTGAGCGGATCCCGGACGCGCTCGCGTCGCGCCCGCGCGACGTCGGCGGTGCGTTCCGCTTTCGAGTGGACTCGGCGCGCCGGCGCTATCGCGTCATCGAGTGGGGCGTTGCGCTCCGCTGCCGCTGGCTCGGCCTCCCGTACGGCGATCAGGCGCTCTTCGTGCTGCGAGATGCGTTCGAGTCGCTCGGGGGATTCCGGCGGTTCGACGTCGGCGAGGACCTCGACTTCGTCCGGCGCTTGCGGCGGCTCGGGCCGCTCCTGCTTCTCGATGAGGCGGCGATGACCTCCGCGCGCCGGTGGGAGCGCGGCGGCTTTGCGCGGACGACGCTCCGAAATTGGGCCACACTCGCGCTCTTCGCGGTAGGCCTCATGAAACCGCGATCGGCGCCAGTCGATCAATCGGACGGCTCGCTCGAGCATTCCCCGGGCTCGCTCCATTCCGTCCCGGCGAAGAACGCCGGCGGAATCGGTGCGCGGATGGCAAGCGTGGAGCGTCCGTCCGGATGGCTGAGCCGCGCGCGCCACGCGTGGAGGCGGTAGCCGCAATCGCCGATCCGCGGCGTGTGGCCGGTCGCCGGGTTCGCCGCGAGAATCCCGCCGCCGCGCGCGTAGAACGGATCGCCCTCGAGTGGGAACCCGGACGCCGCCAGATGAATCCGGATTTGATGCGGGCGGCCCGTGACGAGGCGAGCCAGGACGAGCGAGAGTCCGGCGGTCGCGTCGCGCGCGAGGACGCGGAAGCGCGTCTCGGCCGTCTTTCCGTCCGGAGTCGACGCGTGGACCGCGCCGATCGGCGGATGCTCGACGAGGCCGATCGGGAATCGCGCGACGAAAGATCCGGGCTGCACGAGCCCGTCGGCGATCCCGAGATAGATCTTCAGCGCGCGGCGCGAGCGAAGCTCCTCGGAAAGCGCGCGGCACGCTGCGCTCGATTTCCCGAACAGGACGATGCCCGACGTCCCGCGGCCGAGCCGGTGAACGGGCGACCACGCGTCGCGGCCGGCGTCGCCCGCGCCCTCTCGCGCCGCCGCCCGCACGAGCCGCAGCAGCGTAGACTCGAGAAACCCGCCGCCGGGAAGGACCGGAAGCCCTGCGGGCTTGGCCACAGCGAGCACGGCGTCATCTTCGTGCAGGACGTCGAACGCGCGGGGCGCGGGCGGCTCGCGCCACGGCGGCCGGCGGTACGCGAGCCGATCGCCCGCGGCGAGCCGGGTCTCGGGCGCGAGCGAAACGCCATCCCGGAGCACGCGCCCACTGATGATCGCGGCGCGCCAACCTGCCTCATCCGTGTGGCGATAGCGCCGAGCGTAGAAATCGAGAGCCGCTCGTCCCGCGTCGTGGCCGCCGACGATGTCCCAGTACGTCGAGCCGCCGTTCAGAATCCCCGCGTCGGCGCTCGGCATCACGCGGCGCCCGAGCGCCCGCGTTCGATCCTCATCAGTTATCATCCTGGCGATGGAGAAGCGTGGAATGCGTCATGCGGTCGGCCTGATCCTTATGCGGCCCGGAGAGCTGGGCGCGACGCGCCGAGTCTACCTCGTCGAGCGGCGCCCGGAGCTCGCGTTCTTCGGCGGGTACTGGGCATTCGTGGGCGGGACGGTCGAGGAGCAGGACGACGATCCACGGGTCCCGATGCCGATCGTTATCGATGAACCGCCGACGGGCGATTCCGCCGACGCGATCGCGAAACTCCTTCAGCCCGCGCCGCCCGTCGTGCCGCGCCTCGTCGCGGCCGCGGCGCGTGAGTTATTCGAGGAGACGGGGATTCTGCTCGCACGGGGCGCCGGCGATGGCAGTCGAGGCGGCGGCGGCGGCAACAACAGCGGGAGCAGGGGCGACGGCGAGCAAGCGCCCGAGCTCGACGCCGCAGCGCTCGCCGCGCTCCGCGACCGCCTCGTCGCGCACTCGGCGCGCTTCGCCGACCTTCTCGCTGACGCGGGGCTAGCGATCGACGCGGAGCGGTTCACGCCCGTCTGCCGAATGATCACGCCGCCGTTCTCGCCGGTCCGCTTCGACACGCTCTTCTTCCTCGTTGACCTCGGGTCGGACCAGGAGCCGTCGGTCCTCACGTCGGAACTGACTCGCGGCGAGTTCATCGACCCGGGGCTCGCGCTCGCCGAGTGGCGGGAGGGTGAGCGGCTGATCGTCCCGCCGGGTGTCATCTTGCTTCGGATGCTCACGGCCGCGGAGGGGGCGGGAAACGCCGACCACGCGGACCAGGAGGGCGAAGGGCACGCCACCGCGCGCGCGCGCTTTCTCAGCGCCGCCCGCCATCTGAGCGGCGAGTACGCGCGCGGAAAAATCCACCAGGTCTGTTTCACGCCCGGCGTGCAGCTCGCGTCGCTATTGACGAACACGCACCCGCCCGCGGACCACACGAACGCGTACCTGGTCGGAGAAGAGGAAGTCTATCTCGTCGACCCAGGCTCCGATCGCCCCGCCGAGCAGGCGAAGCTGTTCGAGGCGATCGACGAGGTGATCGCGCAGGGGCGGCGGCTTGTCGCGATTCTCTTGACGCACGAGCATCCGGACCACATCGGCGCCGTCGCCGCGGTCGTCGCGCGCCACGCGCTCCCCGTTTGGGCGCACGCCGAGACGGCACGCGCACTCGACGAGCGGGCGGCGCGGGGCGGGCGAATCGCAGGCGACAATCAGATCACCGTCGCGCGCGCCCTCACTGACGGCGACACGATTCCGCTCGGCCGGAGCCCCGACGGCCGCATCGACTGGACGCTGACCGCGCTCCACACGCCGGGCCACGCGCGCGGCCACCTCGCGTTCCGCGAGTCGCGCTACGGCGCGATCCTCGCCGGCGACCTCGTCTCGACCCTCTCGACGATCGCGATCTCGCCGCCCGAAGGGCACATGGCGACGTACCTCGCCTCGCTCGCGCGCCTGCGCGCGCTCCCCCGCGCGACGATCTACCCGTCGCACGGACCGCCGCGCCGCGACAGCCACGCGGTGATCGACGCTCTGCTCGCGCACCGCGCGCGCCGCGAGGAGAAGCTCGTCGCGGCGCTCGGCGACGAGTTCCGCGCACTCGACGCGATCCTCGAGCGCGCGTACGACGATGCCGCGCCCGCCGCGCTCGGCCTCGCCCGCCGCTCGCTCCTCGCGGGGCTGGAAAAGCTGATCGAAGAGGGGCGTGTCGAGGAGCGCGGCGGCCGGTACCGCCGGCGCGGCGCGGCGTGCTAGTGTCGCGGCCGATGAGCTCACGGCGCGGCACCTTCGCAGACTTCGTCGTCGATCAGCTCGGAGATCTCGGCGCGGTCGAGAGCCGCGCGATGTTCGGCGGGCTCGGCCTCTACTCCCGCCACACCTTCTTCGGAATCGTCTTCAAGGAGCGGCTCTACTTCTTGACCGACAAGTCGAGCCGCGCGGCGTACGTCGCGAAAGGAATGCGGCCGTTTCAGCCGCGCGCGCGTCAGACGCTCGGCAATTACTTCGAGGTCCCGGCCGACATCGTCGAGGATCGTTATCAGCTCGCGCTGTGGGCGCGGACGGCGATCGCTACGCGCAAAGCAACCGCGGGAGCGCGGAAGCCGGTCGCCGGCTAGAGCAGCCCCGCGTGCCGCGCGGCCCCGCGCGGCGCGCCACGGCGGGACGCGATCCGACCGATCAAGTTCCTGTCGGCCTCTCGAAAACGGAGATCACGTCCCCCGGCTTGTGCGGGAGCGACGTGTTCTGCTCCTTCATCCGAAGCCCGTGCTTCTCGACCAACCGCGCGAAGAAGCGCCCGTCGATGTGCGACCGATAGCTTAGGCTCGCTTCGGACTCGGTGCGGTACGTTCCCGAGTGGTGAATGACGGCGACTCCGCCGGGCCGAAGGATCCTCGCCACGTCCCCCAGGTACGAATCGATAATCGTCGGGTTGATGTGGACGAAAACGTCGTACGACCAGATCGCGTCGATTCGGCCGTCACCCGCGAACCGCAGCCCTTCGTCGCCGATGAGGCAATACTCGATGTTCGTCCGTTCCCGAAACCGATTCTTGCAAACCGCGAGACACTTCTCGGAGATGTCGGCGATCAGGAGCCGGCCCGCGATCGTCTGGAGAGTCTCGGTCCAGCGGCCGGCGCCCGGGCCGATCTCGAGAACCGTCGACCCGGAACGGATGTGCGGGCGCATCATCCCGTCGATGAGAGCCGCCTTCCATCGTTCCGGATCGAGGCCTTTGTATTCGTGGGCGGCGCGCGTCCATTCTTCACCGCCCTCTGACCAGTCGTAGGTGTTCCAGATCTTCCTGTTCTCGGCGGCGGAATGGTAGACGGACGAGATTGTGCGCTCGCCCGTTAGGAATCGGCGCTTCTCAATCGCGATCAGCGAGGCTTCGAGTCTGTGAGTGAGCTTGAGGAGTAGGGAGCGGCCCGCGTACAGGAGTGTCCAGACGAGCCCACGCTCTTTCGTCCAACGGCCGAACTTCTCGAGTTTTCCCATGGGTGGCGACGCGAAGCGTATCACGAGTGACGCGGAGCGCGGGGCGCCTACCCACCTCCCGGCGGCCAGGCAACGCGCCCCGTGAGGCGCGCAACCCAGAGCGCGAGCGCAAGCGCGGCGCCGGCCGCAACGAGGGCGACGAAGAAGCGTCGCCGCGCGCGGGCCGCGAGCGCGCGCCCCGCGGCGGCCTCCGCGCCGGTCCACGCGGCCCAGACGATGAGCCCGCCGAGGAGGAGCGCCGCTGGGGGATGCCACGCGACGCCGCGCGCCCAATCGCCGCGCGCGAACGCGCACGCCGCGCGCGTCATCCCGCACGTCAGGCACGGCAGATGCGTCACGCGACGGAAAACGCAGACGTCGAGCGGGAGTGGTCGGCCGGGCGGGACGATCGCGGCGGCAGCGACGAGGAGCGCGACAGCGCCGGCGCCCGCGAGGCGCTGAAGTCGAGCGCCCCGATTCAGCCCGCCCGCCACCGCGGCGCGCGGGCTCACGCGACGGTCGCCGCGCTCCTCCGACGCGCCTCTAGGAACCGGTAGGCGAGGCCGAATGCCATGTACACGACGGGCCACGCGACGAACACGCCGATGCAGCACGCAAGAAGGCCGAGAAGGAGGATCAGGGCGGACGCGAGCCCGAGGAGGAATAGCTCCATCCGGTAGCCCTTCGTGAGCGCCACGCTCTCGTCCATCGCGCGCCAAAACCCGAGCTTCGTCTCGGCGAGAATCGGGATCGTGAAGATCCAGATGATCGTCAGGATGACGCCGGGAATGAGAAATAGGCAGTACCCGACGCCGACGAGGAACCCGACCAGAATCGTCGCGAGGAATGCGTCGAGAAAGCGGTCGAACCCATCGAACATCATCCCGACCGTCGGCTTGCGGCCGTCGATCCGCGCGAGGATGGCCCGCCAGATTCCGACCATAATCGGGCCGCTGATGAAGAGGCTCGCGATCCATCCGACGTACGGGACGGCCGAGATGGCGACCCAGATGAAGATCATCGCCGCGAAGGTGAGCCAGTCGTCCATGACGAGCTTCCACCCCTGCTCGATGAACCCCCACGCGCGAAATTCGTCGGGGATCGCCGCGGCGCCGGGGAACGGCGGCGGCGCGTCGGGCAAGTCCGGCGGGAAAAGGGCCGCAAGCTCCGAGATCGTGCTCGCGGGGACCGGAGGAAGCGCCGCGGTGCGGACGAGCGTCGATGGGACCACGCGGCCGACCGCGATCCATTCGCGAACGGTTTCTAGCGACGCGGGGCCGTACTCATTTCCGTCCGGGCCGATCACCCAGTATTCATTGGCCATCTTCGCCCTCCTGTGGCGGGCCGAATTGTGCCGTGCGCGGCTCGCGATTGCAACGGCCGAGGGCCGCGCCGCGCCGCGCCGAGCGTTCGCCGCGCCGCCCTCTCTCCTGGCGCCCGCGCCCCGCGGATGCTACCGTCGCGGCAACGAGCGAACCCGGCTCGCCGCGAAAACGTGCATGGGGTACGCGCGGCCGCCCGGTGGAGGTTTCATGCGAGCGCGACTGAACGGCGTCGAGATTGCCTACGACGACACCGGCGACGGTCTCCCCGTCGTCCTGATCCACGGTTTTCCGCTCGATCGGACGATGTGGGCCGAGCAGACGCCGGCGCTCGCGGGCGCAGCGCGCCTCGTCGTCCCGGACCTCCGAGGGTTTGGCGAATCGGAGGCGCCCGCCGGGCCCTGCAAGATGGAGACGTACGCCGAGGACATTCGCGCGCTCCTCGATCACGTGCACGTGGACCGCGCGGTGATCGCCGGGATCTCGATGGGCGGCTACGTCGCGTTCGCGTTCGCTCGCCTCTTCCCGAAGCGCCTGCGCGCACTGATCCTCTGCGACACGAAGGCGGCCGCCGACTCGCCCGAGGCGCGCGCGGGCCGCGCGGAGATGGCGGAGCTTGCCCGCGCGAAGGGAGCCGTCGCCGTCGCGGAAAAGATGCTCCTCAAGATGCTCGCGCCCGAGACGCCGAAGCTCCGGCCCGACCTCGCCGAGGCGGCCGCCGCGATGATGGGGCGCGCTCCGGTTCACGGGATCGTCGGCGCGCTCCATGCAATCGCGCACCGCGCCGATTCGACGCCCATCCTTTCGGAGATCGCGTGTCCGGTGCTGTTCGTCGTCGGCGAGCACGACGCGATCACTCCGCCGGACGAGGCCGCGGGAGTCGTCGCGCGATTACGAAACGCGCGGCTCGTCGTCGTTCGCGACGCGGGCCACTTGTCGCCGCTCGAAAACCCGAGCGCCGTCAACTCGGCAATGGCGGAGTTCCTCGGAGAAGTCGCCGCGGCTCGCTAGGGCCGAAGTCAGCGGGACGCGCGGTCGTCCGGCGCGGGCCGATCGAAATCGTCGAGCACGGCCGGATCGTCGACGGACACCTCGACGCGGTCCGGGGCGTGAGCGCGCACGACGGCGCGCGCGCCGACGTCGAGCGGCGCCGCGCGCAACTCCGCGAACAGCGCCCGCGCGAACAGCGTCGGGTGGCCGCGGCGCTCCCCGAACCGCGGGACGACGATCGACGCGCCGGTGCGCGCGAACGCCGCGACGAGCGTCGCGACCGTCGCCGCGCGCACTCGCGGACAGTCGACCGGAGCGACGAACAGCGCGTCGATTGTCGCCATGCCGGTCGGCGCGCGCTCCGCCGCCTCTTCTCGGCCGATCGCGTCGAGGCACACGTGGATCGACGACAGCATCCCGCGATCCGGGTCCGGGTTGACGAGGAGCCGCGCGCCGCCTCGCGCGCAGGCGGCGCGGAGGGCAGGCGCTGCGTCCCGCCCGACGACGTACCGCGGCGCGACGCCCGCATCGCGCATCGTCGCCAGGATGTGCTCGACGAACGATCGTCCGTCGAGCGGCTGCAGCGCCTTCGGACCGCCCATCCGCGCCCCCGCGCCGGCGGCGGGCACGCAAAGGGCGACGCGCGGCGCCTCGACCGGCTTCGTCACGCAGCCGGTGCTAACGGTTGCACAACGCGGGACCGCCGACGCACGGGCGCTCGTGGTAGAACCGGTCGTTCACGCCCGTGTGTCCCGCGCGCCAACCCCACCCATCCTTCTCGTTCTCGGCGTTGATCGCGTCGATCTGGAAATCGACCTGCCGCGCGTGAAGCGCGAGACGGTCAACGCCCGATTCGGTCCGCGTGGTGACGACGGCGTCGAGATCGAGGTCGGCGTTCTCGAGCTGGACCCAGAGACAACGCGGGATCGTGGAGTCGGGCAGGACGCACGTCTCCTCGCAGACCCCATCCATCGCGAAGTCGAGCACGTCGGTCGTTGTCATCGTCTGAAAGACCTGCCACATGATCCCGCGCTGGTCGACCATGAAAACTGCGAGCGCACTCCGCTCGCCCGCGATTCTCCGAAGTCGACCCGAGATTCCGAACCCGGTGACCGGACGATCGAACGTGAGTGGGATCGTCTCGAGTCGCGGCAAGTATTCCGGGTAGACGTGGCGGTGCGTCAGTTCCAGCGAGAGCGGCGCGGTCACGCAAGCCGTTCCGGTTGCGTAATTCCCGTTCAAAGTGTGGAGCGAGTCCATCCGTGCCTCGAAGTGATGGAAGAGAGACTCGGCCGGCGCGGTGCTGGCTCTCACTTGTCGCGGTCGGGCGGGGTGCTCGTCACCCGCGGCTCCCGCAGCGAGCACGGCGTTCAGAGTCAGGATCAAGAGCAGAGCGCGTGACGCGTGCCGGGCCGGCATCGTATTCCTCCTCGAGGGCGTGGCCAGACTATACCCGCGAAGGAGACCTACGCGCTCGGGTCGAGCGCCATCCGCGCGTAACGTTGCCGCGGTTCGCGCACGTCGTCGCCGCGGACCTCGCGCAGAGCGTGGCCGACGAACGCGCGCGCCGCCTTCTTCCGCCACCCGAGGACGAAATCGGTGTTGTCCATCGGCTTGGCAATCTGCGCGGCGAGGGAGGCGGCCTCCGCGATCGCGTCGTCGTCGAGCGGGCGCCCGACGAGCACCGCGGCCGCCGCGGCGGCATCGAGCGGGCGCGACGCGACCGCGCCGAGCACGATGCGCGCCTCCTCGACAATGCCGCCACGGCCGATCCGCGCCGCCGCCGCGACCGATAACACGGGAAAGTCGAACGCGCCGCGCCGTCGCAGCTTCCAGTACGCGCTCCGCCATCCGTCGGGCGGATCGAGCAAGACCTGAGTGAGGATCTCGTCCGGCCGGCGCGTCAGATACTCGATGCCGTCGTTTCGGTAGAGGTCGAGTAGCGCGACGTCGCGCTCGCCCGACTTCGAGACGAGCCGCACGCGCGCGCCGAGCGCCGCGAGCGCCGGCGCACAGTCGGTCGATGAGACCGCCAGGCACGTCTCGCTTCCCGGCGCGACCCAACACACCGTCCCGGCTTTCTTCATGCAGAAGTCGATCGCCTTCCGCCATTCGTAGTTCTGGTCGTAGTAATTGCAGCGCGTGTCGAGACAGAGGTTGCCGCCCAGGGTCGCCGCGTTCCGGATCGGCGGCGTCGCGACCTGCGCGGCCGCCTGCCAGAGCGCCGCGTAGCCCGCGCGAATGCGCGCGTCGCGCTCGAGCGCCGAGAGCGTGAGTCCGGCGCCGAGCGAGAGGCCGTTCCCGTTGCGCGTTGCGTGCGGCGCCGCGCGAGACTCCGCGCGCAGCTCCGCGATTCCGCGGAGCGCGACGAGCGTCCGCGGCGTCTGCTGCCGTCGCTTCATGTTCGGCAGGATGTCCGTGCCGCCGGCGAGGAGCATCGTCTCGCGCGGATCGTCTGCGAGAATCGCTGCGGCCTCCGCGATCGTGCGCGGCGCGCGATACCGGAAGTGCGGGAGGCGCATCATGGCCGCGCGCCCTTCGCGGGAGCTGGGGGGTTTGCGGCCGGAGCGCCGCCCGCAGCATTCGCAACCGGAGCGCCGCCCACCGAGCCCGCCGCCGACTTCTTTCCCGAATCGTTCGTCGCGCGCCCGTCGCCGCCTTCCCACGGCGTCGGAACGCGGAGCGGCTCCGGCCAAGCAATCTCCGGAAATCGCGCCGGGCCGACGCGCGGCGCGCGCCCCTTCGCCTTCTCGTCGAGCGCGCGCAGCACTTTTTCCGGCGTGATCGGGATCTCGTCGATGCGCACGCCGACCGCGTCGTACACCGCGTTCGCGAGCGCGGGCATGATCGGAAGGAGCGGCCCCTGCCCGACCTCTTTCGCGCCGAACGGCCCGCGCGGGTCCGGCTCCTCGATCAAGTCGGTGAAGATCTCCGGCATGTCGAGCGACGTCGGACTCTTGTATTCGAGGAGCGACGGGAACTTGTGGACGAGCGCGCCGGAGAGACGCGGCGGCAAACGCCGGAACGTCTGCTCCTCCATCAGCGTTTCTCCGAGTGCCATGTAGACGCTCCCCTCGACTTGGCCGCGCGCGAGGACGGGGTTGAGCGCGCGACCGATGTCGTGCGCGATCCAAATGCGCGGCACGGTCACCCAGCCGGTGGCACGATCGACCTCGACCTCGACGACCGACGCCGTGTACGAGTAGGTTGGCGACGGACCGACGCCGCCGCCCTTGTACCGCGCGGCCGATTGCGGCGGCGTGTACGAACCGACGGTCCCGATCGTTCCGTGCGCCGCTTCCGCGATCTGCACCGCCTCGGCGAACGAGACGCCGCGGTCCGGGTTCTCGACGTCAAACACGCGGCGGTCCGCGAACACGAGGCGATCGCGCGGCAGTTCCATCTTCTTCGCAACCGCGGCCGCGAGAAGATCGCGCGCGCGCTCGGCCGCTTGGATCGCGGCGTTCCCCATCATCAGCGTCACGCGGCTCGAGTACGACCCGAGATCGACGGGCGTCAGGTCGGTGTCGCCCGTCACCGCGCGGATGTCGAACGGGTCGATGCCGAGCACCTCGGCGATGCACGCGACGAGAACGTCGTCCGAGCCCTGCCCGATCTCCGTCGCGCCGCAGAACGCGGTCACGCCGCCGCTGCGGTCGAGCTTGAGCTGCACGCCCGAGTGCGGCATCGCGTTCCAGTAGATCGGAAGGCCAGCGCCCGACAGGTACGACGAGCATGCGAGTCCGACGCCGCGACCGTCCGGGAGCTTGCGATGCTTGTCTCCCCAGCCGGACCTCGCGACGACGCGGCGAATGCATTCCGCCAGCCCGATCGTCCCGATGCTCAGATAGTTCGCCGTCACGGTGTCCGGCTGCTCGACAATCCGCAGCCGCAGCTCCGCCGGATCGATCGCGAGCGCCTCCGCGATCTTGTCGAGCTGCACCTCCTGGCCGAACCGCGGCTGCGGCGTTCCGTGCCCGCGCTTCGGCCCGCACGGCGGCTTGTTCGTGAACACGCGGCACCCTTCGAAGCGGTAGCGCGGCACGCGGTACGTCACCGTCTGGAGCGCGCCCGTGTAGAACGTGCTCGCGACGCCGTAGGAACCGTACGCGCCGCCGTCGATCAGCGTTCGCAGGTGCATCGCCGTGATCGACCCGTCCTTCCTAACGCCCGTCTTGAACGCCATCAGAACGGGATGCCGCCCGCGATGGCAGTAGAAGACCTCCTCGCGCGTGAGGCAGATCTTCACCGGCCGGTCGAGACGAAGCGCGGCCTTCGCGACGACGATCTCGTGGTTGAACGGGTCGCTCTTCCCGCCGAATCCGCCGCCGTTCGGCGTTGCGATCACGCGGATGTGCGCCGCCGGAATCGCGAGCACCTTCGCGAGCGCGCGGTGGACGTAGTGCGGCGTCTGCGTGCTCGACCAGAGCGTCACCTTCCCGTCGGGATCGATCGCCGCGACCGCCGCGTGCTGCTCGATCGCGAGGTGCGTGTTCCCCTCGTAGAAGAACACGTCCTCGAAGACGCGGTCCGCCTCGGCGAACCCCGCGTCGAGATCGCCGAACGCGAGCGCGACCCGCTTGTGGACGTTTCCGTCGTCGCCGTAGTCGTGGATGCGCGGCGACGGCGTCGCGAGCGCCTCGTCCATGCTCGCGATCGTCGTCAGCGGCTCGTACTCGACGTCGATCAGGTCGAGCGCCTCGAACGCGGTCAACTCGTCGCGCGCGACGACGCACGCGACCGGGTCGCCGACGAACCGGACGACGTCGCGGCAGAGCGCGTGCTCGTCCTGGCTCACGGGGAGGATGCCGTACGGAATCGGGAAGTCGTCGCCGGTGAGAACGAGATGGACGCCGGGCGCGGCGAGGGCGCGCGACGCGTCGATCCGGACGATCCGCGCGTGCGGATGCTTCGATCGGAGGAGCTTCGCGTGGAGCATTCGCGGAAGGAAGAGGTCGTCCGCGAAGCGCGTCTGGCCGGTGACCTTCGCGCGGCCGTCGACGCGACGGCGAGGGACGCCGATGACGCGGAGCGGGCGGGCGGGCGGGCGGTCCGGCGCGCGATCGCTCATCGCTTCGCCGCGCCCTTCACGATCGGCGGCTGCTCGGCCGCGCCCTTCACGATCGCCGCCTCGACCGCCTCGAAGATCTGGAGGTAGCCGGTGCACCGGCATAGGCTCCCCGAGAGCGCCTCCTTGATCTGATCGCGCGACGGGTTCGGGTTTGCGTCGAGGAGCGCCTTCGCCGTCACGAGAATCCCCGGCGTGCAGTAGCCGCACTGCGCGGCGCCGAGGTCCGCGAATGTTTCTTGCAGCGGGTGGAGCCGCCCGTCCGCGACGAGCCCCTCGACCGTCGTGACCGCGCGGCCGTCGCACTCGAGCCCGAGGACGAGGCAAGACAAGACCGGCTCGCCGTCGAGAAGGACCGCGCACGCGCCGCACTCGCCCAGCTCGCAGCCGTGTTTCGTGCCCGTCAGCCCGGCGTCCTCGCGGAGGACTTCGAGCAGCGTCTTGTACGGCGCGAACGAGACCTCCGTCTCCTCGCCGTTGAGCTGGATCGTGATCTGGGCGTTGCGGGATTTTGCGGGTTCGGGACTCACGACGCGGATGAAGATCGCCCGTCCGGGGAAGGTGCGTCAACCGCAGATTCCGGCGGGTCCGACGCGCTGGTCTCGCCGCCGGCTAGCGCGCGTGCGAGTGGATCGTCAGCGTCTCGCGCGCTTCGGATCGCCACCACGCGTCGAAGTCCGCGGTCTTCTCCCCGAGCAGCTCGCGGAGTCGCCGCCGCAGATCGTCGTCGGTCGGCCCGACGGCGAGGAGCGACCGGAGCGCGCGCTGCCCACCCTTCCGGTACACCGCATCGACGACGAGCGCGCCCGTCCCGTTCCACAGCCGCTCGCCCTCCCTATCCGGCAACACGCCCCCGTTCAGATCTTCGAAACGGAACTCCGGGTTCTTCTCCTGAAACGCGACAATCTCGGTCAGGAGCTCGTCGAGGCTGTGTCCTGTCGACCCGCCGAACCACGTCGCCGCGCCTTCGACGATCAGCCGGTGAGGGCCGGTCGGGCCCTTCGTCGGAAGCAGGACGAGGTGGGCGATCTCGTGCACGTAGGCCTCGCCGAATTCCGGGTTTCCGCAGAGGATCGTCCGGTTGCCGAGTGTCCGCGCGCCGCGTCCTGTCCCCGGTCCCGATTGCTGGACGAACCAGTCGAGACCGACGATCCGGTACATCTCGTCGACCGACTCGGTGAGGTAGTACTCCAGGCGGACGGGAGGCGGGACGCCGACGAACGCCGCGACGGAGTCCACGAAGCGAGCGGCCCTCTGCGCACGCACCGAGTCGAACGATGCTCCCGGCGCGCGGTGGTATGTGATCCGCCCGACGTCGACCGTGAGCCAGTCGCGCGTCAGGATTGGAAGCGCGCTCCGTAGGACCCAGCGCCCGTCTTCCTCGGATGCATAGAACCGCTGGAGCGCGATGGGGCGTACGATCCCGGCGGAGTCGGCGTTCGCGTACAGGATCTTTACGACGTACGCCTCGGTCGCTTCCCAGGTCGGCGTGATCTGCACGATCGTAGCCGGGTAGCCGATGTAGACGAACCAGGCAGTCGGGTCGTACGCGTCGTTCCCCTGTCCCTGCTCGTCCGCCGCCCAGACGTCGGTCGGTGTCCTTCCCGGTGACGGGAGGCGGAGATAGTCCGTCACGGTCGCGACGATCTCACGAGTCGGCGACGCCGTCGTGTCGATCGACCATCCGAGCGAAACCGAAGGGACCTGGCTTTGGGCGAATGCGAGCGGCGCGCAGAGAAGGAACGCGGCGAGGATGAGAGGCTTCATCACGCGGCGAGCGTGGGTCTGTGGCGACGATGCGTCAACCCCCTTCCCCGTGCCCGGGCGCCCTGCGAGAATGCCGGCATGTTTTCAAACCGGACGCCGGCAGACTTCGAGCTCAATCCGCTCGCGTGCGCGCGCGCGGAGCGCCGCCGGGCGGGCGCGCGGCTGATCGACCTGACCGAGACGAACCCGACGCGCGTCGGGGTGTCGCCGACGGTCGCGGAAATCGCAGCGGCGTTCGGGCCGGCGTTCGAAGAGCGACACGCCCCAACCTCCGCGCGCGCCACCGTCCACGACGCCGCCCACTACGATCCCGACCCGCGCGGCCTCCTCGTCGCGCGCGAAGCGATCTCCGACTACTACGCCGACCGCGGCTGCGCGGTGCCGCCCGATCGCATCCTCCTCGCCGCGAGCACGAGCGAGGCGTACGCGAACCTCTTCCGGCTTCTCGGCGACGCCGGCGACGAGTTCCTCGTCCCGCGTCCGAGTTACCCGCTAATCGAGCCGCTCGCATCGCTCGAGTGCGTGCGGCTCGCCGCGTACCCGCTCCGTTACGCCGGTCGATGGACTCTCGACCCGTCGGAGATCGAGCGCGCGCTCACGCCGCGGACCCGCGCCGTCATCGTCGTCAACCCGAACAACCCGACCGGCTCGTTCGTCGCGCCGTACGCGGCGCGCGCGCTCGAATCGCTCTGCGTGCGCCGCGGCGTCGTCCTGATCGCCGACGAGGTGTTCGGCGATTTCGCGCTCGACGCGTCCGCGCCGCGGCGCGCCACGTTCGCCGACGCGCGCGATCCGCTCACGTTCGTCCTCTCCGGCCTGTCGAAGGTCGCCGGCCTTCCGCAGCTCAAGCTCGCGTGGATCGCGGTCGCGGGGCCGGCCGCGCTCGCGGAGCCCGCGATCGCGCGGCTCGAATGGGTCGCCGACGCGCTCCTCTCCGTCGCGACGCCCGTCCAGCTCGCGCTCCCGCGTCTTCTCGCCGGCCGCCGCGCGTTCCAAGAGCGGACGCTGGCACGCCTCCGCGCCAACCGCGCGCACCTCATCGGCGCGCTCGCCGCGCGCCCCGATCTCGAAGCGCTCGCGACCGACGGCGGCTGGACCGCCGTCGTCCGCGTCCCCCGCACGCGAAGCGAAGAGGAGTGGGCGCTCGCGCTCCTCGCGCGCGACGTCGTCGTCCACCCCGGGCACTACTACGATTTCGAGGAGGAGGCGTACTTGGTCGTGAGCCTGCTGCCTGAGCAGGACGTGTTTGCGGAGGGAGTCGCGAGGCTCGTCGAGCTATCGGGAGATGCCCCGACGCGTTGAGCGGACGCCGAGATTACATCCGCTCCGCAACGGTTCTATCGGTAAAGCCCCTTGATCTGCCCCCAGGAACGCTGCTCAACCGCGGTTGGCGCGCCGTCGATAATCAGCCAGGTGAGGAAGTTGTCGTCCCGTTGCGTGGGGCCGACCCACGGGACGCAGGTTGTGGGAGTGTTGCCGTAGCCGTAGTAGAAGGAACGTGGAACGCCGACCGGATCGCAGCTTCCATTGAAAGGGCCGTCTGTGGCAAAACTATAGTTTCCGAATTCTTTACCGCGCGCATCCTGGCGAGATGGGGCGTCACTAAAATCCTGCATCTGTCGAATGATCACATGCGTCAGGCCAGGCGGGATGACCGTGTTGAACTCCGAGCAATTCCATCGATTCGCTGGATAGAACGCTCCGCTGGCCGCCAACACGCCCTCAGGACAGCCGTCTCCCTCGTCGTCGCGGTGGAGGAAAACTTTGACTCCTCCATATCCAGGAGGAAAGGAAGGTTCCCGGAAGTACGTGATCACACGCTTGACCGTGTTGCCGGGGGCGACGCAGGGCTGAGCCGGTCCTCCAAACAGAACTCCAACGCTCTCGCCTGGAGGCAGGCTGTAAGCCCAGATATATCCCGAACAGACGTTGTACCACCTGTAGTTCGCGCACGAGCCCGTAAGACTCGGGAGGAGCGGGCAGGGGGGCGGCGCGAGCTGACCCGTCCCGACGCTCTCCTTCACGAGCACCGGCGGAGAGATCGCCTGCGTCGGAGGCGTCTGGGAGATCACGATCGATACTACCAGCAAGAGGGCGAACAGGAGTCGGCGGAGAATGCTCACGACATGACCTCCTCGGGGCGCGAGGGCGAACTGTACGGAGGGCGACTATAGCCCCGTGACTCGGGAACGCGCAAGTGGCCGGGCGATTAAACGAAGGCGCTCCGCGGCGCGCCACGCTCGCTGACTCGCGCGAGCCGCTCGGGTTGGTCCTCTCCGGACTGGTGAGCCGACTTCCTCAACCGGTCGATTTTGCCGCGGGGAGCGTAGAGGTTCTCCGCCGCGCGAAGGTGAAGAGCGCCAGGCCACACGCGATCGCGATCCCCATGTCGCGCAGCCCGCGCGCCCCGCTCGCGACGAGGAGCCAGGCGCATGCGCCAAGGCACAGACTCGCCACGAGCCCTCCCGCCGGCACGGAAAACAGCGCCGGCCGATCGCGCTCGGACCGCCGCAGGACGACCAGCGCGCCCGCAGTGCTCGCGTACGTCACGAGCCGCGCGATCACGTTGAGGTTCACGAGGTACGAAAACGTTCCCGAGATCGACAGCGCGAGCCCGACGGCCGCAGTGACGAGGATCGCGACGGACGGCGTGTGGAAGCGCGGATGCGTGAGGCCGAGCGCTCGCGGGAGCTGCCCCCGTTCCGACATCGCGTACAGAATGCGCGGCGCGACGAGCACGACGCCGCAGAGGACGCCGATCGTGGAGACGAGCGCGCCGACCGTGATGACCGATCCGCCGATCGCTCCCGCGAAGCACACGCTCGCATCGGCCAGCGGCCTCTCGGACGCCGCGAGCGACGGGAGCGTCCCGATGCAGACGACCTGGATTAGGATGTAGAGGACCGTCGCGGTCGCGAGCCCGACGAACAGCGCGAACGGAAGGTCGCGGCGCGGGTCGCGCGATTCGCCCGCCGCCACGACGACGGCCTCGAACCCGGCGAACGCGAACACGAGCTGCAGAACGGCTTGCGTGAAGGAGGCCGCGTCGGGCGCCCCGGCGAGCGAGAATGTCCGCGTATCGATGAAGAAGAGCCCGACGCCGACGAAGAGGACCAGCGGGGTGAGCTTGCCGATCGTCAACAGGCCGATCGAGCCGGCGGCCTGTCGCACGCCGACGAGGTTTATCGCGGTGAGCGTTGCGGTGACCGCCGCCATCGCCGCGGCGCGTCCCCATCCTGCGCCGGTGGCCGGCCAGAAGAACGCGAGGTAGCTCGCCATCACGTTGCTGATCGTCGCGAGCGCGGTCACGCGCGCGAGCCACGTCACCCACCCGACGAGAAAGCCGGCCAAGTCGCCGAACGCCTCCAGCGCGTAGAGGTACGGCCCGCCCGTGCCGGTGAAGCGGCTCGAAACCTCCGCGAAGCAGAGCGCGATGCATCCGATGATGAGCGCGCACGCGGCGAACGCGAGGAGACCCGAGGCGCCCGCCAGTGCGTGGACCTTGGATGGGAGGCCGAAGATGCCCGCGCCGATGATCCCGTTGATCATCAGGGCAACCATCGCCCACCGGCCGATTTCGCGCGCGAGGGGAGGCAGCGCAGCGGAGCTCACGGAGCGCGCGGCGCCTGCCGGCAGCCCGGCGCCAGAGCGATGCATCGGCTACGCGGCTGCGGCGGGGAGTCTACCGACTCGCCGAAGGCTGAATCTGCGCCGCGACCGCGTCGCCGACGCCGAGTTGCTCGACGAGCGCGGACAGATCCGCGCGGTACGATTGGTACAGCCGCTCTAGCGCCGCATCGTCGCACACGGCAGCCTCGGCGCGCGCGATGATCTGGGCAAGTTCGATGCGCGAGACCTTCGGGAACTTCGCGGTCTCGGGACGCGCGGCCAACAGAAGCGTGCGGAGCGCCAGGTGGAGCGCCCACAGACAAAAGAGCCGAATGCCGCGCTGCGCTGCCGGAACCCACAGCACGAACCGCTGCGCCTCGTCGAGATGGCCGAGCGCGCGGCTGAGGAACGCGCGCAGCTCGGCGGGCGCGATCCGCCACTCGCCGTTCTCGCGGCGGAGCGCCTCCGGTGGAAGAAACGAAAGCCCGCGCTCCAGATCGCGGCGGTGATCCTTGAGCACGTTCGTCATCTGGAGCGCGAGGCCGAACCGCCGGCCGCGCTCGAGGATCTCTGACGAAGGGCCGTCGTGTTCGGGCCGCCCACCGCTGGTCACGCCCCCCGCCTCCACCGTGAACACCTGATGAAACAGCCGCGTCAACAGCCCGCCGACCGTCGCGGCGACGTAGTGGCAGTAGTTCTCTAGCTGGTCGAGGTCGCGGCAAACGAACTGCGGGTCGTCGATCGTCCCGCGGCGGCCGTATCGCGCCATCCCGAACAGCATCTCACCGACGCAGTTCCGGATGTAGGTGCGCGTGCGGCTCGGCAGCGCCAAGAACGATTGAAGCAAAAGCGGCAGGTGGGCGACGAGCCGGTCCTCCCCTTCGTGCGACACGCCGGGCCAGAGCTTTCGGAAGCTCCCCCACGCGTCTCGGTCCATCGGGTTGATGAGGAGCGCGCGCAGGAGCCGGAAGAGCCGCGTCCGGGTCCGCCCGTCGAGCGTCTCGTGATCCTCGATCGTGTCCGCGACCCGGCAGAGGAGGTACGCGATGCAGACTTCATCTTTGAGGTTCGTGGGAAGCTGCGGGATCGTCAGCGCGAACGTCCGGGAGACTTCGGGAAGGATCTCGTGGCAGAACGGGATCGAGTCGGATCGGCTCATGACCGGCGCATTGTGGGTGAGGCCGGCTGGCGCGTCAAGAAACCTTCGGAAACCTATGGTGCCGGGGGCGGGATTTGAACCCGCATGCCTTGCGGCGCCACCCCCTCAAGATGGTGTGTCTGCCAGTTTCACCACCCCGGCACAGTCCGAATCTGTCGCTAGATCGCCCGTCGTGCGTCCGCTCTCAGTTGCCTCCCGAGGGCGGTTCGGTCGTCGATCCGCCCGTCGTGGGCGCGGTCCCGTCGGTCGCCGGCGGCACGGAGCCGTTCGTCGCCGGCGCGGAGCCGTCGGTCGGCGTCGGCATCGCGGAGCCGTCCGTTGCCGTCCCGGGCGCGCCGAGCGGCGGCTGCGCCGCGCTCCCCGGCGGCAACTCGGTCCCCGGCTGCTGGAACGGGGCCGCGACGCCCTCCTTCTTGGCGGCCTCGGCAAGCGCCGACTTGCGCCCCCCGCTCCCCCCGCTCCCGATCATGGTCATCGTCAGCGACGTCAGCATGAACACGATCGCGAGGACGGAGGTGGCGCGCGACAAGAACGTCCCGGCGCCGCGCCCACCGAAGACGGCCTGAGTCCCCTGGCCGCCGAACGCGCCAGCCAGCCCGCTCCCCTTGCTCGACTGCAAGAGGACGGAAACGATCAGGAGCGCGCAATCGACGATATGGATGAACGAGAGAAATGCGTACATCGTGTGATCCTTCCTTCCGTGTTGGCCCGCGACGGGCCGCCTGCCGCGAGGCGATTACGCCGCCGCGCGCACCATCTTCAAGAAGCCTTCGGCGATGAGGCTCGCGCCCCCGACGAGCGCCCCGTCGATGTCCGATTGGCTCAGGTAGTCTTCGATGTTCTCGGGCTTCACGCTTCCGCCGTACTGGATTCGGACCGCGTCGCTGACGCCCTCTCCGAACTTCCCCTTGAGAATGTGCCGGACGTGCTTGTGGACCGCGTTCGCGTCGTAGCCCGACGCGTTCCGTCCCGTGCCGATCGCCCAGATCGGCTCGTACGCGATCACGATCCGCCGCGCCTCGTCGGCGCTCCGACCGTTCAGCGCCTCGAGCAACTGTTGCCCGACGACGTCCTCGGTCGAGCCGAGCTCGCGCTGGTCGGCCGTCTCGCCGACGCAGAGGATCGGGATCAGCCCGACCCGCAGCGCCGCGCCGAGCCGCCGCCGCACCGTCTCGTTCGTCTCGCCGAAGTGCTGCCGCCTCTCGGAGTGGCCGACGATCACGTAGTTCGCGCCGGAGTCGACGATCATCTCCGCCGACACCTCGCCCGTCCACGCGCCCGACGACTCCCAGAACAGGTTCTGCGCGCCGAGGCTGATCCGGCTCCCCTCGATCGCGACGCGCACCGTCTCGAGCCCCGTGTGCGGCGGGCACAGGACGACGTCCGCCCCGAGCGGCCCGCCGCCGAGCCCCTCGCGGACCGCGAAAGCGAGACGGCCCGCCTCTTCGCGGGTCGTGTTCATCTTCCAGTTTCCGGCAATGATTCGCCGTCTCACGATGGCGATCCCCTCACGATGGTCACGATTGAGCGCCGCAGTCTAGCAGAGCGATCCGTCGCGATCAACACGCGACGGAGGGCGTCGCGCCGCTCGCGCGCCGCTCGCCCGTCGCTTACTTGTCTTCGAGAATCGCGATGCCCGGGAGGACTTTCCCCTCGAGGAACTCGAGCGACGCCCCACCACCCGTCGAGACATGCGTGACCTTGTCGGCGAGACGAAGCTCGGTGATCGCGCGGACCGAGTCCCCGCCGCCGACGATCGTCGTCGCGCCGCGCCCCGTCGCCGCGGCCAGCCGCTCGGCGACGCCCCGCGTCCCGCGCGCGAACTGCGGCACCTCGAACACGCCCATCGGCCCGTTCCAGAGAATCGTCCGCGCGCGCTCCATCTCCGCGCCGAACGATTGGATCGTCAACGGTCCGATGTCGAGGAAGCGCATCCCGTCCGGGATCGCGTGCGCATCGACGATTCGGCTGTCGGCGTCGTTGTCGATCTCATCGGCGACGACGCCGTCGGTCGGCAGGAGGATCTTCGCGCTCTGCGGTCCGGCGAGAAGCTCGGACGCGATCCCGACCTTGTCCTCCTCGATGAGCGAATCACCCACCGGCCATCCCTTCGCGAGGAAGAACGTGCTCGCCATTCCGCCGCCGATCAGGAGCCGATCGACGCGCGGTAGGAGGCTCGAGATCACGTCGATCTTCCCGGAGATCTTCGCCCCGCCGAGCATCGCGACGAACGGCCGCGCGGGATTCTCCATCGCGCTCCCGAGGTACGAAAGCTCCTTCTCCATCAGGAGGCCGGCGACGCACGGGGTGAGGAAGCGCGCGACACCCGCGGTCGAGGCGTGCGCCCGGTGCGCGGCGCCGAACGCATCGTTCACGTACGCCTCGCCGAGGACCGCGAGCGCCCGCGCGAACCCCTCGTCGTTCGCCTCTTCCTCGGCGTGATAGCGGAGGTTTTCGAGGAGGATCACGCCGGGCGCCGGCGTGCGGGCGACGGCCGCTTCCGCGACGGCGCCGACGCACTCCGCGCAGAACGCGACGGGCATCTTGAGGAGCTGGCCGAGCCGTTCGGCGGCGGGAGCGAGCGAGAGCTTCGCGTCGCGCTTCCCCTTCGGCCGCCCGAGGTGCGAGATGAGCACGACCTTCGCGCCGCGGTCGAGCGCGTACCGAATCGTCGGGAGCGTCTCGCGGATCCGCGTGTCGTCGGCGACCGCCCCCGACTCGAGCGGGACGTTGTAGTCAACCCGAACGAGGAGCGTTTTCCCCTCGACAGAAATGTCCTTCACCGTTCGCTTCGTCATGGTGTCCTCGCGCGTTGGGGAACGACGGCGGCAGATGCTTTCAGAGCCCCTTCACGACGAGGTGGGCCATGTCGATCATCCGGTTCGAGTAGCCGACTTCGTTGTCGTACCACGCGAAGACCTTCACGAGGTTTTCGCCCATGACCATCGTGAGATCCGAATCGACGATCGCCGAGGCGGGGTTTCCGATGACATCGGCGGAGACGATCGGGTCTTCCGTGTACTCGAGGTAGCCTTTCAGCGGCGGCTTCTCGGACGCGGCCTTGAACGCGGCGTTCACCTCGGCCTTCGTCACCTTTCGCTTCAACTCAGCGACGAGGTCTACGATCGAGCCGTCGGTCACCGGCACGCGGACCGCGACGCCGGTCAGGCGCCCCTCGAGCTCGGGCAGCACGAGCGAAACGGCTTTCGCCGCGCCGGTCGAGGTCGGGATCATCGACGCGGCCGCCGCGCGCGCGCGCCGCAGATCCGTGTGCGGTAGGTCGAGGATCTTCTGGTCGTTCGTGTACGCGTGGATCGTCGTCATGATCCCCTTCTCGATGCCGAACGAATCGTTGAGGACCTTGGCGATCGGGGCGAGGCAATTCGTCGTGCACGACGCCGTCGAAATGATGTGATGGTTCTTCGGGTCGTAGCGTTGGTCGTTGACGCCCATCACGATCGTGATGTCGGGGTTCTTCGCCGGCGCCGAGATGAGGACCTTCCTCGCGCCCGCTTGCAAGTGGAGCGCCGCCTTGTCGCGGTCGGTGAACAGCCCGGTCGATTCGATCACGACATCGACGCCGAGCTCTTTCCACGGGAGCTTCGCGGGGTCCCGCTCGGCGATGATCCGGAGCGTCTTGCCACCGATGCGGATCTCGCCGTCGCCCGCTTCGACCTTCGCGTCGAGACGACCGTGAACCGAGTCGTACTTGAGCAGATGGGCGAGCGTCTTCGCGTCGGTGATGTCGTTGACGGCGACGAACTCGAAGTTCGGATCGTTCCAAGCGTGGCGGTAAACGAGGCGGCCGATGCGCCCGAATCCGTTGATCGCCAGGCGGATTGGCATGGGCGAGAGTCCTCCTAGAGACGGAAACGGGAGGCGTTGCGCCTCCCAGTGGAAGCCGAAACCCGACGGAGAAGTCTATCGGGGCATACGGGCTCCGTCAAGCAATTTGCCCGGGTGAGCGGCGCGTATCGCCGGCGGGTCCTGTCGCTCGTCACCTCGCCCGCGGTCCTCATGCAGAGCGCGGCACCGACAGCGGCCGTTTCGGAGCTTCGCGCGTGGGCGCTCTGCATTGCGGGACGCGGTCGAGGTCTCCGACTCGCGCCACCCGCCGGAGCGTCGTTCGAATCTCTCACCCGGTTCGGCGGCGGGTCTGGATTCGTTCCCGAAGCCGGCCTCACGACTTTGCCGGGTCCCCGCGAGGGTCCCGCGGCGGAGCCGCGGGTCCGAGTGGGCGGCAAAGCGTGCAGAGCGAGCGCGCGAAAAGCGCACGGAGCGTACGGCGCAGGGAACGAATCCCGACCCGCTGCGCGCGCGTATGCCGCGTACGCCGCGAACGCGACGAAAAAGGGGCGAGCCGCGCAAGCGACCCGCCCCGTTCGTAAATCGATCGGCTGTTATCCGGCTTGATGGGCCATCCGATTCTGATTCCCTTCGCGCACGCCGGCGGCCTGATGCAGAGACTCGCCGCGGTTACGCCGGCCTCGCTCGGGCGCGTCGTGAGGTTGAGCACGCTCCCGGTCGCGGCCGTCCTTGTCGCGGCTGTCGCGGGACTCGCGGCGATCGCGCGAGCGGCCGTCACGGTCCCGGCCGTCTTTCTCGCGGTCATCCTTCTCGGAGCTCGGCGCGCGTCCGGTCTCCCGGTCGGCGAGGTTCTGCAGCGCCGCTTTCGCCGCCGACTGCTCAGCCTCCTTCTTGCTCTTCCCGGTCCCGCGCCCGTAATTCTTGCCGGAGATCGACACGTCCACGATGAACTGCTTGTCGTGATCGGGTCCCTTCTCCGTCATGATCCGGTAGACGGGGTGAACTTTCCGCGAACCCTGGACGAGCTCCTGCAGGAGGCTCTTGTAGTTGATGTGCTCCTCGGCGCCGGTGATTTCGTGAAGCGCGGTGAGAATCTCCTTGCGGATGAACTCCCGCGCCGGCTCGATGCCGCGGTCGAGGTAGATCGCGCCGATCACCGCTTCCATTGCGTCGGCGATGATCGAGCTTCGCTTCCGGCCGCCCGATTCCACCTCGCCGGCCGACAGGAGCAGGTATTTCCCGAGGCCCATCTCCTCGGCCTTCTTCGCGAGGACTTGGCGCGAAACGACGAGCGATTTGATCTTCGTCAGGTCGCCCTCGTTCCGGTCGGGATAGCGGTTGTACAGGTACTCGTTCACGACGAGCCCGAGGACCGAATCGCCCAGGAACTCCATTCGTTCGTTCGAGAGGCCCCGGTCGCTCGACTTCCCGTGAATGTACGAGCGGTGCATCAGCGACTGGTTGAGGAGCTCCGGATTCTTGAACCGGACTCCGATTTGTCTCTGGAACTCGAGGAGAAGGTCGCGTCGATCTTCGGGGATTGTCTTCCAGCGAGGATCTTTCTTGAGGCGGAGAGACGAGATCAGCTTTTGGATCGGTGTCATTGGGTCGAATATTTCCTGACAAGTAGAGCCACGTTGTGTCCGCCGAAGCCGAGGGAGTTTGAGATGGCCGCTCGGACTTCCTGTCGACGCGCTCTGTTGGGCACGTAGTCGAGATCGCACTCGGGGTCGGGCGTCTCGTAATTCACGGTCGGCGGAAGCGTGCTCTCCTTGATGGCGAGGGCGCACGCGATGATCTCGACTCCCCCGGCTGCGCCGAGGAGGTGTCCCGTCATGGACTTCGTCGAACTCACCGCGAGCTTCTTCGCGTGGTGGTTGAAAACGGTTTTGATGGCCATGGTCTCGAACTTGTCGTTCATCGGGGTGGAGGTTCCGTGCGCGTTGATGTAATCGATCTCCCCGGGCGCCAGCCCGGCATCTTGGAGGGCCATCTCCATCGCGCGCGCGGCCCCTTCACCCTGCGGCGCCGGCGCCGTCACATGATAGGCGTCGGCTGTCGTTCCATACCCGGCCATCTCGCAGTAAATGGTTCCGCCCCGCTTTTCGGCATGTTCCAGACTTTCCAGGAGCACGAGGCCGGCTCCTTCGCCCATGACGAAGCCATCGCGATCGGCGTCGAATGGGCGGCTGGCGCGTTCCGGCGCGTCGTTACGGGCCGAGAGCGCTCTCATCGAAGAAAACCCGGCGATCGCCATCGGCGTGATGGAGGCTTCGCTGCCTCCCGCGATCATCACGTCGCAGTCGCCACGCTGGATCGCCTTGAAGGCCTCTCCGACGGCGTGGGCTCCCGAGGCGCACGCGGAGACCTGCGCGAAGTTCGGCCCTTTGGCGCCGAGTTCGATCGAGATCTGTCCGCTGGCCATGTTGACGATCATCATCGGGATGAAGTGTGGGCTGATGCGGTCGGGGCCCTTTTCCCGGAGAATCGCGGCCTGGCGCTCGAAGGTTTCCATCCCCCCGATGCCGGATCCGACGTACACGCCGAATCGGTAGGGGTCGACCTTCGACAAGTCGAGGCGGGAGTCGGCGACGGCCATCTTGGCCGCGGCGATCCCGAACTGGACGAACCGGTCTGTCTTCCGGATCTCTTTCGCGTCGAGGTACGGCGACGGGTCGAAACCCTTCACCTCCCCGGCGAACCGGACGTTGAACCCGGACGGGTCGAACCGAGTGATGGTTGCGATCCCGCTCCGTCCTTCGACGAGTGAAGCCCAGAACGACTTGTGGTCGTTCCCCACGGGCGTGATGGCGCCCAAACCGGTCACCACGACACGCCGTCCGCGGAACTCTCTCATGATTTCATTTGTAGCCTTCCGCCGTGCTAGGCGGCGGGCACCCTCTGGTTCATGTAAGCGATCGCGTCCTTGACGGTCGCGATCTTCTCGGCGTCTTCATCGGGGATCTTCACCGAGAACTCGTCCTCTAGCGCCATGATCAACTCGACCGTGTCGAGCGAGTCGGCGCCCAGATCGTCGATGAACGACGCGTCGGGCGTTAGCTGCTCCGGGTTCACAGCGAGTTGCCTCATGATGATTTCTTTCACACGAGCTTCGTGTGACATCGTTTTCACCTCCTGGTGGTGGCTTCTCTCAGGGAGCGGGTCATCACGTCATCACCATCCCGCCATCCACGTTGATGACCTGCCCCGTGATGTAGCCGGCTCGTTCCGACGCGAGGAAGAGCGCGACCGTGGCCACGTCTTCCGGCGTCCCGAACCGACCGAGGGGTATCGAGCGGAGAAGGTTTTCGCGAACCTCGGGCGAGAGACCCTGCGTCATCGCCGTCTGGATGAACCCCGGAGCGATGGCGTTCGCCGTGATGCCTCGGGGGGCAAGCTCTTTCGCCAGAGATTTCGTAAAGCCGATCAGCCCGGCCTTCGAAGCCGCGTAATTTGCTTGCCCGGCGTTGCCGATCTGGCCGATCACAGACGTGATATTCAGGATGCGCCCGCGCTTCTGGCGCACCATTTGCCGAGCCACGGCTTTAGAGAAGTTAAAGGCTCCCTTCAAGTTAACTGCCAGGACCTCGTCCCAGTCGGCTTCATCCATCCTCAGCAAAAGCCGGTCCCTGGTGACCCCAGCATTGTTGACCAGTATATCGATGCGGCCAAACTTCTCAATAACTTTCTCGACCGTCGCCGCGACGGCCGCCCCGTCGCTCACCTCGCAAGGGAATGGGAGCGCGCCCCGGCCGAGCGCCCGGATTGCCTCTGCCGCCTCGTCCAGCGGGCCTGGGGTCCTGCCGACGAGCGCCACGTCCGCCCCGGCTTCGGCGAAGCGGACGGCGATCGCGCGGCCGATGTTCCGGCCCGCGCCCGTGACGAGCGCGACCTGGCCTTCGAGGCCGCCGATCACGCGGTCCCGCCCTCGGCCCCCACGCCTTCGCGGAGGAGCCGCATGACGCCCGGCAGGTCTTCGGGCGATTCGAGCGTGGCGCACGGGAACTTGCCGGCGATCTTCTTGAGCAGCCCCTTGAGGACCTTGCCGGGGCCGACCTCGACGAACGCCCCGGCGCCGTCCTCGATCATCCGGCGCATCGACGCTTCCCAGCGGACCGCGCCGGTGAGCTGTGCCTTCGACGCCGCCGCGAGGTCCGCGGCGCGGGCGCGCGGCTCGGCCGACACGTTCACGACGACCGGGACGCTCGCGTCGCGGTAGCCCGCGCGATCGATCGCCGCGGCGAGCCCGTCCGCGGCCTCGCGCATCAGCGGCGAATGGAACGCGCCCGACACGGGGAGCCGGACCGCCCGCTTCGCCCCGCGCGCGATCGCCATCTCCATCGCCTTCAAGACGGCGGCGACCTCTCCCGAGATGACGACCTGTCCAGGACCGTTCAAGTTGGCGGGAACGACGATGCCGGCTCCTTCGAGTTCGCGACACACTTGCGCGACCTCGTCGTCCGGCAACCCGAGGATCGCGGCCATCGCGCCGGGCCGCGCCACGCCGGCCTGGTGCATCAGGTCCGCGCGGACCTTGACGACTTCGATCGCGGCGCGCGCCGACAGAACGCCGGCCGCGACGAGCGCGCTGAACTCGCCGAGGCTGTGGCCCGCGACGACCGCCGGCCGGATCCCTTCCGCCTGGAGCAACCCGAGCGCGGCCAGCGAGTGGACGAGAATCGCCGGCTGCGTGATCCGCGTCAGGCGGAGCGTCTCCTCCGGGCCCTCGAACGAAATCTTCGAGAGCGGCTCGCCCACCACCTCGTCCGCGACGGCGTAGATCTCGCGCGCGGTGGGCGACGCGTCCCACAGCGCGCGGCCCATCCCGACGAACTGCGAGCCTTGTCCCGGGAACAGAAACGCGACGTCCGGCGCCTCACCCATTCTCCACCCCTCCTCCCGTCCCCAGCGCGGCAGCGCCCGTTACCACCGGAGGACCGCCGCACCCCACGTGAACCCGCCGCCGAACACGACGACCTCGACGAGGTCGCCTTTCTTCAGTCGTCCCTCGCGCCGCGCCTCGTCGAGCGCGATCGGGACAGAGGCCGCGCTCGTGTTCCCGTACCGGTCGAGGTTGACGAACACCTTCGTCATCGGGACGCCGATCCGCTCGGCGACCGCTTCGATGATCCGCAAGTTGGCCTGATGCGGGACGAGGAGGTCGATCTCCTCGGGCCGCGCGTTCGCCTGGTCGAGCGCGGCGAGCGCCGCCGTCTCCATCGCCATCACGGCGTACTTGAAAACGTTGTTCCCGTTCATCTTCACGTAGTGGAGGCGTTGGTCGATCACCTCGTGCGAGATCGGCATCCGCGATCCGCCGCCCGGCATGTTGAGCCAGTGCGACAGCGATCCGTCGGAGCCCAAGAGGACCGACTGGATGCCGCGCCCTTCCTCGACCTCGCCGAGAACCGCCGCGCCCGCGCCGTCGCCGAACAGGACGCACGTGTTCCGGTCGGTCCAATCGACGATCTTCGACAGCGTCTCCGCGCCGATCACGAGGATCTTGTCGTACGTCCTCGACGAGATCAGCGCCTTCGCGATCGACAGACTGTAGACGAACCCCGAGCACGCGGCCGAGACGTCGAACGCGCACGCGCGCGTGAGCCCGATCGCGCTCTGGACGAGACAGGCGCTCGCCGGAAACAGCATGTCGGGCGTCGCGGTCGCGACGATGATCATGTCGATCTCGTCGGGGTCGATCCCGGCATCGGCAATCGCGCGGCGCCCCGCCTCGGCCGCGAGGTCCGACGTCGCCGTGTTCGCGTCGGCGATCCGCCGCGTGCTGATCCCGGTCCGCGTCATGATCCACTCGTCGCTCGTGTCGACCATCTTCGCGAGCTCGGCGTTCGTCAGGACGCGCTCGGGCGCGAACGACCCGGTCCCGAGGATTCCGACCGCACGCAATCCCCGCGCAGCGCCGCCGCCGGTCATCGGGACGCTTTCTGGTCGCCGGTGATCTGCTCATCGATCTTCTCGTTGAGGCCGTTCCGGACGAACTCGCCGGCGACTCGGATCGCGTTCTTGATCGCGACCGAAGAGGACGAGCCGTGGCAGATGATGCAGACGCCGTTGACGCCGAGGAGCGGAGCGCCGCCGTACTCCTCGTAGTTGAGCCTCTCCCGCAGGTCGTTGAAGACCGGCTTCATGAGGAGAGCGCCGAGCTGCACGCGCGGGTCTCGCGCGATTCGTTTCTTCACGGACGATTTCACCATGCCGAACACGCTTTCGACGAACTTGAGCAGGACGTTTCCGACGAATCCGTCGCAGACGACGACGTCAACATCGCCGTGGAAAATCCCGCGCCCTTCGACGTTGCCGACGAAGTTCAGCGGTGACGCCTTGAGGAGTTGATGCGCTTCCTGGATGATCTCGCTCCCCTTCGATTCTTCCTCGCCGATGTTCAGCAGGCCGACGCGCGGGTTCACCCGGTGGAGGATGTGCCGCGCGTAGACGGTTCCCATCTCCGCGAACTCGACGAGGTGCTGCGGCTTGGCCGTGGCATTCGCGCCGACGTCGAGGAGAACGCACCCCTCGGCCTCGGTCGGAAGGTAAGTCGCGATCGCGGGCCGGCGGACCGTCCTGAGCCGCCCGAGCGAGATCAGCGCGTTCGCGACGACGGCGCCGGTGTTGCCGGTCGATACGAACGCCTGCGCCTTTCCCTCGCGGTGGAGCGACAGTCCGACCGCGATCGACGAGGTCGGCTTCCGCCGCAGCGCCTCCGTCGGCGCGTCCGACATCGAGATGACGTCCTCGGCGTGGATGAGCGAAATGGGCAGCGAGCCGCCGTTGCGGGCCGAGATCTCGTTCCGGAGAGTCTTCTCGTTGCCCACGAGGACGACCTCGAGGTCGCCCGATCCGTTCCGGAGGGCGTCGAGCGCTCCCTCGACGATCACGCCGGGTCCGGCGTCCCCTCCCATGGCGTCGACTGCTATCCGCATGGGCCCAGGCCCCCGTCAGCGCGCGGGGGGACTATTTTTCTTTGACCAGAAGGATGCGGCGTGCGGGCTTGACCGTCTTGCGCGCTTTCCCGGCGCCCGCGTCCTCCGCGATCTTCGTCTTCGTTCCGTAGTAGCCGCAATGCGCGCACACCCGATGCGAGAGCTTCGACTGGTTGCAATGCGGACAGCGGGAACTCACCGGGCTCGTGAGCTTCCAGTGAGTGCGGCGCTTCCGCCCGCGCGCCTTGGATTGACGTCTCTTCGGG